>Ga0302314_10011657_pt1 | contig 15312 bp, 5 predicted proteins | sample III_Palsa_N2_3_FD_200533 | JGI IMG/M metagenome (GOLD analysis project Ga0302314, IMG submission 200533) | Peat permafrost microbial communities from Stordalen Mire near Abisko, Sweden - III_Palsa_N2_3 | ecosystem: Environmental > Terrestrial > Soil > Palsa > Peat permafrost | place: Sweden...
CGGCCCGCTGCCGCTCTACGAGCGGATCAAGCGCGGCATCCTGGCCAAGATCGAAAGCGGCGCCTGGGGCCGCGATCAGCGCATCCCGTCCGAGAACGAGCTGGTGCGCACGCTCGGCGTCAGCCGCATGACGGTGAACCGGGCGTTTTCCGAACTGGCCGACGATGGCGTGCTGGTGCGCATCCATGGCGTCGGCACCTTTGTCGGCGGCGGAGCACCCCTGGCGCCGCTGATGGAAATCCGCAACATCGCCGACGAGATCGCCGGGCGCGGTCATTGCCACAGCGCTTTGCTGCTGTGCCGCGAGGTGGCGCTGGCCCCGGCCGAGATCGCCGCCCAGTTCGGCGTCGCGACCGGGCGGCGCCTGTTCCACACCATCATCGTCCATGCAGAGAACGACCTGCCGGTCCAGCTGGAAGATCGCTACGTCAACCCGGCCGAGGCGCCGGCCTATCTGGATCAGGATTTCACGGTGGTGACGCCGAACCAGTATCTGATGGGCGTGGCGCCGCTGTCCGAGGGCGAGCATCTGGTCGAAGCCGCGCTGGCGCGGGATTGGGAATGTCGGCACCTGCGCATCGAGCGGTCCGAGCCCTGCCTGCTGGTGCGGCGGCGCACCTGGTCGGCCGGACGCCTGGTCAGCTCGGCGCGGCTGCTCTATCCGGGCTCGCGCTACCGGCTGGGGGGACGATTCGAGAGTACGAACGGCGGGTAGCGTCTGCCGCGGCAGAGTCCCTTGTGTCCGCGCTACCGCGCGCAAGCGCTGGTTTCCCGCCTGCGCGGGAATGACGGTGAAAAATTATCGCGGGCGGCTGCGCACCACGCTCCGGATTGCGAAGCTCGACCGAATTCTGTGCACGCCGGGCAGCCGCGACAGCTGTTCATTGTGGATGCGCTCGTAATCCGCGGCATTCCGGGCATCGACGCGCAGGATGTAATCCTCCAGCCCGGTCATCAGATAGCATTCCCGAACGTCCGGACACTTGCGCACGGCGGCCTCGAAGCGCTGCAGGAATTCCTCGGTCTGGCGCTCGAGCGTCACCTGGACGATCGCGACCATGGAGTCGACGGCGTCGGGCTCCTCAATCAGCGCGGTATAGCCGCGGATCGTGCCGTTGCGTTCCAGCAGGCGCAGGCGGCGCAGACAGGCCGAGGCGGACAATCCCACGGCGGCGGCGAGCGCGGCGTTGCTCATGCGGCCGTCGCCCCGCAGCAGCTGTACCATCTTCGCGTCGATCGGGTTCATGGCATTCTCTGCGAAACAGCCGACATATCATGTCGTTAGTCGCGCTAAATTGATCTTTCTTACGACTGAAAGCCAGGAAAATAGGGCAATCTGCGACTATCTTGGGAAGATCGAAGCGGCGACGGGGAGAGCGCCATGGTCTGGACCGCACGCGCTCAGCCGCTGTTTGACGATCAGGCCGACCCAGACGCCTCGGGCGCCACGCTCACCATCGATCTGGGCGCGCTCGCCGACAATTACCGGCTGCTACGCGGACGCCTGTCCTCCGGCGCCGACTGCGCTGCGGTGGTCAAGGCCGATGCCTATGGGCTGGGCGCCGTTCGGGTCGCCGCGGCCCTGTGGCGCGCCGGCTGCCGGCAGTTCTTCGTGGCCCATCTGCAGGAGGGCATCGCGTTGCGCGCGGCGCTGCCGGCCGACGCCGAGATCTTCATCCTCAATGGCCTGATGCCCGGGACCGAAAACTCATGCCTCGATGCGCGGTTGACGCCGGTGCTGAACAGCCTGGCCCATGTCGATGGCTGGACGGGCTTAAGCCGGCGGCGGGGACGGCCCTTGCCGGCGATCGTCCAGGTCGATAGCGGCATGGCGCGGCTCGGCCTCCCGCCGACCGAGGTCGAGCTTCTGGCCAACGATCCGGCCCGGCTCGACGGTATCACCCTGCGCGCGGTGATGAGCCATCTGGCCTGCGCCGACGAACCGGAACATCCGGCCAACCAGGCGCAACTGGCTATGTTCGAGGCGCAGCGCCGGCGCCTGCCGCCGGCCCCGGCCTCTTTCGCCAATTCCTCGGGCATCTTTCTGGGGCCCGACTATCATTTCGATCTGGCCCGGCCGGGTGCGGCGCTCTACGGCGTGGCGCCGGTGCCGGGTGCGCCCAACCCGATGCGCGCCGTCGTGCGGCTCGACGCCCGGGTCATCCAGACGCGCGAAATCGGGGCCGGCGATGCGATCGGCTATGGCCATGCGTTCCAGGCGACCGGGTCGATGCGGATCGCCACCTTGTCGGTCGGTTACGCCGACGGCTGGCCGCGCAGCATCGGCCGGACGGGCGTCGCCTATGTCGGCGACCAGGCGCTGCCGATCGCCGGGCGGGTCTCGATGGACTCGCTGACGCTCGACATCACTACCCTGCCTGCGGATATGCTGAAGCCCGGCGATTTCGTCGAGCTGCTGGGACCGCATCAGTCGATCGACGCCGTCGCCTCCGCGGCCGGCACGATCGGCTACGAAATCCTGACCAGTCTGGGCGGACGCTATCGGCGACGCTATATCGATCGATCCCCTTCGGAGTGTTGAGCCCATGAAGATCATTCTCGGCGGCGGCGTCATCGGCGTGACGACGGCTTACTATCTCGCCAAGGCCGGCCATGCGGTGACCGTCATCGAGCGTCAGCCGGGCGTGGCGCTGGAGACGAGCTTCGCCAATGCCGGCGAGGTCTCGCCCGGCTATGCGGCACCCTGGGCCGGCCCGGGCATTCCGCGGAAGGCGGTGAAGTGGCTGCTGATGAAGCATGGGCCGCTTAAGGTCCGGCCGACCGTCGATCCCTACATGTGGCTGTGGCTGCTGCAGATGCTGCGCAACTGCACGTCGGCGCGCTATGCCGTCAACAAGGGCCGTATGGTCGGCATCGCGGAATACAGCCGCGACTGCCTGAAGGCGCTGCGCGCGGAGACCGGCATCCAGTACGACGAGCGCGCCCAGGGCACCCTGCAGCTGTTCCGAACCCAGGCCCAGCTCGACCATGCCGCCGACGACATCGCCGTGCTGAAGCAATATGGCGTGCCCTTCGAGGTACTGGATGCCGCCGGCTGCATCGCGGCCGAGCCGGGTCTGGCCGCCGTGCCGCAGCTGATCGCCGGCGGGCTGCGCCTGCCGGGCGACGAGACCGGCGATTGCCATCAGTTCACCCGGAACCTGGCGACGCTGGCGGCCGATCTCGGCGTGAAATTCCTGTTCGATACCAAGATCGACGGCCTGGTGACCGACGGCGACCGCATCGCCGGAGTCGCGACCAGCGCCGGCATGATCAAGGGCGACGAGTATATTCTGGCACTCGGCAGCTACTCGCCGTTCCTGGTCCGCCCGCTCGGTATCCGCATCCCGGTCTATCCGATCAAGGGCTATTCGATCACCGTGCCGATCGTCGATGCGGCCAAGGCGCCGGTCTCGACCGTGATGGACGAAAGCTACAAGGTCGCGATCACGCGGCTGGGCGATCGCATCCGGGTCGGCGGCACGGCCGAGGTCTCGGGCTTCGATCATACGCTGCGGCTGGCGCGCAAGGCGACGCTCGACCAGTCGGTCGGCGATTTGTTCCCCGGCGCCGGCGATCTGGCCCGGTCGAGCTTCTGGTGCGGACTGCGGCCGATGACGCCGGACGGCCCGCCGATCATCGGCGGCACGAAGTTCCGCAACCTCACCCTGAATACCGGTCACGGCACGCTCGGCTGGACCATGGCCTGTGGCTCTGGCCGGGTGGTGGCGGACCTGCTGTCGGGCCGCAAGCCCGAAACCGATCTCAGCGAATTGGGCCTGTCGCGGTATCGCTGAGCCCGCGCGGCGCATCGGATTGCGCGCGGACGGCCTGTGTGCATAAACCAGTGATTTTATTGGCCGCTTGTGATGCGGCCCACGGGCGATTGCGCATATTTTCCCTGTAATTTACTATTCCTGAACAGGTCGGGTGCGACGGTCTGGGGGGAGGCTGCGGCTTTCGCCGCCGCGTTCGGCAGACACGTACCTTTGGGGCTACATTTTCATGTCGCGCATTACGCCTGCCTGTTTCGCCGACCGGCGTCTTTCCGTGCGCCTGCTGTCTTGCGGTGTCTGCGCGGTCTCGCTGATGGTTCCGGTGCTTGGCCACGGGCAATCGTTGCCGGCGTCGATCGATCCCAATCGCCTGTCCGATCAGTTCAGGACGCCGGCGCCGCAGGGCCCGGCGGTGGAGTTCGACGTGCCGGCACCGCCGCCCGAGGCGACGCCGCCGGCCAACGCGGACAAGGTCCGGTTCGTGCTGAGCCAGGTCACGATCGACGGGGCTGTGGCGCTGCCGGCCGCGGGGTTCGCGGGGCTCTACGCCGGCCGCATCGGCCAGACGGTGACGCTGGCGGAGCTGTATCAATGGGCCGACGCGATCACGAAGGCCTATCGTGAGGCGGGCTATGTGCTGTCGCGCGCGGTGGTGCCGGCGCAGAAGATCAGCGGCGGCGCGGTCCATATCGCGGTGGTCGAGGGCTTCATCGACCAGGTGATCGTGCAGGGCGACACCAGTCCGGCGCTGGTGGCCTATGGCGAGAAGCTGCGCCAATCGCGCCCGCTGAAGGCGGACGATCTGGAGCGCTACCTGCTGCTGGCGAACGAGTTGGCCGGCCTGTCGGTCAGGAGCGTGCTGGAGCCGTCGCCGACGGTGCCGGGCGCCTCGACCCTGACCCTGGTCGCGACCGAGAAGACAGTCGATGCGACGGTCGAGCTGGATAACCGGGGAACCCGCTATGTCGGTTCCTGGCAAGGCTATACGTCGGTCGGGTTCAACGACGTGCTGGGCCTGAACGAGCGGACCGCGTTCCGCTATGCGACCACGTCGGACCCGCGCGAGCTGGCCTATCTGGAAGTAAGCGAGAGCGCGCCGATCGACGATGACGGCACCAGCCTGCTGGCGATTCTGAACCGGACCCGGGCGGCGCCCGGCTATACGCTGGCCGATCTGGGCACGCATACGACGGGCGAAGGCATCCTTGTCGGTGTGAAGCATGAATTCATCCGCCAGCGCAGCGAGGACCTGACGCTTGGCCTGAACTTCGACTATCGCGACGGCACGACGCTGCTGAAGGACACGCTGCCCGACCGGGCCCCGTCCTCGGACGACAAGATCCGGGCGCTGCGCTTGAACGGCACCTATGACGTCGCGGATCGCTGGGGTGGGCAGAACCAGCTGAATTTCGAGCTGAGCCACGGCCTGCCGATCTTCGACGCCTCGCCCTTCGCCCAGGCCAACGCGTCGCGGCTCTATGGCGATCCGGCGTTCACCAAGCTGGTGGTCGGCGCCGCGCGCACCACGCCGCTGGGCGGCGATTTCGCGCTGCTGGCCGCCGCGCAGGGCCAGACCGCGTTCGGCTCGGCGCTGCTGTCGGGTGAGCAGTTCGGCCTCGGCGGCGCCGCGTTCGGCCGGGGTTACGACCCGTCGGAGGTGACCGGCGACGACGGCATCGCCGGCAAGCTCGAGCTGCAATACACGCCGAACCTGGAGCTGGGGCATCTGCGCTACACGCAGTTCTATGCGTTCTACGACGTGGGCGAGGCGGTGACCGAACATGCGGCGGTGCCCGGCGGCGCGGTCAAGGGGCTGCCCGGCGACGGCCAGACCACCGGCTCGCTCGCCTCGGCAGGGTTCGGCACGCGGCTGGCGCTGTTCGAGAATTACACCAGCAACATCGAGCTGGCGAAGCCGCTGACCCGGGAGCTGGCGGCCGACCGCGGCCATGGCGATGCCAAGTCGTGGCACCTGTTCTTCTCGCTGACCGCGAGCTTCTGACGGGCCGGCCGATCCGGCCGGCTTGATCTTGTGACGAATATTTCCTCGGAGGCCGCTTGGTCATCGAGGCTCGGGAGTTGGGCATGCGTATCTCCACAATGCCGCTGCATCTGCGTCGTCTGCTGCTGGGCACGAGCGCGCTCACGGGCCTTGTGGCACTGGCATCGACGGCGCAGGCGGGGCAGCCGGGCCTGCCCAGCGGCGGGACGGTGACGGCGGGCAATGCCACGATCGCGCAACCCAATGCCAACCAGCTGGCGATCACGACGGGGACGTCGCGCACGGTGATCGACTGGCAGAGCTTCTCGATCGCTGCCGGCAACAAGGTCACGATCCAGCAGCCGGGCAGCGGCTCGATCACGGTCAACGAGGTGACCGGTGCCGACCCGTCGCAGATCTTCGGCGACCTCGCCTCGAACGGCCGGGTCGTGCTGGCCAATCCGAACGGGTTGTGGTTCGGGCCGGATTCCCATGTCGATGTCGCCGGGCTGGTCGCCTCGACGGCGACGCTGTCGGACGCGGCCCGCAAGACCTTTGCGTCGGGCGGGCGGCTGTCGCTCGATCAGGCCGGCAGTGCCACGGCCTCGATCGTGAACGACGGGCGGATCACGATCGCTGGCCAGGGTCTGGCGGCGCTGGTGGCGCCCGGCGTGCGCAACAACGGCGTGATCGAGGCGACGCTGGGCTCGGTCACGCTGGCGTCGGGCACGACCTCGACGCTGGATTTCTACGGCGACGGGCTGGTGGCGCTCGCGGTGACGGCGCCGGTGACGGCGCTGGCGATCGGCCCGGACGGCAAGCCGTTCACGGCGACGATCGAGAACAACGGCAAGATCGCGGCGGGCCAAGTGCTGGTGACGGCGGACGTGGTCAAGGGCGTGGTCGATAGTGTGATCAACATGTCGGGCGTGACCGAGGCCAAGGGAGTGACGGTCTCGGGCGGCGACATCGTGCTGGACGGCGGCGACGGCGCGGTCACGGTGGCGGGCACGTTGGATGCGACGAGCGCCAAGGCGCTGGGCGGCAATGTTCAGGTCACGGGCGGTGCGGTCACCCTGACGGCGACCGCCGTGGTCGATGCGTCGGGCGCCACGGGCGGCGGCACGGTGCAGATCGGCGGCGGGCCGCATGGCGGGGGCACGCTCAAGCACGCGAAGACGACGCAGGTCGCGGCCGGGGCGCAGATCAAGGCGGATGCGACCGTCCAGGGCAACGGCGGCACGGTCTCGGTCTGGTCGGACCAGGCGACCAGCTTCGACGGATCGATCTCGGCCAAGGGCGCCGGCACCGGCAATGGCGGATGGGTCGAGACGTCGAGCCAGGGCGCGCTCGGCGTCGGCGGCACGGCGACGGTCGATACCAGCGCGCCCGGCGGCACGTTCGGCAGCTGGCTGCTCGATCCGTACGACATCGTGGTCCAGACCGGCGGCAGCACCTATGACCCCGCCACGGACGGCAACACCGGAGACACGGAGACGACGCAGACGATCGATCCGGCGGCGATCAACAACGCGTCGAGCAGCGTGACGCTCTATGCGTCGCATAATCTGACCGTCTCCTCGCCCATCGCGATGACCAACGCGACCGCCGGCCTGACCCTGATCGGCGAGAATCTGGTCGAGATCGACGCGCCGGTCAGCCTGAACGGCGCGTTCGCGGCCCAGGTCGGCATGGGCGGCGCGTTCCATCTGGCCCAGACCGGGTCGATCACGACACTGGGGACGGTCTCGGTCTTCCAGGACGGGTCCAATCCCCAAGGCTTGGAAGGCACCCCCACCGGCGCCACGATCACCATCGGCGGCGCCATCACCGCGAACGGCATCTACCTGAAGGCCGCCGATCAGCAATATGCCCAGGCGGGCTCGATCGAGATCCAGGGCACGGCCGTGCTGAGCAATACCGAGACCGGGGCTCTGACCGCCGAAAATCAAAACGGCGTCATTCCGGCCGACGTCATCCTCTATGCCGGCATCGGCGGCTCGATTCATCTCGACTCCGGCATGGCGATCCACGCCGTCTCGGGCAATATCGCGCTGATCGCCGACGATCTGCAGATCGACGATACCGTCGCCAACATCTCGACGCCGGGTTCGGTCATCCTCGCCCCGGCCTCGACGCGCGGCTCCATCACCGGCGGCGCGACCTATGACGATTTCACCAACGGCGGCTATACCGGCAGCAACGTCATGCTGCAGGGCAACATCTCCTTCCCCGAAGGCGCGACCGAGAGTTCGATCGACGTGGACGGTACGCTCGATCAGTCCGGTGCTTTGACAGCCGCCGGCAATGTCTTCGCCATCCCGCAGCAGATCATCACCGCCGTGTCCGGCCCGTCGGTCGGCCAATTGATGATCGGCCTTGACGGCACGCAAGCGGCGACGACCGTGGCCGATGTCACCCTTCCGGTCGCCACGACGGTGATCGGCCAGGGCGACCAACTGAGCGGCTCGATCACGGCGAGCCGTAACCTGACGGTCAGCGCCGGCAGCGGCATCGCCAGCACGGCCGCGATCACGGCCGGCGGCGCGCTCACCTTCATCGCCAACGAAGCGATCACCTCCAGCGGCGCGCTCAGCGCCGACCAGGTCGAGCTGACGAGTGGCGGCGGCGATATCACGGTCACCGCGCCGATCAGCACGACGGGGACCGGCCAATCGGTCTCGATCCAGGCCGTCAGCGGCTCGATCTCGATCGGGGCCGATGTCACGACCGCTGGCGCCTTCCGGGCCTCGGTCGGCGACAACGGCAGCTTCACCCAGCAGGCCGGGACGACGATCGAGGCCGGCGGCGTCGTGGTGATCGGCGAGACCTCGTCCGTCAGCACCGGCACGATCACCATCAACGGCGCGATTTCCGGCGCGGGCGTCGATATCGAGGCCTCCGGGGTGAACTCGGGAGCGGCCGGCTATATCAATATCGGCGGCACCGCCAGCATCTCGAATATCGAAACCGCCGCGGCAACCGTCACGCCGAATAGCGCAAGTTCGGCCGACATGATCTTCTACAGCGGTCCCGGCACCGGCGGGTGGATCAGCCTGACCGAAGGCGCCAGCATCACGGCCAATGCCGGCAATATCGCCTTCATCACCGATCGCTTCATCCTGAACACGCCATCGAGCATTTCGACCGTCTCGACGCCCGGCACCGTGATCTATTCGCCGGCCACGACCCTCGGGAGCTTAACCGGCCCCAATCTCCACTTGAACAATACGACGGACAATACGCCCGACGGGTTCGGCACATCGGTCGATATCGGCTTCGGGGCCAGCCTCCTGCCCCAGAACGTCGTGGCGTTCCTCAGCGGCGGCAACGACACGGTCGGCGGGAATGGCGGGACCATCGGCGCCCTGCAGATCGGGCTGCCCGGGACGACCAACACGACCTCGATCGCGGGAACGACCAGCCTGCCGATCGCGACCACGATCTATGGCGGCACGATCAGCGTGAACGGCGCCGTTACCGGCGGTTCGAGCCTGACGCTGAGTTCGACCGGTTCGATCCTGGTCGATGCCGATATCACCACGATCGGCCTGTTCCAGGCCGGTGTTGGCGGCGACCAAGCGTTCACCGAAACGTCCGGCACGACCATTTCCGGCGGCACCGGCGTGATCGTCTATGACAATGCGACGTCCGCGGGCGCAACCATCAACATCGGCGGCACCATCACCGCGCCGGAGATCTATCTGCTCGCGTCCGACCATCAGTCGGACCAGGCTGGCCAGATCACGCTGCAGGGCACGGGCATGCTGGTCAACAACAACGGCAACGGGTCCAATGATGGGTCGAACCTGGCCACGACGATCCTCTATGCCGGCCCCGGCGGCGGCATCACGCTCGACGCGGGGATGACCATCAACGGCGGCCGGACGAATGTCGCGCTGATCTCGGATACGCTGACCGTCAACAGCTCATCGGCCGTCTCGACGGTCTCGACCTTCGGCCGGGTGATCGTCAGTCCCGCTTCGACCAACGGTGAACTGCGGGTCGATGGCACCGTCGCCCTACCGGATTCGTTCACCAACGCGCCGAACTATCTGTTGGATTTTGCCGCGCCGGCCGGCGTCGGCACGCTGTCCGATATCGGCGTGGTCGGCGGCAGCGGCGCCTATAACCTGAGCCAGACCGCGCTCACCACGCTCGGCGGCACGCTGACGACTGATCAGAATTCGCCGATCCTGTCGGTCGCGCGCTTCCAGATCGGCCTGCCCGGCGCCACCAACGCCGAAAATTTCGCCGGGCCGATCAGCCTCCCGACCGAGACGAGCAATTTCGCCGGCAATATCACGGTCACGAGCACGGCCGCGATTACCATTGCCAGCAGCTCGCTCCAGACCTTCGATACGGATGGGACCGTCCCCGGCGTGGCTTCGGGGCTGTTCTTCACGCTGGTCCAGACCAGCGCCTCGACCGGCAGCGCCCTGTCGATCGCGCCCGGTGCCAGCATCACCGTGCCGGGCAACATTCAGCTCAGCAGCGCCTGCTATTCGACCGCCTGCGCCGTCACGCCGACGGCATCGATCGGCGGCTCGCTGACGACCGGCGGAGCCTTCTATTATACGGGCAGCGGCACCGACCAGGTCACGATCCTGCCGGGCACCGTCATTTCATCGACCGGCACGCCCGATGTCGGCGGCATTTCGATCACGGCTGCCAGCCTCGCGCTCGCCGGGACTTTGAGCACCAATGGCGGCAGTATCGATCTGAATGCGCTGGTCACGTTGCTGCCTTCGACGGTCAGCCTCAACACGAACGCCAACGGCGCCGGGATCGGCGGCGACATCACGTTCGAGAGCACGCTCGACGATCAGATCGCGCGCACCGGCACCCTCATCCTCAATGCCGGCAGCACCGGCAATGTCAGCTTCAATGGTCTGGTCGGCAACCACAGCGCGCTCGGCGCCGTCACGATCACCAGTGCGGACAACGTCACCGGCCCGGCGCTGAACGCGAATAATCTCCAAAGCGGCACGGCGGAATTCCGGGCGGCCTCCTTCACGGCGGGCAGCGCGGACAGCCCGATCACCGGCGCCTTCACCATGGTCGGCGGCCTGTCGGTCACCCCCGCCACCAACGCGTTTACGGTCAATTCGACCTCGTCGCGTACCAGCGGTTCGATCTTCATCGACGCGGCCGGCGCGGTGACGATCGGCACGCTGAACGCATCGACGCCCAACGACGACTTGATGGTCTCGGCGCGCGGCGCGGACATCTCCGGCAGCACGTCCAACACGTCCAATCTCACCGGCAATGGCGGCACCGTCACCCTCATCGGCTCCGGCCTGGTGCTGTCCGGCGTCCAGGCGCGCGGCGGCGAGTCCACGAGCGGCAGCGCCGCCGTCGGGGCCGGCGGCAATGGCGGCACCATCCTGCTGACCGCCACCAACGGCAATGTGACAATCCTGGGCGGCCTCAGCGATGCCGGCGTTTCGGCCGATGGCGGCCAGTCGCAACTGGCGACGGCCGGGGCCGGCGGCACCGGCGGTAGCATCACCATTGATGCCAGCGGCACCGTCACCGTGCCCGGCGGTGTGCATGCCAGCGGCGGCGACACGCTGTCCGGCATCGGCGGCAATGCCGGTTCGGTCACGATCGACGCCGCGACGCTCTCGCTCGGCCGGGCGCTCGCCCGGGGCGGCGATAGTCAGGGCAATGGGACGGGTGCGGCCGGCGGCGCCGGCGGCACGATCACGCTGATCGCGACCGGCACCGGCGCCGACGCCATCATCCTCGGCGGTAATTCCAGCGACTTCAGCGGGACCACGACGGCGGTGACCTACGGCACGCTCAATGCGCGCAGCGGCGAGGTCGGGGTGACCGACGTGTTCGGGACCGACGTCGGCGGCACGACCGCCAGCGCAGGCGGTACGATCCTGCTTGAAGGCAGCACGGCGGGCGGCGCGCTTGGTGGTGCTGTCGAACTGGTCAATGCGGGCACCCCCGGCGTCACCGCGCCCAGCACGTCGCTCGCCGGCGGCGCCAATATCCTGATCACGGCGAGCGGTACGAGCGGCGAGGGCGGTTCGGTCACGATCCTCGGCTCGATCGTCGCCGCGGACGATGGCATCGAAAGCCTGCGTCTCGGTGCCTCGAACGGCAGCGTGACCGTCGCTGGCAGCGTCGGCAGCAAGACCGGCAACCGCCTGAATATGCTGGTCCTGGCCGGCACCGGCGGCGCGATCACGGTGACCGGCGGCGTCGCGGCCGAAGCGCTGGTCGAGCAGCGGACGACCGGCAGCTTCACTGTCGGCACCGACTTGTCGGTCGCGTCCTACACGACGCCGCTCAACAACACCGTGCTGCTGACCTTGCCAGCCTCGGGCAACGGCGTATCGAGCCCGCTCGGCAGCCTGTCGCTCGCCGGCACGTTCCTGCTGGCGACGCCCGGCGCGCTCGGCAATGACGCGGTGACCCTGACCGGCACGACGGTCATCGATAGCTCGACCAACAACAGCGCGGTGACCCTCGGTTCGGTCGATGGCGCGTTCGGCCTGACGCTGAATGCCGGCACTGGCACGGTAACCTCCGGCGCGATCGGCGCGAAGACCGCGCTCAGCAGCCTGACGCTGGGCGGCAACGGCAGTGCGGTCGATTTCACCGGCGGCGTCACGACCGGTCAGCTCGTCGATACACGGACCTCGGGCAGCCTGACGATCGCCGGCAGCCTGGCGACGCAGAGCTATGTCGCAGCACCCTCCAACAGCGTGCTGATCAGCATCGGCGGCTTCGGCGCGAACCCCCTGTCGCTCTCTGGCGGTTTCCTGTTCGCGAACGCGTTGAACCTCGGCACCCAGGCGGTCACTCTGACCGGCGCCACGGTGCTGGATACCTCGACCAACAACGCGGCGCTGACGCTCGGTACGATCGATGGCGGCTTCGGCCTGACACTTAACGCCGGCACGGCGGCGGTGGCACTCAAGGGGGCGGCGGGCGCCCAGGCGGCATTGGCCAGCCTGACGATCAACGCCGGCACGATCTCGCTCGGCAACGTGGCGACGACCGGTGCGCAGAACTATACCGGCACCACGACCTTCAACGGCAGCTACACCGGCAGCGGCTTCACCGCGAACGGCGCCGATATACTGGGCGGGGCGACCGGCGTAACGGTCAGCGGCGCCGGCAATATCGGTTTCGGCGGCACGCTCGATGGTGGACAGAACCTGGTGCTGACCGACGCGAACGGCACGGTCAACTTCGGCGGCGCGGTCGGCGGCACCACGGCGCTGGGCAGCCTGACCGTGACGGCGAACGGCATCGTCGCCGGCTCGGTCACCACGGCCGGCGCGCAGAGCTACGCCGGCGCCATGACGGCGGGCGGCATCTACAGCGCGAACGGCTTCACCACGGCCGGGCCGGTCGTGATGCTGGCCAATACCACGGTCAACGGCGGCACAGGCGATATCACGCTGGGCAGCGTGAACGGGCTGTTCAACCTCGTCCTGACTTCGGCGGACGCCAATATCTTCTTCAACGGCACGATCGGCGCGGCGGCGGCGCGGCTGTCGCTGCTCTCGATCGCCGGGGCCGACAATGTGACGGTCGGGGTCGATCCGGCGACGGGGAACACGTTCTCGCTGTTCGTGGATAATTTCACCGCGAGCCATGTCGCCGGACTGATCAGCGTCGGCAATCATTCGCTGGAGTCCGACGACAGCGTCAACATCAGCGCCGGCTCGCTCGAAGGCCATGCCACCGCGACGGATCTCACCATCGTCACGACCGGCAGCGTCAGCGGCAACTTCGTCGCGACCGGCAACAGCATGATCACCACGGGCGGCGACTTCTCGGGCTCGTTGCAGACCCGTTCCGGCTCGATCACCTCGGGTGGCACCATCGACGCCAACGTCACCAGCACTACCGATATCTCGCTGTCCGCGCCGAACGTCGAGGGCACCCTGGTGTCGGGCGGCCTGGCGCAGATCTTTGCGACCCAGAGCGTCTCGGCCAACATCAATGCCGGCTCGGTCGATATCAGGGCCAGCGGCGCCAACGTCAGCGGCCCGATCACCGCGACCAGCGGCCCGATCGACATCGTCGCGGGCAATGTCAGCAGCACGATCGTGAGCCAGAATGGCGGTTTGGTTCAGGTCGCGGCGACCGGGACGATTTCGGGCAGTGTGACGACGAGCGGGCAGGCGACCCTGACCGCGCCGGTCGTCAGCGAACAGCTCGACGTCGGCTCCGTAACCGTCAACTCGCCGAACCAGACGCTTACCGGCACGTCCGGTGGCGTCGATGCCGGTTCGCTGGGCGGCGCCAGCAACGTCACCCAGGAAGTGCTGGGCGCCACGCAGCAGGTCGCGAGCAATATCGTCACCGACAACAACGCTGCCACGACCGACGACGAACCGGCGGAGGACGGGTCGACCGACGGCAAAAAGAAGAAAGCCAAGGACAAGGGTGCGGTCTATGATTTCGCCAACCAGTTCATCGACAATCTGATCTCGGGGAAGCCGACGCATTGATGACGATGCGGTCGGGCGGCCATCGCGCGTGCTGGGTCGTGCTGACGGTGCTGGGCGCCGGGATGGCCGGCCCGGCCCCGGCCGCCGAACCCTGGCAGGATGCGCTGGCGCCACTTTGTGCGAAACCCGCGGCGGCGGACGGCAAGCTGTGTGGGGCGGCGGGCAAGGCCGCGCCAGCCGACCTCGAACAGATGGCGCAACGGCTGGAACAGCAGGGCCGCTTCGCCGATGCCGTGACGGTCCAGAGCAAGGTCGTGGCGCTGCGGCAGGCGGCGCCGTCGGCGCCGGCGGCCCTGGTCCAAAGCCTGGGGCGCCAATCGCTGCTGCTGCGCCGTGCGGGCAAATACGCCGAGGCCGGCGCCGCGGCGACGGCGGCGCTGGCCGTGGCTTTGCCGCCGGGTCCCGCCTCGGATCAGGCGCGGGCGACCGCGCTCGAGGCCGACGGCATGATGGCCCGCTCGCTCGGCAATTACGCCCATGCGACGGAGCAATTGGGCGCCGCCCTGGCGCTGCGCCAAAAGGCAACGCCGCCGGATCCGAGGACCCAGGCCGAGCTGACCGAGGCGATGGCCGACGCGGTCGGCAATAGCGGCAAGCTGCCGGACGCGCTGGCGCTGGCGCTGAGCGCCGCCGATCTGGCCGAGAAGGTCGACGGCAAGACCGGGCCGTTCCATGCCCATACCACGATCACGCTGGCGCTGATCGAGCGGGCGCTCGGCAAATATCCCGATGCCGAACAGGTGCTGGTCCAGGCCGGTGCCCAGATCGAGGCGGCGCGTGGACCCGCCCATCCGGATCTGGCCGATGCGCTCGCCGCCGCCGGCATCCTCTACCGGTCGATGGGCCGGGCGAAGGACGCCGAAACCGCGACCGCGCGCGCGCTCGAAATCCGCATCGCCGCGCTGGGGCCCGGCCATCCCGACGTCGCGACCTCGGCGAACAATCTGGCGGTGATCTACGAGCGGTCGAACCAGCTCGATCCGGCCGAAAAGCTGTTCCGCCAGGTCATCGCCATCCGGGAAAACGTGCTCGGCCCGAACAGCCCGGAGGTCGGCAGCGCCTGCAACAATCT
>Ga0302314_10011658_pt1 | contig 15312 bp, 17 predicted proteins | sample III_Palsa_N2_3_FD_200533 | JGI IMG/M metagenome (GOLD analysis project Ga0302314, IMG submission 200533) | Peat permafrost microbial communities from Stordalen Mire near Abisko, Sweden - III_Palsa_N2_3 | ecosystem: Environmental > Terrestrial > Soil > Palsa > Peat permafrost | place: Sweden...
ACGGCCGCACCGTCACCGCGCGCTGCGTGGTCGGCGCGGACGGCAGCGCCGGTCGCGTCGGCGCGCACGTCGGCGTCGTCTTCGACCAGGTCGACCTCGGCCTGGAGGCCGAGATCCCGGTGCCGCCCTCGGTCGCCGCCGCCTGGGCCGGCCGGGTGCTGCTGGACTGGGGCTCGCTGTCCGGCTCCTACGGCTGGGTCTTCCCCAAGGGCGACAGCCTCACCGTCGGCGTGATCGCCGCGCGCGGCAAGGGCGCCGAGACCCGGGCCTACCTCAGGGAGTTCATCGTCCGGCTGGGGCTGTCCGGGTTCACCCCCTCGATCGAGTCCGGCCACCTCACCCGGTGCCGTTCCGACGACTCCCCGCTCACCAGGGGCCGGGTGCTGGTCGCCGGTGACGCCGCCGGACTGCTGGAGCCGTGGACCCGCGAGGGCATCTCCTACGCGCTGCGCTCCGGACGGCTCGCGGGGGAGTGGGCCGCGCAGCTCGCCGATGCCCAGGACGCCACCGACGTCCGCCGGCAGGCGCTCAACTACACCTTCGCCATCAAGGCCGACCTGGGCGTGGAGATGCGGGTCGGACGCAAGCTGATGAAGGCCTTCGAGCGCCGCCCCCGGGCCTTCCACGTCGCCGCGATCGGGCTGCGCCCGGCGTGGCGGGCCTTCGCCCGGGTCACCCAGGGACACACCACGTTCGCCGGGCTCACCCGTTCGCACGGTCTCGGCCGGCAGACCATCGACCTGCTCACCCGGCGGCTCACCTCCTAGCCGCCGCCCCGGTCGACGTCCGGCGTACTACACAGGGAGTACGCCGCCGCACCACGTGCGGTCGATGCCCCGGCCCTGCCGGATGACCTACGGTGCAGCCATGAACTGGCACCGAGACCGGCACGGGGACCGGCGCGGGGAGCGCCGCGAGCTGCGGCGGGAAGCGCACCGGGAGGAGCGGGCCGAGCGCTGGGCGGAGCGCTGGGAGCAGCGCGGGCACCGGCAGCGGAACCCGGTGTTCGTCCCGCTCTTCGTCGCCGTCGCCCAGGTGTTCGGCACGCATGTGGCGGCGCACGGCCAGACCTCCCGGCACGGGGTCGACGCCCTCTGCTACGTCCTGCTGCTGGCCGGGCCGGTCATGCTGGTGTTCCGGAGCCGTCGGCCGGTGGCCGTCTGCGCGGGGACGGCGGCGGTGACGGTGGTGTACCTGCTGCTGCGCTACCCCTACGGCCCGGTCTTCCTCAGCCTCTCCGTCGGTTTCGTCTGCGCGGTCGTCGCGGGTCACCGCCGGGCGGCCTGGCTCTCGGTGGGCGCCGCCTACCTCGCCCACCTCGGGGTCGTCCTGGGCACCCACCGGTTCGCCTGGCGCACGGAGACGGCGCTGCTGGTCTGGATCCTGCTGGTGGTGCTGGCCGTCGAGGTGATCCGCAGCCGGATCGAGCACCGCGACCAGTGGCGCCAGGCCCGCGCGGAACGCCAGCAGCGGATCGCCGACGAGCAGCGGATCGAGGTCGCCCGGGAGCTGCACGACGTGCTCGCCCACAGCATCTCGCTGATCAACATCCAGGCGGGGGTGGCGCTGGAACTGCTGGACGACGATCCGGAGCAGGCCCGCACCGCGCTCACCACCATCAAGCAGACCAGCAAGGACGCCCTGGGCGAGGTCCGCCAGGTGCTGGGCACGCTGCGCGCGCCGGGCAGCGCCGCGCCCCGGAGGCCGGCGCCGGGCCTGGACCGGCTCGGCGAGCTGGTCGAGCAGGCCTCGGCGGCCGGGCTGACGGTGCGGCAGCACACCGAGGGCGAGCCCCGGCCACTGCCGCAGGGGGTGGAACTGGCGGCGTTCCGCATCGTCCAGGAGGCGCTGACCAACATCATCCGGCACTCCTCGGCCCGCGAGGCGGAGGTGCTGGTGGCCTACCGGGCGGCCGAGCTGCTGGTCCGGGTGCGCGACCCGGGGCCGGTGTCGGCCACCGGCGGGCCCCGGGCCGGCGGCTCCGGCAGCGGCCTGGTGGGGATGCGGGAGCGGGTCGCGGCGCTCGGCGGCAGCGTCAGGGCGGAGCGCAGGGCGGCTGGCTTCGAGGTCGAGGCGCTGCTGCCGACCGGCCCGGACACACCGTCAGAACCTTCCGAACGAAAGCAAGGGGACCACCGATGATCCGGGTACTGCTCGCCGACGACCAGGCCCTGGTGCGGGCCGGCTTCCGGGCGCTGCTGGACGCCCAGCCCGACATCCAGGTCGTCGCCGAGGCGGACGACGGCCTCGCGGCCGTCCGGCTGGCCCGGGAACTGGTGCCGGACGTGGTGCTGATGGACATCCGGATGCCCCAGCAGGACGGGCTGGTCGCCACCCGGCTGATCTCGGCGGACCCGGCCCTGGCCGCCGTCCGGGTGGTCGTGCTGACCACCTTCGAGCTGGACGAGTACGTGTTCGAGGCGCTGCGGGCGGGGGCGGCGGGCTTCCTGGTGAAGGACACCGAGCCGGCCGAACTGGTCCGCGCGGTGCGGGCGGTGAACGGCGGCGACGGCCTGTTGTCGCCCGGGGTGACCCGGCGGCTGATCGCGGAGTTCGCCGCCCGCTCCAAGGAACCCGAGCAGTCCGAACCGCTGGCGCGGCTCACCGACCGGGAGCGCGAGGTGCTGGCCCTGGTCGGCCTGGGGCTGTCCAACGACGAGATCGCCGGACGGCTGGTGGTCAGCCCGCTCACCGCGAAGACCCATGTCAGCCGGACCATGGTGAAGCTGGGCGCCCGCGACCGGGCGCAGCTGGTCGTGCTGGCGTACGAGTCCGGCCTGGTCCGTCCCGGCTGGCTGGGCTGACGCGGCGACACGCTCCCCGCACGGGGCCCGACCGTCCGGCCCGGTCGCCCACCGCCCGGTTAGCCTCCAGGGGACCGGCGCCCGCCGGTCCCCGCGCACCCTGGAGCCCGCCGCCGATGATGCACCTGCGCCTGATCGTCCCGCCCGAGTCGGAGCAGCGGGTGCGCGAGCATCTGGACTCCTCCCCGGGCGTCGTGCACATCGCGGTCCTGGCCGGCAGCGCCAGCCGGCCGGAGGGCCGGGTGATCCTCTGCGACGTGGTGCGCGAGGCGGCGGAGGAACTGCTGGCCGAGCTGCGGGCGCTGGGGCTGGACCAGGGCGGCGTGATGGTGATGACCGACGCCGGCCTGGTGCTGTCCGAGCAGGCCGACCGGGCCGAGGCGGAGACACCCGGCGAGGGCGCGGACGCCGTGCTCTGGGAGTCGGTCGTCGGCATCACCCACGAGGAGTCGACCCTCAGCGGCACCTATCTGACCTTCATGTCCGTCGCCACCATGCTGGCCGCCTGCGGCGTGCTCCTGGACAACTCCATCCTGATCGTCGGGGCGATGGTGGTCGGACCGGACTTCGGCCCGCTGGCGGGGGTGTGCGTGGCGATCGTGCGGCGGCTGCCGCGGGCGATGCTCCGCTCGCTGACGGCGCTGGTGGCCGGCTTCCTGGCGGCGATGGCGACGACCTGGCTGTTCACCCTGCTGATGGACGGTCTGGGCCTGTTCACCCGGGCCCAGTTCGAGGCCCCGCGCCCGGCGACCGCGTTCATCTGGCAGCCCGACGCCTTCTCGGTGGTGGTGGCGGCGCTGGCGGGCATCGTCGGGATGCTCTCGCTGACCTCGGCGAAGTCCGCCGCCCTGGTCGGCGTCGCGATCTCGGTCACCACCGTCCCGGCGGCGGCCAACGCGGCCGTGGGGCTGGCCTACGGCGCGGTCGACCAGGCCTGGGGGTCCTTCGTCCAGCTCGGGATCAACCTGGCCGGGATCATGATCTCCGGCAGCGCCACCCTCTTCGTCCAGCAGCGGATGCAGGACCGGGTCCGGCGCCGCGCGCTGCGCACCGGCTGACCCCGCCGGTCGGCCGAACCCGCCGCCGGGGCAACTGCGGCAACGGCGGCGACGGCGGCAGCGGTCGCTCACGGTGGCTTCCGGCTGAAGCGGGCAAGATCCTTACGGTGGGACGGCTCGGTGCAGTAGCGTCCTGTCTCAGCATGCGGACCCCAGGAGAGGAAACCCGCCCATGTCGGACCCGACGTCAAAGCCCGAGCCCACGCCCGTCCCCGAGACCGACGCCCCGCGCCTGGTCCGGTACCGGGTCGAGCAGGCCGTCGCCACGCTCACGCTGGACTCCCCGGCCAACCGCAACGCGCTCTCGGCCCGGCTGGTCGCCGAGTTGGAGCAGGGGCTGGCCGAGGCGGGCAAGGACCCGGAGGTGCGGGCCGTCGTGCTGGACCACTCCGGCGGGACCTTCTGCGCCGGCGCGGACCTCTCCGAGGCGACCAGCGGCGACCCGACCGCCAACCCGCGCCGCCTGGTCGGCCTGATGCGGGCGCTGGTGGAGTTCGCCAAGCCGGTGGTGGCCCGGGTGGACGGCCATGTCCGGGCCGGCGGCCTCGGCCTGCTCGGCGGCTGCGACCTGGTCATCGCCGGGCCCACGTCGACCTTCGCCTTCACCGAGGTCAGGCTCGGACTCGCGCCGGCCGCGATCTCGCTGCCACTGCTGCCCCGGCTGGACCCGCGCGGCGCGGCCCGCTGGTTCCTCACCGGCTCCGTCTTCGACGCCGCCGAGGCCCAGCGGATCGGCCTGGTCTCCGAGGCGGCGGCGGACACCGCGCCCGCGCTGGCGGCGGTCCTGGACGCCTTCCGCAAGTGCTCGCCGCAGGGCCTCGCCGAGACCAAGCGGCTGGTCACGGCCGAGGTGCTGCGCACCTTCGAACGCGACGGCGAGTCGATGGTCGCCCAGTCCGCGCTGCTCTTCGGCTCCGAGGAGGCCCGCGAGGGCATGCTCTCCTTCCTGGAGCGCCGCCCGCCCAGGTGGGTCCCCGGCGACTGACGGGCGAGGAGCTCTGCCATGATCGGCGCATGGCTGCGACCGTGCTCGACTCCCTGACCGTGCCCTGGGTCCGTCCGTCGCACCGGATGGACATCGTGCTCAGTCCGGACCTTCCGGAGGGCTACGAGGTCACCACGGCCTTCGTGATAGCCCTGGACGCCGCCGACCGGATGCTGCTGAGCCGGGTGGACCGCCCGGGACGCGGCTGGAGCGTCCCGGGCGGTCACCTCGACGCGGGGGAGACGCCGGTGGTCGCCGCCGCTCGGGAACTCGCGGAGGAGGGCGGGCTGGAACTCCCGCCCGAGCGGCTGACCCTGATCGGCGGCCAGCAGATCACCCTGCTGGTGCCCAGGCCGGCCGACTACCACTACCCGGCGCGGGCGTACATGGCCTTCTACGCCGTCCGCCTCGACGGCCCCGGCGAGCCGACCAGCCCGGACCCCGACTCCGAGTGCGGCGCAGCCGAGTGGGTCGACCGGGACGAGGTCGTCCGGCGCACCTCGGGGGCCGACTGGCTGCCGCTGCTGACCGCGCTGCTCGACCGACCGACGACGGGCTGAGCGGCCGTCGGACCGATCCGTCGGACCGGTCTGTCGGACCGATCCGTCAGACCGGGGCTGCCGTCGAACGCTCCGTCGCCAGCTTCACGGCCAGCAGGCCCAGGACGGTGCCCATCAGGTAGCGCTGGGCCCGCAGCCAGCCGGGGCGGTCGGCCAGGAAGGCGGCGATGCTGCCCGCCGCCAGCACGATGCCGAGGTTGACGGCCAGGCTGACGGCGATCTGCACCCCGCCCAGGGTGAAGCCCTGTACCAGCGCGCTGCCCGCACCGGGGCGGATGAACTGGGGGATCAGCGAGAGGTACATCACCGCGATCTTCGGGTTCAGCAGATTGGTCAGCAGCCCCATGGCGAACAGCCGTCGGGGCGGGTCGGGGGCGAGGGCCTGCGGCGCGAAGACCGGGAGGCCGCCCGGGCGCAGCGCCTTCCAGGCCAGCCAGACCAGGTAGCCGGCGCCCGCCAGCTTCACCGCCGCGTACAGCTCCGGGACGGCGAGGAAGACCACGGAGAGGCCCAGGTTGGCGGCGCTGAGGTAGGCCAGGAAGCCGACGGCGACCCCGGCCAGCGAGAGCAGCCCGGCCCGCCGCCCCTGGGTGATGCTCCGGGAGACCAGGTACATCATGTTGGGGCCGGGCGTGAGCACCATGCCGAGGGCCACGGCGGAGACACCGAGCAGCGCGTTGGTTCCGATCATGGGACCAGGATCGCGGCTGGACATGCTTCAGCAAAAGCGAAAGTTGCTACGGCCATCAAGTAAGCAATGCTTCACGAAGGTGTCCGGCGGAGCGTCAGGAGGGGTCGAACAGGGCGCTCACCGACTCGCCGTTGTGGATCCGGCGGACGGCCTCGGCCAGCGCCGGGGCGATCGACAGCACCTGCAGCTTCGCGGTGCGCTCCCCGTCCGGGATCGGCACGGTGTTGGTGCAGACGATCTCCAGCACGTCGGGCTGGTCCGAGAGGCGCTTGAGCGCGCCGGCGGTGAACAGCCCGTGGGTGCAGGCGACCCGGATCGAACGGGCGCCCAGCTCCCGCAGCCGGTCCAGCAGTTCGATCACCGTGCTGCCCTTGGCGATCTCGTCGTCCAGGACGATGATGTCGCGGCCCGCGATCTCGCCGATGACCGCGCTGATGCTCACCCGGTCGTCGGCGAAGCGCTGCTTGGCCCCGGCGGCGACCTGGACGCCCAGCAGCCGGGCGAAGGCTGCCGCCTCCTTGGCGTTGCCCAGGTCGGGCGAGACGACGGTGGTCCGCGAGAGGTCGTAGCGGCGGAAGTGCTCGGCCAGCTCGCGCAGTGCGTGCAGGTGGTCCACCGGCACCGAGAAGAAGCCGTGCACCTGCGGCGAGTGCAGCGTCATCGCCAGCACCCGGCTCGCCCCCGAGGCGACCAGCAGGTCGGCCACCAGCCGGCCGCCGATGGAGATCCGCGGCGCGTCCTTCTTGTCCGAGCGGGCGTAGGCGTAGTGCGGCATGACCACGGTGATCCGGCCCGCCGACGCGCCGCGCGCGGCGTCGCACATCAGCAGCAGCTCGACCAGGTTCTCCTGGACCGGGGTGACCAGCGGTTGGACCAGGAAGACGTCCCGCTCACGGCAGTTGGCCTGCAGTTGGACCTCAAGGCAGTCGTTGGCGAACCGGTTCACCCGTACCGGGCTGAGCGGCACGCCCAGGTGCGCGCAGACCTCGGCCGCCAGCTCCGGGTGGGCACTGCCGCTGAAAACGGCGATGTCTCGCACGATCTGCTCCTTGTTCGGGCACACCCGCCTGTCGAACACATGGTAACGGGAGGGGCGGACCGCCGCCGGGCCGTCGGCGATCACGGTCGAACGGGCTCCAGCGCCGGGGCGGAGAACAGGTGCACGATGTGCGGCCAGAGCAGGGCCAGCAGCAGCCAGCCCAACGGGACGAGGGCCATGGCTAAGCCCTGGATGCAGCCGGAGGTGCGGAACTCCTCACGGGCGGGATCCGGCGGGGGCGGTGCCGGGAGGCGGCCCGGACTGTCGGTGGGGGCAGCGGGGGCGGGGGCCGCGCGCATGGGTTCTCCTCGGAGGACGGTCACTGAACGGTGGTCCCGCTCTCGCCGGGCGGGTAAGGACGGACGAGAACGTCGTCGGAACGGGGGCACGGGCCGGTCGGCGCTCGGCCGCCGGTCGCCGGATCGGGACGGCGCCGCGCCACCTGCCGCTCCTCGGCGGTCGGCCGTTCCGGAGGCAGTGGGATTCCCTGATCGGGTCCGGTGATCACGGTAGCCGCCTTCGGGCCGCCGCGCGGGCGACAGGCGGGCGCGGCGGGGTGAGGACCTGTCGGCGGCGGGGCGAGGAGGCGCCAGACGACCGGTCCGGGAGGCGCCCGGCGGGGCGCGGCGCCACCCCCGAGGCGCTGACGCGGACCGGTCCGGCCAACGTGTCCGCATGCCGTTCGCCGAGAGCGCGTTCGTACAGCCTGCCGTCCGACCAGCGAAAGGCCCCGGATACTCCACGGGGGAGGGCAGCCGAGGGCGGCCTGAAGGAGCAGGCGGGGACACCCGGGCCACCCCCGGACGCGTCAGGGACGTACGCGGGTCAGCATCCACCGCTCCGCGGCCTCCGTGAGCCGTACGCGCTGGGGGAGGGGGGCGTCTGCCGTGCGGCTGGCCCAGAACGCATGGATGGTCCGGGCGAAGATGCTCATCCGGGCCGGGTCCGCGTCGCGGTAGGCCGGGACATGCCGGGCCACGTAGTCGGCTTGCTCCGGGGTGTGTCCCGCCGCGATCAGCCGGGGGACGAGCAGCGCCGCATCTGTCCATTCCGGCCCCGGGCAGGACAGTGCCCAGTCGATCAGCCGGACGCCGGAGCCAGTGACCAGGAGATTGAACTCGCCCGTATCGGTGTGGGCCAGCGTGCTGCCGTCGAGTGCCCCCTCGCTACCGGGGGGCATGAACCGGGCCAGGCGGTCACTGAGCGGCTTCTTGCTGACCTCGATCGGCCACGGGTGGCCCGACACGACCGTCAGCGCATAGACCACCGGTCGCAGGTCCGGGGAGTCAGGGGCGAAGCTCGGATGCCAGCCCGCGAGTGCGCCGTACCCGTAGAGCAGCCAGCCTCCGCCCTCGGCCTGCCAGAGCAGCGGCGGGGCCAGCGGCGCGGCAGCGGTCACGCGCGCTTCGTGCCGGTAGGTCCACGCTGTCGGACTGTCCGCCGGGGTGGCCTTGACGAAGACGGAGCCCGTTCGGGTGTCCAGCATGCTCGCAAAGGTGGACATGACTCCGGTCTCAGCGCTGCGTGCGCTGAGCACCTGGCCCGTGTGTTTCTGCACCGCCTCCCGTGCTTCGTCAGGGAGGTGGGTCCACTCGGTTCGCTGTGGCGACAACACTCATCGTTCCTTTGCCTGAACGGTGGGAAGCCGGTGCCCCGCAGCGCGGGGCACCGGTCGGGCTTGCTGATCAGCCCTTGTGGCCAGCGAACGGGCTGTCATGGCAGTTGGCGTGACACTGCGAGCAGTCCGCCAGTTCGATCTCCGGCCAGAAGTCCGGTTCGAGCAGGAACCCCAAACCAGCGATGGCGTCGATGGCGCGGGCCCGCAGCACCTTGCCGCCGCCGTGCTCCTCCGGGTCCAGGTAGCCCGGCTTGTGGTGCACCATCTTGCCGAACGACTCCGCGCACCAGTCCATGTACGCCTCGGTGTTGAGGACGAACGCGTGCCAGTAGTCGTCCACCTCGGGCGAGGGGCTGAGCGGCCGGTCGTTGGTGGCGCAGGCGGTCAGGAACGCCGCCATCTGCCCGACTCCCAGCTCTGCGCGCTCCTCGGCCACCTCCGGGTGCTGCGCCCGCATGGTGGTGATGACCAGGGTGCGGACCTCCGGGCGGATGAGCGTGCGCGGGTCAGCGCCCGCCGACACAAAGGATGTGCTCTCACTCATGGTGCTTGCCTCTCCTGGTGCGTCGATGTGCTCGAACCTTGCAGGCCCGTCCCAGCAAGGGACGGGAGCTTGTGGGGCACGGGGAGGGATTATCAGCAGTGCCCTGCGCGGCTGCGGGCGTTCTCGACCGCCACCCGCGCCCGCAAGTCCTCGGCGTCGTCGGTGTGCCGGACGTGCTGTGGTGACGCCTCCCATGGCTCCCCGCCGCCCGGAGGGCGCAGGTACAGCCGTCAGAGTTGCCGTCCCGCCGCACCCGCTGCACTCCTGCGGCGTCACAGTGAGGAACCACCCGAAGGACATCCGCCGTCCCCTTCCCTTGTCCTGTTCAAGACGGTAGGGAGCGACATCAGCCACCACCAACAGAGTTGCTAGTAGTTGCGCGGCATCACCCGATAGCGGCTATCGCTGTAGTGACCAGAGCGCGGGCACGCGCCCCGTATACCGCCAGGGCTTGCAGTTCGGCGAAGGTACGCACGTACTCCCCGATTTCTGCCGGGGTTGTCACGTTGACCGATGCGGACACCAGCTCGACCTGCACCCGCTGGTCGTCGTAGACCCGGAAGGACTCGACCGGCCACATGGGCCGTTCGACGGTGAACGGGATGACGCCCAGGCTGACGCGCGGCAGTGACATGACTGAGAGCAGGTGTCCAAGCTGGCCGGCCATGGCCTCAGCGTCGCCTATCCGGTAGCGAAGAACCGCTTCCTCCAGTACGAACACGAATCGGTGATTGCCGGAGTGGATGACTTCGGCCCGCTCCATCTTCGTCGCCACAGCTTGTTCCAGATCGTCCGGGGTACGGCTCGCTGTGGCGAACCGGGACATGATTGCCCGAACGTAAGCAGACGTTTGCAACACCCCCGGTACCACGTCGGACGTGTAGAAGCGGAACATCCGGGTCTGCTCGTACAGAGCTGTGTAGGACTCCTGTAGGTTCCTCAGCCCGGCGTGCCGCAGGCGCCGCCACTCGACGTACATCAACTCAACGGCACGGGCTGCCGCAATGAGGTCAGGCACCTGGTCTCCGGCACCGCAGGCCGCGCACCACGCGCGGATATCCGATTCGGAGGGGGCGGCCTTCGCATCCTGGAGGCGTGAGGTCTTCGCCGGATGCCACCCGCACCGTGCAGACAGCTCACGGCCGGTTATCCCGGCGTCCTTGCGGATGTTCTGGAGACGATCGGCAAGAGCCGCCCGTGCGGCTTGTGCGCTGGAGGACGGGGGAAGAGGGGGCATCGGCGGGCGGTCCGGTTGGTCGTAGCGGCAGTGGGCGTCACATGGTGAACTTCTCGTGGGGGATGGCCCGCTCCCACACCGCCTCAAAGGCGGAGGTGCACAGCTTCGCCACGGCCGGCTCAGCCCTCAGTTCCTTCGGTGGATCTGCCCAATCCCCCTCGCCTGTGAAGTGGTTGAACACCACGGTCTCGCCATCGAACACCCAGAAGTCGTTTCCGGGCAGTGCGATGTCCGACGCCAGGCGGCGTGGTAGCCATCGGACCTGCTCACCCGAAGCGAGGTTCACAACAGTGCCCTCATGCTCCCACCGGATGTAGTCGGTGACGGGCTCGGAGACGATCCGGGCGCGTCGGATCACGACGCCGCGGGCGACGTTGGCCGCGATGTTCTCGACCCACTCGCGCCAGTACTCCGAGGTGGGGTCGTTGTCCCTCTCGCCCGTCTTCAACCACCGGGAGAAGCCGGAAGACTCACCGCCGACACCGTAGGCGTCCCGCATCTCCAGGTGAACAGCCGACCGCTGCGCGCGGCTCAGCGACTCGTCAAAGCTCGGTACCTCGGGTTGCTGCCAGTCGTTCTGCTTCATCGCACGCCTTCCTGATGAACGGCACCATGCGGGCTGGCATCCTCATCACAAATTCGTGAGCCGGGATGCCCGCCGAGTGGCCGGGCGACCAGCTCCGGCCGCCGACCTCTGCCGTCAACTCCTCTTCTGCCATCGGTCCTTGGAACACCAGGTCTGCGGTCTCGCGCTCCACCCACACCGTAGGAGATCCGTCCTTCTCGGTGGTGGGATCGATCCCGAAGAAATCTAGCGCCATGGTGATCTCCCGTGTCGAAATCGTTGCGGGTACTTGCAAAACCATCCTCCTTGAGGGTGGTGGCCGGCAAGGGCGCCACGGTCGACTCCGGTACCCGCTGCCTGCCCCGTCGCCCCCGGCTCGGAGGCGACCGGAGGAACGGGAGACAGGGGTTCATCGTCAGCCGGGTCTCATCAGTGGGATCGCTCAGGTTCCACGGGCTGTCGTGCCCGCAGGCGCCCCTGACACTTCCAGTCGTCGGCCCGTGCGATGGCGTGCCCGCCGACAGCGGCGACGGCGGCAGCACGTTCGCCTCCTGCCGTTCGGGTGAAGAAGTCGCATCGGACTTGCGCGACAGCCGCCGCACCCCAAGCAGGCACGCGCCGCAGCCGTCGTACCCTCTGATCATGCCGCCGATCACTACCCGCTCCCGTGCCTTTCGTACCGACCGTACGAAGGCACTCCTGCCGTTCGCCGAGAAGATCCGCACCGCCGTCCGGAAGCGGGCCGGTCGCGCCGCGACCTCGCTGGTCCACCGGGGCTGGGGGTGGGTGCAGGAGGCCGGCTCGGTCAGCGCCGACCGGCCCGGACGGCTGCGCTTCGGCGCGCTCGGCCCCTGTTCGCGGCTGACCTTCCCGCTCGGCTCGGTCTTCAACGAGCAGTGGATCCACATCGGCAGTTACTGCATCATCGGCGAGGGCGTCTCGATGTCGGCCGGCTTCCTGCCCGGCCTCGACCTCGGCCCCGAGCCTGTCGTCCGGATCGGCAACGGCTGCGTGATCGGCCGGGACAGCCATATCGTCGGGCACCACTCGATCACCTTCGGCGACGACGTCTGGACCGGCCCCGGGGTCTACGTCACCGACGAGAACCACTCCTACGACGACCCGGACCTGCCCATCGGCAAGCAGTGGCCGCGCAACGAGGCAGTGTCGATAGGCTCCGGCAGCTGGATCGGCACCGGCGCGGTGATCCTGCCCGGGGCGACCATCGGCCGGAACGTGGTGGTGGCCGCCAACGCGGTGGTGCGCGGCACCGTCCCCGACCACAGCGTGGTCGTCGGCGCGCCGGCCAGGGTGGTCCGCCGCTACACCCCCGAGGAGGGCTGGCAGCCACCGATCCGGACGGTCGCGCCCAAGCCGGTCCCGCCGGGCATCACCCACGAGGAACTGGTCGCGCTGATCGGCTGGGACTTGCACCCGCCCAAGGACGGCGCGGCGCCGGCGGCCCGGCAGGCTCCGGACGCGGACCCGGTGGGCTGACCGGCCGGTCGACCCGCTACCGGGCGGGGGCTCGGCCGCCGCCCAGGACGCAGTCCCCGCAGAGACCGCCGGCCCGTCCGGGCGCGGCCCGGTAGATCAGGCAGCAGTTGCGTCGCCGGAACCGGCCGGTACCGGCGTCGGCCGTGTGCGCGGCACGCAGCAGCGGATGGTCCAGCAGCAGGTCGGCGGTGGCCCGGAGTCGGGCGGCCCGCGCGGGGAGGGCCGCGCCGGCCACCCGGGCGGCGGCGTCGACGGCCGAGGCGACATTGCCCCACAGGATCTGCTCGGCGACCGAAAGCCGCGCCACCGCCCGGACCAGCTCCCGGACCGGGCCCGCCAGCAGGGCGTCGGCCCAGGCCTCCACCGTCCCGGCCGGGTCGGCCGTGCCGGCCGGGACGCCGGGTGCCGGGGCCGGGTCGGGGCCCGGGGCCAGGTCCGCGAGCGGCAGCGAGAGCGGGAAGGCGCCGCCGAGCTCCGGCTGCCAGCGCAGGGCGCCCGGATCCAGGCACGGGCGGGCGCCGTCGAGCGCGGCCAGGGCCAGGGCGGGCGACAGCAGCCGGGCGGTCAGCCCGAGTTGGGCCACGGACGCGGCGACCCGCAGCTCCACCGCCGCGACCGGCTGTCGGCCGGCCGAGGCCAGGTGGGCGCGGACCCGGTCGACCCGGTCCCGGAGCAGGGCCGGGTCGGCGGTCAGCTCGCCGAAGACCCGCCAGGGGGCGGGCGGAGCGGCGTCCGGGCGGACGGGCGGGGGATGCGCCGCCACGGCGAAGAACGGCCCGAGGGCCGCGAGCCGCCGCAGCGTCGCTTCCGTCCCGGCCGCGACCGGGCCCGGCTCCAGCGGCTTCACAGTGCGCCGACCGCCGGTGCGCCGACCGCTTGGGTGCCGACCGTCTGGACGCCGACCGCCTGCGGCGCGCGCCGGAGAGCGGCGCGTCCGGGGTCGAGCAGCCGCTCCGCCATCGGCCCGAACAGCAGCCCCAGGGTCGCCCAGAGCAGCAGTTGGGCGGCGACGGAGTACAGCCGGAAGGAGAAGAGCGTGTCGGCCGGGAAACCCGGGTAGACGATCACGCCCCGGGCGTCCCGCAGCGGCAGCGGGGTCTCGCTCGCCATGTGTCCGAACTCCTTCACGTTCGCCGGCAGTTCGCCCAGCGAGGGGAGCAGGGCCATGACCGTGCCGATGGCCACCGCGAAGGCGGCGCCGGCCAGCAGCGTGGCGTTCCAGTTGCCGAGGCGCGGCTGGAGCCGTCGGCCCAACCATACGGCGGCGACCAGTAGCAGCACCGAGCAGCCCACCATGCCCAGGTAGAGGTTGCCCCGGTCGTGGATGGTTTCCGGGTGCCCGATCGACGGCGGGTCGGCCGGGTACTTCAGGAACGGCACCAGGTAGATGCCGAGGAAGCCGCCCAGCGCCACCAGCAGCGCCAGGGTGCGGGGCCGCAGCCGGCCGACCCGGCCGACGCAGACCGCGTGGACGACGGCGAGGAGCGCGCCCATGGCCATGCCGAAGAGCACCATGCCGACGCCGATCCCCAGGTTGGCCTGGACGCCCCGGCTGAAGAGCTCGGGCCCCTCGTCCGGGACCGCCGTCCCGGCGGCCCGGTCCAGCGCGGCGACGGCGGCGTCGCGTCCGCTCTCGTAGTCGATCGCCCGGCCGATCAGCGGATCGGCGAAGATCCTCGCGAAGACGAAGGCGAGCAGCCCGGCCACCGCGCCGGCCAGCACCCCGCGCAGGATGAGTCTTTTCTCCATCACGTATTCCCTTGTCGACTTATCTATGACCTGTCAGCAGTGGTCAGTGGCAGGGGAAGCCGAGGAAGTGCCGGGCGTCGTGGACGAACTCGTGGACGTGCACGTCCTGGCCGAAGACCGAGTAGGCGCCCTGGTCCACGCCGATGAAGTAGTAGGCCGCGAGGGCGGCCAGAGCGGTGCCGGCGAGCCAGGCCGCCGCCCTGGCGGCGGGCAGGACGACCGGTGCGGCGGCGGTGGCGGGGCCGACGGCGACACCGGCCGTGACACCGGCAGCGGCACCGGCCGTGACACCGGCAGCGGCACCGGCCGTGACACCGGCCGTGACACCGGTAAGGGGCAGACTGCTGCTCATCGATGAGCCTCCTTCGGGGATCGTGCGTCCCTCGGTTCGGTGGGGCATCGCGGCGGCGGAGTGTCTGACTCGCCGGTCCCCGGGAGGGGAGCGGCTCACAGTGGCGCGACCGTGCTGGAGTTCCACCAGCTTCCTCGTGCCGTCACGATCTGCCGATCGTAGGTAAGAGTCTGTCAAGAGTCAATCGTGCGGGCGGCGGCCCGGCGGACGGCCAGGGTGCAGCAGCCGGAGAGGGCCGCGAGCAGCGCCACCGAGAGCAGGGCGTGCGGGAGCCCGATGCCCTGGGCCAGGAAGCCGATCACCGGCGGGCCGAGGACCATGCCGCCGTAGCCCAGCATGGAGGCGGTGGCCACGCCCTTGGGTCCGTCGAGCGCCCCTGCCCGGTCGATCGCCAGCGGGAAGATGTTCGACAGGCCGAGCCCGACCAGCAGGAACCCGCCCAGGACCAGCGGCAGCGACGGGCTGAGCGCGCCGACCAGCATGCCTGCGGCGGCCAGGCCGCTGCCGCCGACCATGACCCGGGTGGCGCCGAAGCGCTCGACCAGCCGGGTGCCGCTGAACCGGCCGGTGGTCATCGCCAGCGAGTACGCGGCGAAGCCGGCGGCGGCGACCG
>Ga0302314_10011659_pt1 | contig 15311 bp, 17 predicted proteins | sample III_Palsa_N2_3_FD_200533 | JGI IMG/M metagenome (GOLD analysis project Ga0302314, IMG submission 200533) | Peat permafrost microbial communities from Stordalen Mire near Abisko, Sweden - III_Palsa_N2_3 | ecosystem: Environmental > Terrestrial > Soil > Palsa > Peat permafrost | place: Sweden...
ACATGCACGCCGCCATCCACTTCGATGACCAGCTTTGCGGCATGGCAGACAAAATCCACGACATAGGGTCCAATCGGCGCTTGCCGGCGAAAGTGCAGACCGGCTTCAGCCCTCAGGTTCCGCAGTTCACGCCAAAGCCGTTTTTCCGTGAAGGTCGCGTCGCGTCGAAGCCGTTTCGCCGCCGCGTCCGAGCGTTCATGGGTGTGCAACGCGGAGGCGTTCAAGACAGGCGAGACAATGGTCGCCGTCGCGCCAGCACCCCCCTCACCCTGCCCTCTCCCCCGCATGGGGGGAGAGGGTTTAGGCTCTTTCCTCATGCGTCCAACTCCAAGGCCTCGGCGATCAGCTCGTCGGCGTTTTCCTGCAGGAGGGCGTCGGCGCCGGCGCCGGCCACCGTCTCGCGGCCGATCTCCAGCAACACCGGCACGGCGAAGGGCGAGACGCGGGCGAGCTCGACGGGCGTGATTCGCCCCCTGATCCGCCGAAGTAGCCGCCCCAGCCGCGCCACGTCCAGCGTAGCCGTGGCCGCATCGGCGCGGGCGCAGCGCAGCAAGAGGTGGTCGGGCTGGTGCTTTCGCAGCACGTCGTAGATCAGGTCGGTGGAGAAGGTGACCTGTCGGCCCGACTTCTCCTGCCCCGGAAACCGGCGCTGGATCAGGCCGGCGAGGGTGGCGCACTGGCGAAACGTGCGCTTCATCATGAAGCTTTCGTCCAGCCACGCGTCGAGATCGTCCCCCAACATGTCCTCCTGGAACAGGGCGTCGATGTCGAGGTCGCCCATGGGCTTCAGCGACCAGACCGCCAGCGCATAGTCGTTGGCGACAAAGCCCAGCGGCTGGCGGCCCACCCGTTCCAACCGGCGGGTCAGAAGGTGGCAGAGGGTGCCGTGGCTGATCCGTCCGTCGAAGGGATAGGCCACCAGATAGTGCCGCTTGCCCCGCTGGAAGGTCTCCACCAGCATCTCGTTTTCGGTCGGGATCTTTGAGCGCAGCGCCTGGATCTCCAGCCATTCGCGCACGTCGTCGGGCAGGCGCGGCCACCCCGCCCGGTCGGCGATCATGCGGCGTACGCGGGCGGCGAGGTAAGTGGAGAGGGCGAACTTGGAGCCGCCCCAGCTGGGGTTCATCGCCTCCTGGCCCGGCGCGGGGGTGACGAGGCAGTCCATGCCGACGATGGTCTCGAACCGCCACACCTGACCGCCGAACAGGAAGGTGTCGCCGGGCGCGAGCTGTTCAAGGAAGCCCTGCTCCATCTCGCCGATCTTGCGCCCGCCCCTCATCGTCTCCTTGGTGCGCTTGCCGGACCGGCTTGAGGCGACGCGGATCGACAGCACGGGTAGCTCGACGATGGCGCCCACGTTCATGCGGTGGCGCTGGGCGGTGTCCTGATTTCGCACCTTCCAGCGACCGTCCTGCCCCTGCACGATGCGGCGGAAGCGGTCGTAGGTCTGCAGGGCGTAGCCGCCGGTGGAGACGAACTCCAGCACCCGGTCGAAATCCTCCCGCGTCAGCTCGGCGTAGGGGGCGGATGACGTGATCTCCGCATAGAGATCGTCGGCCAGGAACGGCTCGCCGCAGGCGCAGCCCATGATGTGCTGGGCCAGGATGTCCTGCGCGCCGATGCGGTGCGGCTCGCCGTCGAGATCGTTGGCCGCCACCGCCTCCACCGCCGCCTGACACTCCAGCACCTCGAAGCGGTGGGCGGGCACGAGGATGGCGCGGGAGGCTTCGTCAAGCCGGTGGTTGGCCCGCCCGATCCGCTGCACCAGGCGCGAAGAGCCCTTGGGCGCCGCCAGCTGGATCACCAGGTCCACCGCCCCCCAGTCGATGCCGAGGTCCAGGGTCGAGGTGCAGACCACCGCCCGCAGGTCGCCCCGGGCCATCGCCGCCTCGACCTTGCGCCGCTGTTCGGCGGCGAGCGAGCCGTGGTGCAGGGCGATGGGCAGGTTGTCGTCGTTCAGCTCCCACAGGGTCTGGAAGGCGAGCTCGGCCTGGAAGCGGGTGTTGACGAAGACCAGCGCGGTCTTGGCCGTCTTGATGGCGGCGAAGACCTCCGGCATGGCGTGCCGCGCGGTCCAGCCCGACCAGGGAACGTGGCTCTCCGACAGCAGCACCTCCAACTTCGGCGGCGCGCCGGGATCGCCGAGGATGAGATCGGCCAACTTTGAACTGTCATCCCGGCCGTAGCGCAGCGAAGAGCCGGGACCCAGATCCGCGGCGCTTCCCGTTTCCTGGGTCCCGGATAAGCGCTGCGCGTTTTCCGGGATGACAGCGTGAGTTTGGGGTTGTGGAGACAGCCACCGCCGCAACATCTCCGGATCGTTCACCGTGGCCGACAGGCCCACCCGCCGCATCCCCGGCGCGAACTGGCTCAGCCGCGCGAGGCCGAGGTTCAGCAGGTCGCCCCGCTTGTTGGCGTAAAGGGCGTGGATCTCATCCAGGATCACGCAGCGCAGGTCCTCGAAATAGGCGCGCGATCCCTCCCAGGCGCAGAACAACGCCAGCTGCTCGGGGGTGGTGAGGAGGATGTCGGGCGGATGCAGGCGCTGGCGCTGCTTCTTGGAGACCGAGGTGTCGCCGGTGCGGCTCTCGACGCTGATGTCGAGGCCCATCTCGGCGATGGGCGCCATGAGGTTCCGCTGCACGTCCACCGCCAGCGCCTTCAGGGGCGAGATGTAGAGGGTGTGGACGCCGGCGGGGGTGTTGCGCGGCGCGCGCTCGGAAAGCTCGATCAGGCTCGGCAGGAACCCGGCAAGAGTCTTGCCACCGCCGGTGGGGGCGATCAGGAGGGCGTCGCGGCCCTCCCGCCCCTTCTGCACCATCTCCAGCTGATGCCGCCGCGGCCGCCAGCCCCGCTGGTCGAACCACGCGTCGAACCGCTCGGGCAGGCCGCTTTCAGTCAGGAGGCGTTGAGGCGCGGCGGCGAACATCGATAGCATATAGCATGTTCTTGCTTCGTTTCAGTAGCTGCTTGAGACCGCTGCTGAGCGCTGTGCTATAAATAGGTATGGATTGGACGAGCCTTGCTCCAAATTTCGAACGAGATGGCGCACTGCGCGACATCTGCGTTCTCGGCACGACCGTCGACGATTGGCAAAGGGTGATGGATGCGCTGGTTCAGCTTGAACCGCCTCCATCGTTTTCATTGGATGGCAAACCTGCCGAACTTCCAGCATGCGCCGCGCGCCTATTTGAATTACGTTCGGTGGCTTCCACGCTCCTGACACTGAATCTGGAAAGCATTCAGATCAACTGTCACTTCTTCGGTGGAGCCGAGATTGAATTCGACCTCGATCCGCGAGACATAACGGGACCAGCGCAATTTGATGTCGTTTTGGCCTTTATGAAGCTTTTAGCGGAGACAACCGGGAAGGTTGCAATTTTGACCCACGAGAATGCGAAGGAGAAAATTATCTTCAGCGCCTCACCAAGTTTCTGAGCAGCTACTGTCCTTCCCTAATCCGCACCCGAATATCCCGATACGCCGCCTCGATCAGCGCACCCAGCGCCGCCTCGTCCACCGGCTTGCCCCAGCGCAGCTTCACGTGCCGCATGCGCTTGCCGGACCCCTCCAGCAGCCCGGCGCGGTCGTCCAGCATCGCGCCGCAGAAGAAGCCGACGGCGGCGTGGGCGGTGAAGGCGTCGACGTAGGCGAAGGCGGCGTCGCCGACGCAGGCGACGGGGTGGCCGTCGGCTATCGTCTCGGTCACGTCCGCGCCGGACGCCCGCATCCGCTCGAACCAAGGCTGCACCATGAGGCGAAGCTCGTGCCCCGGCGCCGCGAACCAAGCGTCCACGCGCGGGTCCCGCGGGATGGCGCCGGGCAGGAGGAAGAGCTTGTCCATTCTCTCAAAGTGCCAGCTTGGAGCGCGATGTCGAGAGGCTGACCCGATCCGCTCATCCCCGCAGGCGCAGAGATGAGCGGGGGTCTGGGGCGGCGCCTAGCGGTAGCGCCAGCCGCCGTGCCATTGTTCGCGATGGCCCCAGTAGCGGTGACCGTCCCAGTAGCCGCGACCGGGGTAGAAGATGCCAAGCGCGGGGGCGCCGACCACCACAGGTCCCGGACCGAAGTCGCGGCGGCAATGGCCGTAGGGGCCGCGATGGGCGCCGGGGCCGCAGCCGCCTTCCGCATGGGCCGCAGACACGCCCGCCAGGGCGACGCCCGCCGCGATGGCGGCGAACAGGGCTTTCTTGAACATCTGGATCTCCTTCCAATTCTGCTCGTGCGATCGAACGCACGGCCTGATTGTCGTGGCCCGCCCATGAACTGCCGCTGAACGGCGTGCTCACATCGCCGTGGCGGGCGATCGCGCGCCATCGCTATTGCTGAGCGGCGCTCATGACAGCATGAACGCGTCCCGCCCTAATCGCGCCCCTGCGCGCGCCCTATATCGGAATCGCCATATCAACCTCGCCGGGCGATGCGCCGTCCGCGAATGCACACCCTCACGCCAAGGAGACGATCGCCATGAAGACGCGGACATTGGGCAAGAGCGGGCTTGAAGTGTCGGCCCTCGGCTTCGGCTGCATGGGGCTGAACTCCGCCTACGGCCAGGGGCTCGAAAAGGACGAGGCCGTCCGGCTGGTCCGCGCGGCGGTGGATCGGGGCGTCACCTTCTTCGACACCGCCGAGGTCTATGGCCCCCTCACCAACGAAGAGATCGTCGGCGAGGCGCTGGCCCCGGTGCGGGACAAGGTGGCGATCGCCACCAAGTTCGGCTTCAGGATCGAGAACGGCAAGAATGTCGATATGGACAGCCGCCCGGAGCATATCCGCGAGGTGGCCGAGGCCTCCCTGAAGCGCCTGGGCGTCGAGGTGATCGACCTCCTCTACCAGCATCGCGTCGATCCCGAGGTGCCGATCGAGGATGTGGCGGGCGCCGTGCAGGGGCTGATCCAGGCGGGCAAGGTCAGACACTTCGGCCTGTCCGAATGCGGCGCAGGGACCGTCCGGCGCGCCCACGCCGTGCAGCCGGTGACGGCGGTGCAGAGCGAATATTCCCTCTGGACCCGTGATCCCGAGACCAACGGCGTGCTGGCCACGTGCGAAGAACTCGGCGTCGGCTTCGTGCCCTTCAGCCCCCTGGGCCGGGGTTTCCTCACCGGCGCCATGAGCAAGGACACCAAGCTCGGCGAGAAGGACATGCGCGCCGCCCTACCGCGCTTCACGCCCGAGGCGATGGCGGCCAACCAGACGCTGGTCGATCTCCTGAAGGCCATCGCCGACCGCAAGGGGGCGACGACCGCCCAGGTGGCGCTGGCTTGGCTCCTGGCGCAGAAGCCCTGGATCGTGCCGATTCCCGGCACCACCAAGCTGCACCGTCTGGAGGAGAACCTCGGCGCGCCCGACGTGGAGCTGACCGCGCAGGACCTCGCCGAGATCGAAAGCTCCGCCGCCAAGATCGCGGTGGAGGGCGACCGCTACACGCCGCAGATGATGGCCGCCACCGGGCGCTGAACGCGCCTTGACGCGCGGCGTGGGCGAAAGGGGAGGGCGGTCAGCGCCCCCTCAGTTCACCACGCGCCGCGCGCTCGGCATGTCGAGCGAGAAGTGGGGGATGGCGATGTCGAAGGTCTGGCCGAGGTCGGTGACCATCTGATACGTGCCGACCATGCTGCCGGACGAGGTCGAGAGCGGGCAGCCCGAGCCATAGGCGTAGGCGTCGCCGGGCTTCAGGGTCGGCTGTTCGCCCACCACCCCCGGCCCCTGCACTTCCTCGACCCGGCCCCAGGCGTCGGTGATGATCCAGTGGCGCGAGACCAGCTGCACCGTCTCCGCCGAGGCATTGACGATCTCGATGGCGTAGCTCCAGACCCAGCGGCGCGCGTCGGGGTCGGACTGCTCGGGCAGGTATCGGGGCTGCACCCGCACGATCACGCCGCGCGTCTCGGCTTCATAGGGGGCTTCGGTCATGCCGCGTCGAGCGCCCGCGCGATGTCCCGCGACAGGTCCCCGAGCCCTTCCAGCCCCACCGACAGGCGCACGCAGCCGGGGGTGACGCCGACGGCCAGCCGGTCCTCCTCGGTCATGGAGCGGTGGGTGGTGGTGGTGGGGTGGGTGGCCATGGACTTGGCGTCGCCGAGGTTGTTGGAGATGTCGACGATCTGCAGCGCATTGAGGAAGTTGAACGCCGCCGCCTGCGAGCCGAGATCGAATGCCAGGAGGGTCGAGCCCGCGCTCATCTGCTTCTTGGCCACCGCATACTGGGGATGGTCGGTGCGGTGGGGATAGAAGACGCGCCGGGTCGCCTTGTGATCGCCCACGAGGTCGGCGAGGGCGGCGGCGGACTGCGTCTGACGCCCGACCCGCAGCTCCAGCGTCTCCATGCCCTTCAAGAGCACCCACGAATTGAACGGCGAGATCGCCGGCCCGGTGTGGCGCAGGAAATCCTTGTAAGCCTCTTCCAGGAGGGCCGCCTTGCCGAGGATGGCGCCGCCCAGCACCCGCCCGCCGCCGTCGATATGCTTGGTGGCGGAATAGACCACAATGTCGGCGCCCAGCTGCAGCGGCTTCTGGTAGAGGGCGGTCGCGAAGACGTTGTCCACGATCACCTTGGCGCCGACCTCATGGGCGATCTTGGCCACTTCCGCGATGTCGGTGATCTCCAGGAGGGGATTGGCCGGGGTCTCGATCAGGACGACCTTGGTGTTGGGGCGGATGGCGGCCCGCCACGCGTCGATATCCGGGCCGGCGACGGAGGAGGTCTCCACCCCGAAGCGGGGCATGTGCTTGTCGAGGATCCAGCGGCAGGAGCCGAACAGCGCCCGCCCCGACAGGATGTGATCGCCGGCCTGCACCAGCCCTGTCAGCGCCGTCGCGATCGCCGCCATGCCCGACGCGGTGGAGCGACAGGCTTCCGCGCCCTCGAGCAAAGCCAGCTTGTCCTCGAACATCTGGGTGGTGGGGTTGGAGTATCGCGAATAGACGAACTGCGGCCCGTTACTCGTGCCGGCGAAGCGGGCGTCGGCTTCTTCAGCGGACTCGTAGACGAAGCTCTGGGTGAGGAACATCGCCTCCGCCGTCTCGCCGTAGGGGCTGCGGGCGAGGCCGCCGCGGATCAGCTGAGTGGCGGGCTCCCACTGGTCGGGAGACTCGGTCTTGGAGGTGCTCATGGCGGGCTCGGGCGTCTTGTAAGCTTTGCGAAGCGGTCGCGCGCATGAACGACCCTCGCCCGCCGAGGTCAAGCACAGGAATTCTCAGGCGGCGCTCAGGGTGACCCGAACGCCGCCGTCGAACGTCGCGGGTAAGCGTCTACATCCGGTGCAGGGCGCAGAGCTTGTGGCCGTCGGGATCGCGCAGATAGGCGAGGTAGAGCTTGCCGCCCGACCCGTCGCGGATGCCGGGGGGCTCCTCGCAGGTGGTGGCGCCCGCCTTGATGCCGGCGTCGTGCCAGGCGTCCGCCAGTTCGGGCGTGGCGGCGGCGAAGCCGATGGTCATGCCGTTGGCGCAGCTGGCCGGCTCGCCGTTGATCGGCTGGGTGATCGAGAAGATGCCCGTGGGCGTGAAATAGAAGATGCGGTGCCCGTCGATCCGCGCCGGCGGCACGCCCAGCGTCCCCAGCAGCGCGTCGTAGAAGGTCTTGGCCTTCTCCAAATCGTTGGTCCCGATCATGATATGCGAAAACATGGTTGTCCTCCCCTTTTTTGGCCCAGGATGGGAGGCCTTTGTGGAACACATCCCGCCAGCCTGTCTACCGACCGCGGCGTCATGGACGGCCTTCGGACGGCTCATTTGCGCGGCGTGGGTTGCAAACATGACAAGGCTCGGCAATCTGCCCCACCCAAATGATTGAGCCCATGACCGACACGCCCTCAACCCAGAGCCCCGGAATCCTGCCCTATCAGGCGATCGAGCGGCTGATCGCGACCGGCGCCATCGCCGCCGAGACGCCGTTCACGCCGATCCAGGTGCAGCCGGCGAGTCTGGATCTGCGGCTCGGGGGGCGGGTGTGGCGGGTGCGGGCGTCCTTCCTGCCGGGCCTCGGGCGCAAGGTGACCGAGCGCCTGAAGGACGTGGCCATGCACGAGCTCGACCTCACCCGGGGGGCGGTGCTGGAGCGGGGCTGCGTCTATATCGCCGAGGTGCAGGAGCGGCTGAAGCTGCCTCGCGGCGTGCAGGCCCGCGCCAACCCGAAAAGCTCCACCGGGCGGGTGGACGTGTTCGTGCGCCTGCTCACCGACCATTCCGCCGCCTTCGACGACGTGGCGGACGGCTATGAGGGCCCCTGCTATCTGGAGATCGCGCCGCAGACCTTCTCGGTGCTGGTGCGCACCGGCACGCGGCTGAACCAGCTTCGCCTGAAGCAGGGGGACGTGCCGCGGCTCGGCTCCAAAAGCGTCGGCGTCGACCTCACCGGCGCGGTGGCGGGCTTCCGCGCCCGGCGCCACGCGGGGGTGGTGGACCTCGATCTGGAGGACGGTCACGACCCCAAGGACTTCTGGCAACCGCTGGAGCCCCGGCCCAACGGGTTCGGCGTGGGCGAGCTCCTGCTCGATCCCGGCGAATTCTACATCCTCGCCTCCAAGGAGCCGATCGAGATCCCCGCCCTGCAGGCGGCGGAGATGACGCCCATCGACCCGTCGGTGGGAGAGTTCCGGGTCCACTACGCGGGCTTTTTCGATCCCGGCTTCGGCACCGAGGAGGTGGACGCGGTGGGCTCCAAGGCCGTGCTGGAGGTGCGCAGCCACGAGACGCCCTTCCTGCTGGAGGACGGCCAGACGGTGGCGCGGCTGGTGTACGAGCCCCTGACCGAGCGCCCGAGCAAGCTCTACGGCTTCGACGGCTCCCACTACCAGCGCCAGGGCCTGAAGCTCTCCAAGCACTTCAAGGTGTGGGCGCTTTAGGGGCCAGGCTTGACACGCCGGGTCGGGGGGCCGAAATCGATTCAACGTCCGCGTTAGGGCGGCGAGCCGGTGGCGGCTTACGACCCATGTGAGCCGACCGACGGCTGTTCTTGACGCGGCCGCAACCGTGGGAATAATCCGTATGGATCACGCCTTTGACCCCGCCCATTTTAGACCCGCATCCGGTAGGGGCCGGGATAGTTGGGTGCCCATGCCTGCACTGGCTGCCACAGCATGTGTAGCCATCTTGCTGTTCCTATGCAGCTTGCCGGGTCAATTAGGTTTTATACTCATACCCTTGACCTTTTTCGCGCTCTTAGCAGCCCCGATCGCCGTTGTAGTTATTTCAATCGCCCTCGCGCTCAAGCGGCGGCCACGCCGTGCAGTCTCGGCTTTGCTTATATTGGTTCTCCCAATTCTTCTGTGGGGGGGCATTACATGGATCGACGATTGTTTACATATGTGGCTAACAGAGAGTTTCGGTTTTGGGCAAGTCGGAACGAATTCAAGGCCTGACCAAATCGGATTTAGTACAGCCGATTGGTCAACCGGACTGGCGGGCGGGCCCTCTACTTTTTTGATCCATGACCTCTCCGATCAAGTCGCTTTGCCGGTGGCTCGCCATTCTCACCCTGATCCGCTTGAGGGTGGAATAGGCGAAGACTGCTCAGGCACGGTCAGGCACCTGTTGGGACATTATTATGTTTGCAGAATTCAATTTTAGTGACGGGACCACGGCGACTATCACCCCTCTCCGCCTTTTAGCGAAGTCCGCTCGCCGGAAGTGAACCCCGCAGCCTGCCGCGCATCACGGCTCCGGCGGCGGGCGCGGCGTCACGCGCCGTTGGCGTCCACAACGATGCCGATGGTCTTGCCGCGGGACAGCGGCTCCCAGCCCGCGGCGATGGCGGAGGCGATGGCCTTGGCCACGAGGGTGGGCGCGATCTGAGACGCCTTCAGTTGCGGCGCGCCGAACCGGGGCTGCGGGCCCGGCGGGAACTCCACCAGGGCTTCCCGCTGTCCCTCCCTGTGCCGCACGGCGATGGCCATGCCGTTGCGCACGGCGGTGTCGTCGAGCCATCCCGGCAGGCGGTGCAGGCGCCACACATAGGGCTCCCCGTCGACCTCGATCTCGAAGTCGTAGCTGTGTTTGGTCCGCGCCATGTCTGGACCTAGCCCAGCCCGTCCGCGCACGCCAGCCCGCTAAGACGCGCGCAGCCCGGCGGGAACGAGTGTTCAACCTCACGCCGCCGACGCCGTCCCCTATCGCACCGTCTCCTTCTCCCGCGGCGCCGAGACAGGACGCGACTTGATCTGGGACTTGGGCTTGGGCAGCAGCCGGAATCGCGTCTGGCACCACGCATAGTCGACGCCCACGTCCAGCAAGGCGTCGGAGCGCCCGCAGGGGCAGGCGAACTCCATCACGGCGACGACGCGGTAGGTCTCTCCGGCCTGCAGGGGCACCGGCCAGCCCGTGACGTGATTGGGGGCGGCGTTGACGCACAGAACAAGATCGCCGGGGCCGACAGCGTCGCTCATGGCTTGCATCCCTATTCCAAGGGATATTTAGCGTCTGGCCCGCGCGGGACAAGGCCCGGTTCGGATGTCGCCGCGCAGCAAAAACCCCGGCGTCTCGGGACGCCGGGACTTCTGAAATCGAACTCAGGTGGTCGGCGAGATTACTGGCCGGACGCCTGGGCGGCGAGTTGCGCGGTCATCACCGGAGCCTGATGGACGGCGCGGAATTCCGCGTCGGCCTTCTCCACGGTGTCGCTGACGCAGTTGGCCTGGCTGCCGACGATGAAGTCCGTCGCCACGTCGGGGCTTTCGCGGCAGACCTTCTGGGCGGCCTTGATGATTTCGGCGTGGACGGTCGAGGCGTCCTTGCCGTCGATGGAGATGTGCACGCCGTCGGCGTGAGCGGCGCCCGCGAAGGTCAGGGCGGCGGCGGCGAAGAGGGCGGTCTTGAGGAAGTTGGTCATAAGGAGTCTCCAGTGAATGTTGGAAAACTCCCCCCTGCGAGCGCCTCTATGGTGTGTGGGCGTCTGGGAACCCTTATTCCCTATCCGGGCGCGAATGTGAACACCGTTCAGTCCATTTCCTGCAAATAATGTTGCGGCGCCATATATTTCGGCAGGGCGCCGTAAGGTAAAGCATCGATCGGCTTACGCGGGCTGGGCGCCGCCTCCTGAATTTTTCGACACTGATGCCCAAAAATGCCCTTTCCTTCCACCGCAATGCAGCATATACAGGCCTTGCCCCATCTGGGGCGTTTCCTCCCTGAACTTGGCCGCGTCTTCGGGCGCGGCCATTTTTTTGCCTATTCGTGTCAGGGTCGCTTGACACAATGCGAATAATATAAGACAAGCATCCTTGTCATAACGACAAGGGGTATTGTCATGAGCAGGAAAGATTGGACGCCAGCGTTCCGGCGATATCAGCACCGGGTGATCGGCTCGTCGCTGGTCTATGCGGCGGTCTTGTGCGGGGCGGTGTGGCTGTTCAAGCATCATCCGCCGGAGGGGGCGCTGGGCTATGTCGTGGCCGTAGCGCCGGCGATTCCGCTGGTGGGCATCGTCGCCAGCATGGGCCTCTTCCTCAAGGAGGAGGACGACGAGTTCCAGCGCGCCATGATGGTGGAGCAGATGCTGTGGGGCACCGGCGCGACGCTGGCGGTCGCCACGGTGTGGGGGTTTCTGGAGACCTTCGGCCTGGCCCGGCATTTCGAGGCCTACTGGGGCGCGGTCGTGTGGTTCGCCCTGTTCGGCCTCGCCAGGGTCGTGGTGCGCTGGAGGTATCGATGAACAATCGCCTGCGCGTGCTTCGCGCCGAGCGGGGCTGGAGCCAGGCGGATCTGGCCGAGCGGCTGGGCGTCTCCCGCCAGAGCGTCAACGCCGTGGAGACGGGCAAGTACGACCCCTCCCTGCCGCTGGCCTTCAAGATCGCCCGCGTGTTCGACCTCGCCATCGAAGCCATCTTCACCGAGACGCCGTGAGGCCGTGCGCGCTGCAACGCCCCTCATCCGTCGGCTGCGCCGCCACCTTCTCCCCGGCGGGGAGAAGGGATCGGGGAGCGAAGAGATCAGGCCGCCTGAGGCTTCCTGTAGATCGAGCGCTTCACCTGGCTGAACACCTTGTGCACCATGGGCTCGAAGGCTTCGAGCGGCATGGACTCGTACTTCGGGTCGAAGGCCGACTGGTCGTAGAGGTGGCAGAACTGGGCGGTGTATTCGAACCAGGGGTGGCCGCGGAACTGCTCGCGCATGTTCTTGTCGAGGCCGAGGTAGTCGAAGAAGTAGTAGCCCTGGAAGATGGCGTGCTGCTCGACCATCCAGTGGTTCTGCTCGGACACGAACGGCTTGATGATGGCGGCGCCCACGTCGGCGTGGTTGGAGGAGCCGAGGGTGTCGCCGATGTCGTGCAGGAGGGCGCAGACCACATATTCCTCGTCCATGCCCGCCCGGTGCGCCCGCGTCGCGGTCTGGATCGAGTGCTCCAGCCGGTCCACCGGATAGCCGCCGTAGTCGCCGTCGAGCAGCTTCAGGTGCTTCAGCACGCGGTTGGAGAGGTCGCGCTGGAACGGCGCCATGTGCGTGCCGATGGCCTGCCAGTCTTCCAGCGTGCCATCCGCCATGGCGGTGAACTTCGCCTGCGGTCCCTCGCCCTTGTCGCTCCCGAACTGCCCGTGCGCGCCGTGCTCGCCGTCCGCCATGACCGTCTCCCTGCGTTTATGTGATTGCCGATAAGGTGCGCTCCCGGCCCCCACGGGTCAAGCCGGGGACGGCGCAGGTCGCGCGGCGAGTTCAGTTGAGAAGAGTTCGAATAAAGAGTCGCCTCAAGGATGTATTGGATGGTATACAATTCCAACGCGAATGTCCGGGTCCGGCATCGGGGCGGGCGGGGCGGCGCGGGAGCTCACATCATGAAGACCAAGACCACATCCGCCGCGTCCGCCGCCCGGCTCGGTTCGGCGATCCTAACGGCGCTCGCCGTCGCGGCGGCGTCCGCGCCTGCTTTCGCCGCCGATCCCGGCAAGATGGTGATCCGCAACGATTCCAAGTCCTACGTCACCTACTATGTGCCGTCCGACGCCTTCTTCAACTGCGACGACGAGCCCCAGCGCGGGTTCATGATCGCCGACGTGGCGCCGGGGGCGGAAAGCTCGCCCTTCACCTTCCTGCGCACCGACGGGCACGGCTGCAACGGCCGGCAGGGGCAGTTCACCCTGGTGCCGACCCTGCCCAACGTCGCGGCGGTCGGCCAGCAATTCTCCTACGACAGCCACGGCGGCATGGGGTTCCAGCCCGACGCCCCGACCGTGAACTACCTCAGCCGCCTGAAGCAGCGGGCCGACGGCGTCTATGTCTGGACGGTCACGCCATCCGGCCAGTAGCGCTCTCAGCCGCCGATCAGCCCGCCTTACCGCGCGCGTCGAACGCCTCCCGCGAGGCTTCGATGCGCGCGAGATTGGCCTCCGCCCAGGTCCAGACGCCGCAGAAGGCCTCGCTGAGGGTATAGCCCAGTTCGGTCAGCCGATACTCAACCCTCGGCGGCACCACGGGGTGGACGGTGCGGATCAGAAGCCCGTCCCGCTCCATCTGGCGCAGCGTCTGGGTCAGCATCTTCTGGCTCACGCCCCCAGCCAGCCGGCCGATGCGGGTGAAGCGCAGCTCCCCGTGCTCGGTCAGCACCTCCAAGACGATCATGGTCCACTTGTCGGCCACCCGCCCGATCACCTCGTTCACCAACGCCTCCACGCGAGGATCGATCACGGGCTCAGCGGGTTCGGCGCGCTGCTGCAGGGCGGCGGTCATGGTCACACTCTCTCTTTGGCACCTATGGCTCTTTTCGGTGCCTACTTTCGGCTAGGGAGCATGGCGGATATATCCGCTGCACGCAAATCCACCGGAACCAAGGCGCAGACCATGAAGATCAAGGGCGACACCATCCTCATCACCGGCGGCGGCACGGGCATCGGCCAGGCGCTCGCCGCAGCCTTCCACGCCGAGGGCGCGCACGTCGTCATCGCCGGCCGCCGCGCCGCACCCCTGGAAGAGACCGTCGCCGCTCACCCCGGCATGGCGTTCAAGGTGCTGGACGTGGAGGACGGCGCCTCCATCGCCCCCTTCGCCGCCGCCCTGATCGCCGAGTTTCCGGCCCTGAACGTCCTGATCAACAACGCCGGCATCATGCAGGCGGAGGACCTCACGGCCGAGCCGCTAGACCTCGCGACCGCCGAATCCACCATCGCCATCAACATCCTCGGCCCGCTGCGCCTCACCGCCGCCCTCCTGTCGCACCTGAAGACGCAGCCCGCCGCCACGGTGATGAACGTCACCTCGGGCCTCGCGTTCGTGCCCATGGCCGCCACCCCCACCTACAGCGCCACCAAGGCGGCCATGCACTCCTACAGCCAGTCGCTGCGCCACCAGCTGCGCAAGACCTCGGTGCAGGTGATCGAGCTGGCGCCCCCCGGCGTCGCCACCGACCTGATGCCCGGCCACAGGGAAAACCCCAACTCCATGCCGCTGGCCGACTACATCGCCGAGAGCGTGGCCCTCCTGAAGGCCGACCCCGGCGCCCCTGAGATCTGCGTCGAACGGGTCAAGCCGCTCCGCAACGCCGAGGCGAACGGAAACTACGGCGTAGTGTTCGGCATGGTGAACCCGGCAGGGTAAGGGGGCGGCGGGGGTAGGGAGCGGCTCATCCTATCCCCGCGCTTATCCCCGCCCTCGCCGGCGGCCGTATCATGGGACCGTCATCCAGACGGAAGCCCCCATGCCCTATCCTGGTCCCTTCGATCCCTCGCCGGTGTTTCGCCTCAGCCCGCATCCGCCGGGCGCCCCCAAGAACCCCGACGTTCCGCCGGAGCCCGAACCCCCGCCCGCCTACGTCCCGCGGGAGCTCTATGGCCCCTTCTTCTCGGAAGCGCGCGCCTCTCGCGGCTATCGCGTGCGGTCCGAGGGCGTGTGGCAGGCGGCGCGGGACGAGTACGTCGCCGGCGAGGCCGCCGAGACCGTCTGCGCCCGCTACGACCTCGGCCTCTCGGCCTTCCGCCAAAGGGCGCGGCGGGAGGGCTGGCGGCGGAGCGACGCAGAGGATCCGGCCGCCGGCGGGGGCGCCGATTCGCCCGCTTATCCCCCACCCTATCCCCCGGAGCCGGAGGCCGCGCCCCTTACCGAGGAGATGGCCGATCTCGCCTGGCGCTCGGCGGCGCAGGCGATCCGCCGGGGCCGGGTCTACGAGGCGCGGGCGTGGATGAAGCTGCGCCAGGCGTTGCAGGAAGAGGTGCGCCGCGAGGCCTCCGCCAAACGCCAGGCGGACTGGCAGGCCGGTAAGCCGGACGCGCAGCTCGACGCGATGAAGGCCACGCGCGACGCCGCGGTGGCCCGGACGATGGCCATCCTCGACCGCCTGCCGGGCGGCAAGCCCGCCGGGGGCCGCGAGGATGAAGACCTCGACGATGAGG
>Ga0302314_10011662_pt1 | contig 15311 bp, 15 predicted proteins | sample III_Palsa_N2_3_FD_200533 | JGI IMG/M metagenome (GOLD analysis project Ga0302314, IMG submission 200533) | Peat permafrost microbial communities from Stordalen Mire near Abisko, Sweden - III_Palsa_N2_3 | ecosystem: Environmental > Terrestrial > Soil > Palsa > Peat permafrost | place: Sweden...
GGCCCCGCGGCGCAGATTGCAATAGCTGGTCGGCTTGCGGTCAGCCGATTGGTGGATGGGTTTCAGCCGTCCGGACCATCATGGGGTTCAGCCCGGAAACTGGCTAGCCGGTCGATGCGCGCCCGGGTGCTCCGCTGCCACGCTGACCGTATCTAACAGCAGAGGGAAAGACGGGGAAGATATGGAACCCACATCCGCGGCGCTGACCGAGGATACGCAGGCCATTCCGGCCGCGCACTCGGTTGCCCTAGCCAAGACGTACGGGGTCGGCCAGGCGGCGGTGCACGCCCTGGCCGGTATCACGGTGACCTTCGACCGCGGCCGGTTCACGGCCGTCATGGGCCCGTCGGGCTCGGGCAAGTCGACGCTCATGCACTGCATGGCCGGCCTGGACCGGCCGACGTCCGGCCAGACGTTCGTGGGCGGCCTGGACATCGGAAGCCTGGACGACGCCGGGCTGACCCGGCTGCGCCGGGACCGGATCGGCTTCGTGTTCCAGTCCTTCAACCTGATTCCGACGCTGACCGCGGCCGAGAACATCACCCTGCCCGTCGCCCTCGCGGGGCGCAAGGTCGACCAGGGCTGGCTCGGTTACCTGGTGGACCAGCTGGGCATCGGGGACCGGCTGACCCACCGTCCCAGTGAGCTGTCGGGCGGCCAGCAGCAACGGGTGGCGTGTGCCCGGGCGCTGATCAACAAGCCGGACCTCATCTTCGCCGACGAGCCCACCGGCAACCTCGATTCGAACGCCTCCGCCGACTTGCTCTCGTTCCTGCGGCAATCGGTGACCGAGCTCGGCCAGTCGATCGTCATGGTGACGCACGATCCGCGCGGGGCCGCGTACGCGGACCGGGTGGTCTTCCTGGCCGACGGGCAAGTGGTAGGCGAGCTCCAGCAGCCGACCGCCGACTCCGTCCTGGAGCGGATGCGGACGCTGGGGGCCTGACATGTGGAACGTGACGATCAAGGGCCTGCTGGCCCACAAACTCCGGCTGGGACTGACCGCGCTGGCCATCGTGCTCGGGGTCACCTTCATCTCCGGGACGTTCGTCCTGACCGACACCTTGCACAACACGTTCAGCGAGCTGTTCGGCAACGTCTACGCCAAGGTTGACTTCCAGGTCCGCGGTGTGGCCCAGCTCGGCAGCGGCGGCAACGCGGTCCGCAACGAGCTGCCCGAGTCGCTGCTGAGTACCGTCCAGGCCGTGCCCGGCGTCGCGGCCGCCGACGGCGAGGTCGAGGGCTACGCCCAGTACATCAGCCACAACGGCAAGCCCATCCAGACCGGCGGCGCGCCCACCCTCTCGGTGAGCTACGACCCCGATCCGCAGCTTTCCAGCCTGCACCTGATCGCAGGCGGCCCGCCCACCACCTCCGACGACGTGGTCATGGACGCCGGGACCGCGCAGAAGTACGACTTCACCGTGGGGCAGCAGGTCCGCATCCTGACCGCCGGGCCGACCAAGACGTTCACCATCACCGGCATCGCCGAGTTCGGCACGGCGAACAACCTGGCCGGGGCGACCCTGGCCGCGTTCACGCTGCCGACCGCGCAGGCCATCGCCCAGGAGCCCGGCCAGCTCGACGACATCAACGTGGTGACCACGCCGGGGGCCAGCAAGTCCGCGGTCCAGCAGGCCATCGCCAAGGTCCTGCCTCCGGGCGTGCAGGTGGTCACCGGGCAGACCGTGGTCAACGAGAGTACGAGCTCGGTCGACCAGTCGCTGTCCTTCTTCTCCACCGCACTGCTGATCTTCGCGTTTATCTCGCTGTTCGTCGGCGCGTTCACCATCTTCAACACGTTCTCGATCATCGTCGGGCAGCGGACCCGGGAGCTGGCCCTGCTGCGCATCGTCGGGGCGAACCGCCGTCAGGTGTTCCGGTCCGTCCTCGGTGAGGCGGCCATCACCGGGCTGGTGTCCTCGGTGATCGGCCTGGGCCTCGGCGTGCTGGCCGCCCTCGGGCTGCAGGCGCTGCTACGCGGGTTCGGGATTACGCTGCCGCCCGGACCGCTGGTGTTCGAGCCGCGCACCGCGGTGGTCGGGCTGCTGGTCGGCGTCGGCGTGACGGTCGTGGCCGCGCTCGGCCCGGCCCGCGGCGCCGTGCGCATCCCGCCGATCGCCGCGCTGGATGACCGCCGATCCGCCCCCGCCGCCTCGCTGCGGCGCCGGTTCATCGGCGGCACCGCGCTGGCCCTGGTCGGCGTGATCATGCTGGCCATCGGGCTGGCCAAGCCGGCCATCGCGCTCGTCGGCATCGGCGCCGTGGCCATCTTCCTCGGGGCCGCCACCCTGGCCCCGGCCATTGCCCGCCCGCTGTCCAGCGTGATCGGGCGCCCGCTGGCCCGGGTGCTCGGCGAACCGGGCCAGCTTGGGCGGGAGAACTCCATGCGCAGCCCGCGGCGCACCGCCCAGACCGCCTCGGCGCTCATGGTCGGCCTGGCCCTGGTCGCCGCGATATCGGTGTTCGGCGCCTCGGTGTCCCGGTCGGTCACCAGCAGCGCGGATCAGGCGATCAGCGCCGACCTGATCGTGACCCCCACCGGGTCCGGAGAACTCAGCAACTCGGCGGTGTCGCTGGCGTCGGCCGTGCCGGGTGTCACCGCGACCAGTGCCGTCTACGGCGGGCAGTTCGAGTTCCAGAACACACTGTCCCAGCTCACCGCGGTGTCCACCAGCAACCTGGCCAGCACGGTGATCCTGCGCATGACGTCGGGCACCCCGGCCGCCCTGGCCCAGGGCGAGCTGCTCATCGACTCGACTACCGCGCAGAACAAGCACCTGGCCGTCGGCGACACCGTGCCGGCCAGGTTCGCCCTGACCGGCCCGGCCACCCTGCGCATCGGCGGGATCTACCAGAGCAACGCCCTGATCGGCAGCTACCTGGCCAGCTCCGCGTTCTTCCTGTCCCACTACCCGGCCCAGCCTCCGGGGGCCCTGCTGCTGCGTACCAACGGCAGCACCGCGGTGGACAACGCCGTCACCAACGCCCTGGCCCCGTTCCCGAACGTCCAGGTCCAGACCAGGGCCCAGTACGAGCAGGCCCAGGTGTCCAGCATCAACGAGGTGCTCGGGCTGGTCTACGCCCTGCTCGCCCTGGCGGTGCTGATCGCGCTCATCGGGATCGTGAACACGCTCATGCTCTCGGTGTTCGAGCGCACCCGTGAGATCGGCCTGCTCCGCGCGGTCGGCATGCGGCGGCGCCAGGTCCGGACCATGATCCGGTCCGAAGCGGTGATCCTGGCCATCTTCGGCGCCATCATCGGGATCATCATCGGCACCGGCATGGGCATCGCGCTGGTCTCCGCACTGAAGAATCAAGGCATCACCGAGACCGTGGTGCCCTACTCCAACCTGGTGATCTTCCTGATCATCGCCGCCCTGCTCGGCCTGGTCGCCGCGAGCTGGCCGGCCCGCCGGGCGGCCAAGCTGGACATCCTGTCCGCCATCGCCGCCCAGTAGGTCCGCCGGCAGCGAAATCTCAGCGTACGAGCGGGATCCCGCTCGTACGCTGAGTTATGGCCGAGCGCGCGAAGGTCTATCCGCTGCGGCGAGAGCCGTCGCCCCCGAAGGCGCCCCCCGAGCCTTTGTGGCGGGAGGTGCTCGGTCAGCGTCTGCGCACGCTGCGCCTGGATCAGCAGGAAACCCTGGCCGAGACGGCGGGCCGGGCCGGGATCTCACCCCAGTACCTGTCCGAGATCGAGCGCGGCCGCAAGGAGCCGTCGAGCGAGATGATCGCGGCCCTGGCCGGCGCCCTGAGGACCACGCTCATCGGGCTGACCGAGCAGGTGAGCGACGATCTGCGCCGCCAGCAGGCGACCTGGACCTCACGCATATCCGGCCCGGTCATGCTGGCGCTCGCGGCGTAGCCGGCGCGGCCTCACGCGCTGCGTCGGCGTCCGCCGACCGCTGCCCCAGCACTTGGTCGACGATCCCGTACGCCAACGCGGCCGCGGCGGTGAAGACCCGGTCCCGGTCGGTGTCGGCGCGCAAGGTCTGCACGGACTGGCCGGTGTGCGCGGAGAGGATCGCCTCGATATCGGCGCGCATCCGCACCAGCTCGTCCGCCTGCAGGATCAGGTCCGGGATCGGTCCCTGGCCGCGCGCGGCCGGCTGATGCAGCACCACCCTGGCGTGCGGCAGCAGGGACCGCCGGCCCGCCGTCCCGGCCGCCAGCAGCACGGCGCCGACCCCGATGGCCTGGCCTACGCAGAACGTGGCCACCGGCGCCTCGATGAACCGCATCGTGTCGTACACCGCGAGCATGGACGGCAGGTCGCCGCCCTCGCAGTTGATGTACAGGTTGATCTCCAGGTCCTGGCTTTCCGCCTCCAGGTGCAGCAACTGGGCGATGAGCGCGTTGGCCACGCCGGGATCGATCGCGGTACCGAGGTACACGATCCGCTCGGTGAGCAGATGCGAGTACACGTCCATGATCCGTTCGCCCCGCGGATGCTGCGCGATGACGTTCGGAATGGTGTAACTGCTCATCAGGCGCTTCCCTTAAGTCCGATCCGGTGCCGTCTGGCCGGCATGATCTGGCCGAACGACCCGACGATTTCGTCGATGAAGCCGTACTCGCGGGCCTCGGTGGCGGTGTACCAGTGGTCGTGCAGCGAATCGTCGAAGATGCGCTCCACCGGCTGGCCGGTATCCGCGGCGATCAGGCCGAGCACGGTATCGACCGTGTGCCGCAGGTCGTCAGCCTGGACCTCGATGTCGACCGCGCTGCCGCCGATGCCGGCCGAGCCGCGGTGCATCAAGATGCGCGCGTGCGGCAGCGCGAATCGCTTGCCTTTGGCCCCGGCGGAGAGCAGGAACTGCCCGGCGCTGCAGGCCAGCCCGAGCGCCAGCGTGGATACATCGCACGGCACCAGCCGCATGACATCACGGATGGCGAGCATGGACGGGACCGATCCGCCGGGGGAGTGAATCCACAACGCGATGTCGGCGCCCGGGTCCTCCACCGCGAGGGTCAGCAGCTGGGTCGCGAGCAGCGTCCCGTTGTCGTCGTCAAGCACCCCGTCCAGCACCAGGATCCGCTGCAGCAGCAGCTGCTCCCGGACCCGCTCGCTGAACAGGGGGTTCTTCTCGTCATGAGCCATGCCTCCAGCCTGCGTCATGACCGCCCCGGAAACCCTCGCCCGCTGCTGTAGGCAGATCTGCTCACAGCAGCGGGCTGAAAAGGCGGCCCGCGGGTTCTCTATTACCGCGCCCATTCCGAAAAGCCCAGCCCATTTGACCCGCAACCGTTCTGCACCCGGCCGGGAACCCGTTAGTTACCCTCGCGAACGACTATGGCGGTAGTTGAAGATCACGCGCAGTTTAGGTAAAGCGTGGAAGTGGAGATCTAAATGGGTGCACGAATCGCCGTCCTGATTCCGGCGCATAACGAGCAAGATTACATTTCCGCCACCATTGAAGGTGTCCTGGCCCAGACGCGCCAGGCGGACCGGATCATTGTCGTGGCCAACAACTGCGATGACGACGACGGCACCGCGAAGGTCGCGGGGAAATATGATGGCGTCGAAGTGATGGATTTGCACGGGATCACCGGACGGAAAGCGGGCGCGCTGAACGCGGCGCTGAACGCGCTTCTCCCGTCCCTGGATGACGACGATCTGGTGGTCTGCATGGATGCCGATACCGTCATTCATCCGGAGCTGATCGAGAACGCCGAACGGCACTTCGAGCAAGACCCCCGCTTGGGCGCGGTCAGCTCTAACCACCTGATTAAGCGCTTCGGCACGATCATCGAAGTCCTGCAGGCCATGGAGTACGAGCGCGACCGTAGATTCATCGGGCGACGCAAGGGCCGATACGGGTGCATGACCGGTATGGCCGCAATGTACCGCGTGTCCGCGCTTCGCGACGTCAAGCGCCTGTACGGGGAGGTCTACGACCCCGCTAACTGGACCGAGGACTGGAAGCTGACCATCGCCCTGAAGCACCTCCGGTGGGGAATGGTGCGTCCGCAGGACTGCCTGGCCACGACGGTGCCGGTCTCGACCGTCAAGGGCCTGTTCACCCAGCGGGAACGCTGGGCGCGCGGGTACATCCAGACGCTGAGTCAGTTCGGCTTGACGCGCTTCACCGCCATCCCGTGGGCCAAGCAGGCTGGGCTGGTGTGGTCGATGGTGTCCCGCGTCGTGCTGCTCTACCTGCTGTGGACGGTGCGTGGTCATCTGTTCTCCTGGTGGGGCCTGCCGATCTTCGTCATCTTGATGGCCGACAGCGTCAATACCGCGCACAAGGCCGGATGGCGAGCCACGCTCGTGGCTCTGGCCTTCCCAGTAGAAATGCTGTATGCCTGGCTGATAACGGCCGCTATCGTCTCCGGTTACTGGAAACAACTGACAAAAACGGGCAAGACGGACACCTGGAAAATGGTAAGGGGAACCTGAAGTGATTAACACGAGGGTAAGCAATCATGTCGCGGCCAGCGGATTCGTCGGGGTAGGGATCGGCAGCACGGAAATGCACCTGGCTTGGATAATCTGCCTCATCTCGCTGATGATCAGCCTGGGATTCGCGCTGGCGCGGTTCATTCCACGCTTTGAGAAGTGAGCCAGGGGCCATGAAGCGGACCAAAATTGAGGCCATTCTAGCGGTCATCGTCGTGCTGACCTTGGCGCTGACCGCCGCGGTGCTGGGATACCTCAAGGGCCGCTCGGCCTCGGCCGCTAGCCTCGGAGTGGCTGGTACTGCGGCCCGCGCGGCGGTACCCGAGTCGTATGCGGTGCCCCAGCAGATTCCCGTGCTGTGCTTCCACGGAATCGGCGCGCCGTCCCCGGTCTCCGGGTCAGTTGACAACTACAACACGACGTTGGATAACTTCAAGGCCGAGATGGCCTACCTGTACGGGCAGGGCTACGCCACGATCACCCCGCAGCAGTACGCCAACTGGCTGGACGGCATAAAGCAGCTGCTGCCCGCGAAGCCGATCCTGATCACGTTTGATGACGCGTTCGTCTCGGACACCGAGGCCACGCCGGTCTTGGAGAAGTACGGTTTCAACGCCGTGGTGTTCGTGATAACCGGTTACGCGAACGGCGACTACGGCTCGATTTACGCTGGCTGGAGCATCGTCCAGACCATGGCCAAGGAGGGCTGGATGATCCAGCTGCACGCCGGGGAATGCGGGCATGCCTACCTGCCGTACGCCCCGGCGTCATGCCTCGCCGGGCTGGACCGGTCCCTGATGACCCCCACCGACTACGAGTACTACGTCTGGCCCTTCGGCCAGACGGACACTCAGTACGAAGCACGCGTCATCGACGACATCACCGTCGGCGAGGCGGCCATCCAGACGCATCTGAACTTCCCGGCAGGCTGGCAGTCCACCGTCTTCGCGGTCCCGTTCGGTGCCTGGACCAACGGGGAAAACCCGTGGCTGCTCTCCTACTGGGACAGCATCTTCAAGGCGGTCTTCGTCCAGTACATAGCCGCCTCTGACCAAGTCACAGCGCACGCCGACAAGGTGCGGTACCGGCTGGAGCTTGGCTACGGAGCCCAGAGTGTCACGTTCCTGGCGAGCCACCTCAGCGACCCGGCGTTCACGCGGGCCGGAGCAGGCAGCGGGACAACGACCGGAGCATCACCAGGCGTCAACCCAGCTTCAGGCTGAGGAGAACAACTGATGACCCGCCGCCGCGGCGCGACCACTGCCCGGTCGTTGGCTAGTATCGCTGCGTGATTACTGGCATTCATGCGATCGTGTTCTCCCCGGCCGCCGAGAAGGTCCGTGCGTTTTTCGCCGACGTGCTGGGCCTGGCGTCGGTCGACGCCGGCGGCGGCTGGCTCATCTTCGCCCTGCCCCCTGCTGAGCTTGCTGTTCATCCGGCCGACGGTGACGGGCGCCATGAGCTCTACCTGATGTGTGACGACATCCACGCCACCCTCGCCGAATTGCGGGACAAAGGAGTCGAGGTGGCGCGCGGCGTGTCCGATCAGGGCTGGGGGCTCCTAGCCGCGATCCGCCTCCCGGACGGCGGAGAACTGCCCATCTACCAGCCTCGGCATCCGTCGCCCCTGCAGCCCTGACCACGTGCACGTACCTGCCGCGAGCGGGACGTCAAACTGCGTCTTGCCGGTTGCGCAGGGAGATGTCGTCGGATGCGGCGATGTGGTCGGCCTGGACGGCCCGCAATCCCAGGCCCAGGCGCTCGCGGGCCTGCCGCAGCAGCTTGAGGGAGTTGGTGGAGGGGCTCGGCGGGGCGGCGCGCTCCGGATCGGCCCCGTGCTCTTCGATGAGGTGGGTCTGCAGGGCTGCGGCGACCTCGTCGGCCGCCTTCAGCGCGTGGTAGATGGCCCGGTCCCGTGCTGTGTCGTCAACCATGCGGCCCAGTATCGCGCGTCAGCGGTCGTCGGTAGGGTGCTTCGCGGCGCGCCGGGCCATCACCGGCGCGAGGGATTACCTCAAATGTATGAAACCGGGAAGGTCCGCGCGCCGTCTGATGCGCATGAAGAACGAGTTGCGGGCTGCCGCCGGCCTGGTCCTCGCGCTGACGGCAGCGGTGCTGGCGGGCTGCGGAACGACGGCGCCACCGGCGACGCCATCGGCGGCGCCGGTCATCGCCCGCGGCGTGGCGATGCGGGAGCCGCTGGCCGACCCGCGCCCCTACGGCACGGCCGACACCGCTCTCGGGCTCAGCGTGCTGGATGCCTGGTGCCAGGCCGATCCGCGGGCCAACCTGGTGCTGTCGCCGTCCAGCCTGGCCAGCGGGCTGGGCATGGCCTACCTCGGCGCGCGCGGGGCCACCGCGCAGGCCATGGCCGACGTGCTGCATCTGCCCGCCACCAGCGGGCCGGCGCTCGAGGCCGGCCTGCAGGCACGGTCGGCGGCGCTGCGCGGGCTCGACGGTCCGGGCGTGACGGTGGACGCGAGCGATCAGGTGTGGGCTGACCCGTCGCTGATCACCCTGCGCAGTTATCTGAGCGCCGTAGCGACCAGCTACGACGCGGGCGTCGCGCACGTCCCGCTGCTCAGCCGCCCCGACCAGGCCGCACAGGAGATCAACCAGACCATCGCGACCGCAACCCACGGGCAGATCCCGCAACTGCTGACCCCGGACTCACTGCAGGGCATCGGCTGGGTGCTGACCGACGCGCTGTACCTGAAGGCGGCCTGGGCCACGCCGTTCCAGGCCAGCCAGACCAGTCCCAAGCCGTTCACCACCGCCTCCGGGCGGCAGGTCAACGCGCCGTTCATGAACGGCGGCCCGTACGCCGCGACCAGCGCGGCCGGCTGGACCGCCGTCTGGCTGCCCTACCGTGGCGGCCACCTGGCCATGATGGCGCTGCTGCCGCCCTCGGGTACCGGCGGCTGCGCGATGCCGACCGGAGCGCAACTCGCCGCGCTGACCACCACGCTGGCGGCGGACGGTACGGACCACGGTTCCGGCCCGGTTCTGACCCGCGACGTCGCGCTGCCCAAGGTAAGCCTGCAGAACAAGGTCGACCTGAACGGCCTGCTGACCGGACTTGGCATGGGCGCCGCCTTCACCGGGGCCGCGGACTTCACCGGGCTGTCGCCGCAGGCCCGCCGCCTCGGCTTCGTCGAGCAGGCCGCCACCTTGCGGGTGGGCGAGCAGGGCACGGTGGCCAGCGCCGCGACCGCCGTCGGCGTGAGCGCGAGCGCGGCGAAGGCCGGGCCTCCGCCGGTCACGTTCGACCGTCCCTACCTGATGGTAGTGACCGACACCGCGACCGGAGAGCCCTTGTTCATGGCTCGGGTCACCGACCCGTCGCAACCATAGCCGGGCCGGGTTTCGTCCTGCTCATCGCTCATCCCGGTCACCTCCTGTCCTTGGTCACTGGCGGCAGGTTTTCGTCTCCGGGGAACAGAATGTGACCTCGGGGTAGCGTGGTGACGGCTGGTCCAGCAAGGCTTGCGGCGTGCTGCGCAGGTGCCGGTCGAAGAAGCCCCGGACGTAGGCGCGGGTGATGTCCAGGGACCGGGCTCCGGGGATGCCGGCGCCGATGTCGATGCCGGCCTGATCGGCCAGGAGCCCGAGGTCGGTGAAGGAGGCGTGCATCGCGCCGGCGACCAGGAGCCACCGCTTCCACCCGGTCAGGTGTTTCCAGTCGTGCTCCCAGGTGGTAACGGCGCCTCCGCTTCCCGGGGTGTAGTTGGACTGCTTACCCAGGAAGAGAAACGGCCGTGACAGGCCCTCATCCGAGATCGGGGTAGCAGTGGCGCCGTCCATGTCGATGCCGGCGCGGATGCGGGAGTCGGCTAGCAGGGCGGCGATGGCGGCCGCACCGCCGATGGAGTGGCCGGCCATCGCTATCCGGGACGGGTCGATCAGCCCGGCGCCCGGCCAGGCCGGGTGCGCACCGGTCAGTTCATCGAGCACGAAGGAAACATCGGCTGCCCGGCCTGCCACCACCTTCTCCCAGAACCCCTCGCCCCGGCGACGTGTCTCACGGGCCAGGCAGGTGGTGACCCGCCCGTCGGGAAAGGCCGTGGCATAGCTCTCGTAGGTGTGATCAATTCCGGCCACGGCATAGCCGTGGCTGGCCAGGTCCTCGGCCAGGGCGGTGAGCACGCTACGGGAGTTGGTGAAGCCAGGTGAGAGCACCACCAGGGGCAAGGTGCGCTGGCCCCCCGCTGGTGTGGCAGCGCTGACCGCGTTGGCCCGGACCGTGCTCAGCACGCCGGGCGGGACGCCGGTAATGCCCCTGCTGGTGAGGTGGAGTCCAGACTCCGCTGGCGTCATGTACCGGGCTCGCCGCCCGTCCGACGGCGTCGCCGGATACCACAGGGAGATCATCAGCTCCCGCGCGTTCACCCCCGCGGCCCAGGGATCGGGACGGGAGACGTCCGTCAGCCACAAGGACGCGGTACCGACCGGGCACGGACCGGTCGGCTCAGGCAGGTACGGCGTACGCCCCGGCCCGGCCGGCGCGTCACCGGCGTCTGACGAGGTTCCCATGCCAGCAATCATCACCGGCCGACCACCGCCCGCACCATCCAGATAGCCCCCGATCTTCGGGCCAGGTCCATGCGGAATCGGTCTGGTTCGCCCAGCCGTGATAAGCCGCCCGTTGCCCGGGCCCTTTTGATCGGCTCTCCGGCTACGCTGGCCAGCGTGTCCGATTATTACCGGCCGCCTGGCTGGTTCACGCGCAACGTCTTCAACAAGCTGGTGGCGTTGCTGACCAGGCAGGGCATCAGTGTTCTCGGCTCGCGAGTCCTTGCGGTGAAGGGCCGGACGAGTGGTGAGTGGCGTACCACGCCGGTGAACCTGCTTACCCACGATGGCCACCGCTACCTCGTCGCGCCGCGCGGTGAAGCGCAGTGGGTGCGCAACTTGCGGGTTGCCGGGGCAGGTGAGCTGCGGCTGGGCCGGGGTACCGAAAGCTTCCGCGGCCGCGAACTAAGCGACGACGAGAAGGTCCCGGTCCTGCGCGCCTACCTGAAAAGATGGAAGGCCGAGGTCGGGATCTTCTTCGAGGGCACCGGCCCAGACTCGAGCGATGACCAGATCCGCGCTATCGCGCCCAAGCACCCCGCGTTCGAGGTACTTCCCGTCAACTAGGCGACCAAGGGAGACGAGTTGTGGTGAAGCCGGTACTGGAAGGCACGGTCGCGCTGGTGACCGGAGCTTCGAGCGGCATCGGCGCGGCCACGGCCTCCGCGCTCGCCGCCCAGGGCGCGGCCGTGGCGCTGGCGGCGCGGCGCAAGGACAGGCTGGAAGCGCTCGCCGCCGGTATCCGCGATCAGGGCGGCAGCGCGCTCGTGCTGGAGTGCGACGTCACGCAGGAGCAGCAGGCGACAGACGCTGTTGCGCGCACCGTCACCGAGCTGGGACGTCTGGACACGCTGATCAACAACGCCGGGGTGATGCTGCTCGGACCGGTGGTCGGCGCGCCGCTGTCAGAGTGGCAGCAGATGGTCGAGCTCAACGTGCTCGGCCTGCTTTACTGCGCGCACGCCGCGCTGCCCCATCTGCTGCGCGCCGCCGGGGACGGCCCGCGCCAGGTCGCCGACATGGTGAACATCAGCTCGGTGGCGGGCCGGGTGGCCCGCAACGGCAACGGCGTCTACTCCCTGACCAAGCACGGCGTCGGCGCATTCAGCGAGTCCCTGCGCCAGGAAGTGACCAAGCGCTACGTACGCGTCTCACTCGTCGAGCCGGGCGCGACCGCGACGGAGCTAGTCAGCCACAACCGGCCCGAGGTGATCGACAGCATACGAAGCCAGCTGGGCCAGACCATGCAGGCCGAGGACATCGCCGACGCGATCATCTACATCGTGACCCGGCCGCGACACGTCGCGGTGAATGAGATGCTGATCCGCCCGACCGAGCAGGAGCGGTAGCCCGGCGCTGGCCGGGTGCCTGCGAACGCCGCCGCTCACGGGATGTCCTTGGCGTCGAGGGTGAAGTAGATGGTGGCGCCGCGGCCGACGGCGCCTTCGGCCCAGGTCCGGCCGCCGTGGCGGTCGACGATGCGCTGGACGCTGGCCAGGCCGGTGCCGGTGCCGGGGTACTCGCTGGCGGCGTGGAGCCGCTGGAAGGGCTGGAACAGCTTGTCCGCGTAGGCGGGATCGAAGCCGGCCCCGTTGTCGCGTACGTAGCAGCAGAGGGGAGCGTCAGCAACGGGAGTGGTGCCGAACTCGATGGTGGCGTGCTCACGGCCAGCGGTGAACTTCCAGGCGTTCTCGAGCAGGTCCTCCAGCACGGTCCGGATCAAAGGGCGATCCGCGGTGACCCGGACGCCGTCCTGCACGGTCACCCGGACCCGGCGGCCGGGGTCGCGCGCGCGTAGCCGGCCGCAGATGGCGGCGACCTCGGCGCTGAGGTCGACGTCCTGGAGGTTCATCTCGGCGGTTGACACCTGTGACAGGTGCAGCAGGTCATCGAGCACGGTGGCCATGTGCCCGCTGGCCGCCTGGATGCGCCCGGCGTACCCGCGTCCTGTCTCGTCCAGCCGGTCGCCGTACTCCTCGGCCAGGGCTTCGGCGAACCCGCTCAGCGCTCGTAGCGGGGTGCGCAGGTCATGAGCGGCCGAGTAGTTGAAGGCCGCCAGCTGCTTGTTGGCCCGCTCCAGGTGCACGGTGCGCTGCTGCACCCGCTGTTCCAGGGTTGCGTTCAGGGCCTGGATCTCCTCGGCTCGCCGAAGCGCCTCGCGCTCGGCGTCCTTGCGGGAGGTGATGTCACGGTTGATCTCCAGGAATCCCAGCAGCGATCCGCCAGGGCTGCGCTGTGCCGCCCAGCGGCTCTCCACGATAATGGACTGCCCGTCGGCGCACCGGTGCGTAAGTTCGCCTTCCCAGCGGCCGCGCTGGGCCGTGATGGCCTCGATGCTGGCCAGCGGCTCGGGGAACTTTGTGCCGAGCATGTCGTGGGCTATCTGTCCTACCGCCTCGGCGCGGGTGAAGCCGTAGGCGTGCTCGGCGGCCGCGTTCCAGTACGTGATGTGACCGTCCAGGTCCCGGACGAAGATCGCGTCGTAGGCCAGTTCGAGCAGCGCGGCCTGGCCGGCGATGATCTTCTCCCTGGCCTGGCGTTTGGATATGTCGGCGAACACGTTGATGGCGTAGTCGATCTCTCCGCCAGCGCCGTATACCGGGCGCCCCCACACCTCAAGGGGGATCGCGGAACCATCCGGCCGATGGATCTCCATGTCGTCAAAGTGCGACGGCTGGCCGCCGATGGAACGGGCAATGGCCATCCTCGCGGTCGGGTACGGCTGGGCCGCTCCGGCCAGGAAAACACGGTAGGGTTCGGTCAGCTCACCGGTAGCGATGCCCGGTACGACGCCCGGTCCCAGCAGCCGCTCGGCCTCGCTATTGGCGAAGTATGGCCGACCGTCCTGCGACGCAATAAACACCGCGACGGGAATGGCTTCAAGGAACTGGAACAGCAGATGCTCACCTTCCCGCGCCATTCTCTCGGCCTCGGACCGTCGCGTCGCCTCCGCCACTGCCACCCGGCGCCGCCCCTCCGCGTGCTGGGCCAGCCAGACCACCAGACCCACCAGGCCCGCCATGACCAGCCCGAGGGCAGTGGCGGCGCCGGTGAAGGTGTCCGCGGAGATACGCCCCGCGGCCATGGCCCGGCCCGTGAGGGCCAGCCACACAGCCAGGCCGAGAGCCAGCGCACCGGCTGGCATCGGGAGCCACCTGGGCAGGCCCGCATGACCCGCGCGGGAGTCCCGCCAGGCGGCGCTGAGCAGGGAGAGCGCAAGAACGAGCATGGTCGCGGCGGTGAGCAAAGCCATCGCGGACACGTGCCACCACCCGTAAGTCGCGGGGTTGCCGGTGGCGTACCCGAAGGTCGCTATGACCGCGATCGCGCCGATGGCAGATCCTGCTGCGGCCACCACGATCGGCCGCCGGCGGGGCCGCCACGGACCCCACACCAGCAGGGCCGTGCCGGTCAGCGCCAGGCACACCGCGGTATTGATCGCTGGCCTCCCGGGCACAACGTGCGGCCCGCTGATATAGGCCTTCACGAACAGCTGATCGATGCCGAGACCGCGGTGGAGGGCGGATTCGGCCAGTATCACCGCGCCGAGGGCCGCGTCGAACACGCCCGCTGCCAGCGCCGCCCGAGGCCGCCTCCTGGCCAGCGCGACGAGCGCGACCCCGGTCACGACAAAGGCCAGCGCGGTATTGAATGGCATCGGATTCTTGCTGCCGAAGAGCAAAATGGTTGTGGCCCCCAAAAACCAGGCCGCCATCACGGTCAGGCCCACGGCGGTGCACAGCAGGCCACCTGCCAGGGTGATCGCATCCGGCACCCGTTCGCCGCGCGATGGAATGTCGGCCGGGCCATCAGGCGCGGCCGGAGGCGGGGCGGCCGGCGTGTCCGCGGGCGTCGGCCACACCTTTTCTGCCCCTTGGAGCAGCATGGCTCTCCATCCCCGCGCCAAGCCTGGTAACGGCAAGAGGCTCTCCGCGTGGCGCAGTAACCGCCGCGCGCAAGGGCACATCACCCGTCCGACCGGGGCCGACATGCCCAAACCACAGCACGTGAACCGGTCTCGTAAGCCCCAACGATACCACAAATAGTAATCACTTAATTACATAATGTCACAGACCGGGAGATTGCGGTCACCTCGTCGAGGCTGATCCAGCGGCCCGAGGCGGCCGAGGTTTCCATCGCGTCGCACACCGCTTGGACCGCCGCGCCGTCCCGGAATCCCGGGCTCCACGGCGCGTCCGGCCAGCCCTCGAGCAGGTCCGCGGCCTGGTTGGCGAACGAGGACCCGTAGCCGACGCCCTGGCCGATCGGCCACCACTGGGCCGCGTATGGATGCGAGGGGTGCTCGGCCCGGATCCGGCGCATGCCGTACAGCCGG
>Ga0302314_10011664_pt1 | contig 15310 bp, 15 predicted proteins | sample III_Palsa_N2_3_FD_200533 | JGI IMG/M metagenome (GOLD analysis project Ga0302314, IMG submission 200533) | Peat permafrost microbial communities from Stordalen Mire near Abisko, Sweden - III_Palsa_N2_3 | ecosystem: Environmental > Terrestrial > Soil > Palsa > Peat permafrost | place: Sweden...
GAAGAACGTCGATGACTTCATCGATGTGCTGCTCGGTATGCAGTTCCTGAGCTATATATTGCTGCTTATGTGGAGCGTGGTGCTGCAGGTCATGGGCTTCAGCGAGATTCTTGCCGTCTCGAACGTCAAGGCCTTCGGCACCTGGGTGCTCGGTCAGGTCATCGCGATGCTCGCCATCCTGTTCGTCTACGTCCTGGCGGTGACGCTGACCGCGTCGTCCTGAGGCGGCGTCGGCGCCGCGGATTCCGGCTGCGAAGGCTGAGGCTGCGCGGACGCGGCGCTGCGGGAAGCGGCGGCGCGGGGCGCGGACGGCGGCGCTGCTGCGCGCGCGGAGTGATCCGGTTCGTCCCGTTGCATGCGCCGTATCACGGAGCGAGCCACCTCCGCCGGTCGCCGCGCCGACCGCTTGGCGGCGGGCTTACGGGCAGGGTTCTGCCTGTCGGCGCGGAGGGTGGGTGCCCCTGCCGTGCGTGCCGCCGCAGAGCGTGCTGCGCCCGCGCGCGCGCGCGGGCGCATAGGCGCAGCGGTCTTTGCGGCCTGGGCCTTCTTCAGGGCCGCTTTCGCAGCTTTCTTGGCCGCTTTCGCGAGCTTGCGCAACGATTTGAGCTCGGCCTTCGCATCGCGCACACGTGTTTTTGCCTCCGCAGCGCGCTCGACCGCCTGCTTCGCGGCCGCGGCGAGACGCACGCTCGTCGCACTGCTCTTGACTCGTCCGGCACCCGATTGTTTGGTCGCCATGCTGCACTCCGCTTCGATTCTGTGGTGCCAAGCTTAGCGCCGGCATCGACGCACCGCCATGGCTCAGGGAGACCCCAGGGGTTGCGGATTCCGCCCGTCAGGGCAGAACGCGGAACAGGAAATGCCGGATGTCGGCGATCTCGGCTTGGTTCACAGAGTGCGGCATGCGGTATTGATGCCATTCGACGTCGAATCCCAGTGATTTGAGCAAGTCGCGCGACTGCAGGCCCAGCGCCATCGGCAGGACCGGATCGTCGATTCCATGCGCCATGAAGATCGGAACTCCGTCATTGGCGGGCGCACGCTCGAGCGAGAGCGTCTGCCGCAGAGGCAGATAGCTCGAAAGCACCAGCAGCCCTGCGAGCCGATGTGGATACCGCAATCCCGTATACAGGGTCACGGCGCCGCCCTGGGAGAAGCCGGCGAGCACCACCCGCTCGGGCGCAATACCGCGCTCGAGTTCCCGTCCGATCAGCGCGCTCACCTCTTTGTCCGTGGCGCGAAACCCTGCCGCGTCCTCGGCGGTGCCGCGCTCGAACCCCAGGATGTCGTACCAGGCGCGCATGCGCATACCGTTGTTGATGCTCACCGGCCGAACCGGCGCGTGCGGAAACACGAAACGCCACGCACGCTCACCGCGACGGACGATCTCCGGCACCACGGGCTCGAAGTCGTGGCCGTCGGCTCCGAGGCCGTGCATCCAGATGATCGCGGCATTCGGATCGGAAGCCGTCTCGATTTCGATGGTTTCCAGCATATAGGGCATAGCCTACCGAATCCGCGCCCGCGGCGGCGGCCCGGTTGACGACCCATGCATTTTTATGCAGAATGCGCGCAACTTTATGCACGCTCAAGTCGACAGTTCCGGTGCCCCGGCCCGCCGCATGGCGCTCGCGAAGATCATTCGCGAGCAATCCGTGGGGCGGCAGTCGGAGCTGGTCGCCATGCTGCGCAAGCACGGCCACGTCGCAACGCAATCGAGCGTGAGCCGCGACTTGCGCGAGCTCGGCGTCGCGAAGCTCGGCGATCGCTACGTGCTCCCGGAGGATGCGTCGCCGGTCAAGGAAGACTTCTCGACGCTCAAGCAGTTCGTGCGCTCGCTGCAGACCGCGGGCACGAATCTCACGATATTGAAGACCACCATCGGCTCCGCGCAAAGCGTCGCCGTGGCCATCGACTCGGCTCGCTGGAGCGAGGTCATCGGCACCATCTCGGGCGACGACACGATATTCATTGCCACCGCCGGGGCGCGCGAGCAGCAAAAGCTCGGCGAACGGCTCGGCGCTCTCTTCGGACTCTAAATCCCTATGACAACCACATTCGATCCGGGCGCTGCGCCCATTTTGCTGGCATTTTCCGGCGGCTTGGACACCTCGTTCTGCGTCCCCTGGCTGAAGGAGACCTATGGGCGTCCGGTGATTACGGTTACCGTCGATACCGGCGGACTCGACGCCGACTCGCGGACTGCGCTCGCGGCGCGCTCAGCCGAGCTCGGCGCGCTCGAGCACCACCTCATCGACGCGCGCACCGCTTATTTCGATCAGGTGCTCAAGTACCTGATCATGGGTAATGTCCGCCGTGGCGGCACGTACCCCTTGTGCGTGGGCGCCGAGCGCGTGCTGCAGGCGCAGACCATCGCGCAGATGGCCTTGTCGCTCAAGACACCCATGGTGGCGCATGGCTGCACGGCGGCGGGCAACGACCAAGTGCGCTTCGAGGTGGCCCTGCGCACGCTCGCCCCGGAGCTCACCATCCTTGCCCCGGTGCGCGACCGGGCCTTCAAGCGCCCCGAGCAGCTGCAGTACCTCAAGGATCACCACCTGCCGATTCCGCCCTTCGGCGCCGCCTACTCGGTGAATCGCGGGTTGTGGGGCGTCACCATCGGCGGTCAAGAGACGCTCACCTCCGCGGCGAGTCTTCCTGAAGGCGCCTGGGTGCTGTCCAAGGACGCCTTCACTCATCCGCGTGCGCCGGAGCGTCATGCCGTGGGCTTCGTCGCCGGCGTGCCGGCGAGCGTGGACGGCGAGAATCACCCGCCCGTCGTGATCATCGAGAAGCTGGAGCAGCTCGCGGGCCCCTTCGGCATCGGGCGGGGCATCCATCTCGGCGATACCGTCATCGGCACGAAGGGACGCGTCGCCTTCGAGGCCCCCGCGGCGGAGGTGCTGCTCACTGCGCATCGCGAGCTGGAGAAACTGGTGCTCACCGGCAAGCAGGCGCGCATCAAGGAATCCGTCGCGCAGCCCTACGGAGATCTGGTGCACGAGGGACAGCATCTCGACCCCGTGTGCCGCGACATCGAGGCCCTGCTCGAGTCCTCGCAGGCGCGGGTGAGCGGTGAAGTAAGCGTCCTGTTGCGTCCGGGTGCGGCGTTCATCGAGGGCGTCACGTCGGCGCATTCCCTGATGGCAGCCTCCAAGGGGGTGTACGGCGAGGCGGCCGGCGAGTGGACTCCGGCGGATGCGCTCGGCTATTCCAAGATGCTGGCGCTCACGGGCATCTTCTACCAGCGCGCCGGCGGTGCAGGATGAGCGTCATGCGCTCGGTGATGGTGGACAAGATCGCCTCGGTCACGCAGGCCTTGAGTCTCACGCACGAGATCCGGATCGCTCCCGAGATTCCCTGCGAGGAGGGTGTGGTGATCGTGGTCGAGATCCTGAACAACAAGTCCACTTACAACACGCTCGAGCTCACCAGCGGGCGGATGGCGAAGGTCGCGCGCGGCGACATCGTGGTGGGCGCGCTCGGTCACCGCAAGGCACTGTTCGGGTATTCCGGCCACATTCCCGAGTCTTTGAAGCCCGGCGATGTGATTCAGATGTTGAACATCGGCGGCGTTCTCGGCATTTGCGACTCCGCGACACCGGACAAGGGCAAGCCCTTCGACTGCAAAGTGCTCGGCTCGGTGCTGTCCTTCCCCTATCTCGGCGAGCGCATCGGCGTCACCGCCAAGACCGGCTACAAACCGCTCGATTACGATGCCGTGCTGGATGCGCGCGGCGTGCCGGTGGTTGCACTCGCCGGCACTTGCATGGAGGCGGGCAAGACGGCGGCCGCGTGCGCCATCATCGCGCGCATGCGCCATCGAGGGCTCGTGGTCGATGCGTTCAAGGCGACCGGGGTATCACTGCGCCGCGACATCCTGGCGTTCGAGGATTCGGGTGCCCGCCACACCATGATCTTCACTGATCTCGGCATTGTCACGACCACCGAGCGCTGCGGTCCGGCGCTGACCCGCAACATGCTCAACGAGATGGCGGCCGGCACACCGGACGTCATCGTGTTCGAGCTCGGCGACGGGCTGCTCGGCACTTACGGCGTCGAGTCGATTCTGCGCGAGCCCGATATCAAGGCGGCGCTTACCGCCGTGGTGCTGTCGGCAAACGACCCGGTGGCCGCGTGGGGCGGTGTGAAACTGTTGCGCGAGCGTTTCGGCATCGAGCCGACCGCGGTGACCGGGCCTGCCACCGACAATGCGGTGGGCGTCGACATCATCCGCCAGCAGCTCGGCGTCGAGGCGTTCAATGCCGTGAGCTCCCCCGCCGACCTCGGCGACTACCTGATTTCCCGGCTGCCGCTGCGCAACGTCGGCGAATCGAAGGTGGCGGGCGCGTGAGCGAGCGCACCCCGGCGTTCGTGCTCGGCGGCACGGGCTACGTCGCCGGCGAACTGCTGCGGCTCATCGCGCAACATCCGCGGCTCGAGTTGGCGGCGGTGATGTCCGACGGTCAACCCGGCACGCAGGTGGCGGCCGCCTTCCCGCACCTCGCGAGCGCCTACCCGACGCTCGAGTTCGCCGACTTGAGCGAGCTGGAGTCGCGCATCCGACGGACGCGGCGCTCGGCGCTTTTCTGCGCCGCGCCCCACGGCGCGGCCGCGGCGCTGATCGACCGGCTGCTCGCCGCGGCCGAGGCCGGCGGCACGGAGACGCACTGCGTCGATATTTCCGCCGACTTCCGCTACGCGAGCGCCGATGCGTACCAGGCCGTCTACAAGCATGCGCACGGGGCGCCGGCGCGCATTCGCGAGTTCACCTGCGCGGTGCCCGAGCATCTCGACCTCGCGCCCACGGCGCACGTGGCGCACCCGGGCTGCTTCGCGACCGCGGCGCTGCTCGCGGCCGTGCCGCTGCTCGCCTTGGGACTCGCCGAGCCGCGGCTGTACATCGCCGGCGTCACCGGCAGCACCGGCTCCGGACGCAAGCCCGTCGAGGGCACTCACCATCCGCTGCGTCACGGCGACCTATATGCGTATGCGGCACTCGCACACCGGCACGCACCGGAAATCGCGGCCTGCGCCCTGCGCGCCAGCGGGGTCGCGGCGCAGATTCACTTCGTGCCCCACTCGGGCCCTTTCGCCCGCGGCATCCATGTCACCGTGCAAGCGGCGCTGCAGCAGCCGCGCACGAGCGCCGAGGTCCAGGCGGCGCTCGCCGAATACTATCGCGGCCGTCCGTTCGTGCGCGTGGTCGCCGCGCCGCCGCGGGTAAAGGACGTCGCCACGAGCAATTACGCGCATCTGCACGCGGTCGCCGATGGCACCTCGCTCGCCGTCATGTGCGTGCTCGATAATCTGAACAAAGGCGCCGCCGGCGGCGGCGTGCAATGGATGAATCGCCTGCTCGGCTTCGACGAGACCTGCGGCCTCACCGCCGCCGCGCCCGGCTGGACCTGACGTGAGCGCCATAAAAAACCATCTGGCACAGGTCTTCGCGCAATTCCCGATCGAGGTTGCGCACGGCGAAGGGGTGTGGCTGCACACGCGCGACGGCCGCAAGATTCTCGACTTCTACGGCGGCCACGCCGTCGCCGGCTTGGGCTACGGCCATCCGCGCTGGGTGGCGGCGCTCGAGCGCCAGGCGCGGCAGATGAGCTTTCAGACCAACGCGCTGCCGCTCGCGGTGCGCGCGCGGGCTGCCGCGCGGCTGGTGAAGTTCGCGAACCTCGGCCTCGATACCGTGTTCTTCATCAATTCGGGTGCGGAGGCCAACGAGAATGCCCTGAAGCTCGCGTTCAAGTTGACCGGACGCAGCAATGCCGTCGCGCTCGAGCACGGCTGGCACGGCAGAACCGCGGCGGCGGCCGCGGTGACGTGGGGTGCGCTCGAGAAGTGGTATGGGTTTCCGCGCCGGCCGTTCGACGTGACCTTCGCGCCCCGCGACGACCCCGCGGCACTCGAGCAGCAGATCGACCGGCACACCGCCGCCGTCATCGTCGAGCCCGTGCAAGGTCTCGGCGGCGCCTACGATGTCGGCAAACCTATGCTCCAGGCGCTGCGCGAGCGCTGCGACAAGGTCGGAGCCTTGTTGGTGTTCGACGAAGTCCAGTGCGGCGTGGGACGCACGGGCGCGCCGTTCGCGGCGAACTACCACGGCGTCACGCCGGACATGCTCACGTGCGCCAAGGCGCTCGGCAACGGTTTCCCGGTGTCGGCGCTATTGCTGTCGCCCAAGGTCGCGGCGCAGATCAAGTACGACGACATGGGGACGACGTTCGGCGGCGGTCCGATGGCATGCGCCGCGGTCGAAGCCGTGATCGAGGCCATCGAGGACGAGTCGCTGCTCGCGAATGTGCGCCAGGTGTCGGCGTACATCCGCGCGCACTGCCTGGTCGGACCGGTGACCGGCGTGCAGGGCGCCGGCTTCCTGCTCGGGCTCAAGACCTCGCGGCCTGCCAAAGAGGTGCAAGCGGCGTTGCTCGAGCGCGGCATTCTCGCGGGGACGAGCGCCGACCCACACGTTCTGCGCCTGCTTCCCGCCTACATTTTGAACGAGGGGCACGTCGACATTCTGTGCGACGCCCTGGCGAAGATCCCGGCGTGAAGCGCTTCCTGGACCTCGCCGATTTCGATCGTGCCGAGATCCTCGATCTCTTGGCGCTCGCGCAGTCCTTGGCGGAACAGCCGCCGGGGCCGGTGCTCGCCGGCAAGGTGCTCGGCCTCGTGTTCCTGAACCCCTCGCTGCGCACGCTGGCGTCGTTTCAGACGGCGATGGGCCGGCTCGGCGGCACCTCCTTCGTGATCACCCCGGGCCAGGGAACTTGGCAGCTCGAGACGCGGCCGAATGCCGTCATGGACGGCACGGCAGCCGAACACATCCGTGAAGGCATTCCGGTGCTCGCCTCGTATTGCGACGTGCTCGGCGTGCGCGCCTTCGCCGAGGGCAAGAACCTCGCCGAGGATCTCGGCGAGCGCGTGTTCCGCGCGGTCGACGCACTCTGCGTCGCGCCGCTGATCAACCTGGAATCGGCGATGAACCATCCGTGCCAGGCGCTCGCCGATTGGCGCACGCTCGATGAGCTCGAGGTTCCTAGGCGCGGAAAATTCGTCCTCTCCTGGAGCTATCATCCGCGCGCGCTCCCGCTCGCGGTTCCCTCGGCCATCGTGCACATGGCGGCGATGCGCGGCATGGACGTCGTGGTCGCTCGTCCCGAAGGGTTCGCACTGCCAAGCGCCGTCATGGACAAGGCGCTCGCCGCCGCGCGCGCTGCCGGCGGCTCGGTCACGGAAACCGCGGATCGCGGCGCCGCGCTCGCGGGCGCGCACGTCGTCTATGCCAAGGAGTGGGGCAGCACGACTCATTATGGCGATGCAGAGGCCGACGCGCGCCTGCGGGCGGGCCTTTCGGACTGGTGCGTGCGCGAGGACTGGTTCGCGGCAGCGGCGCCGCGCGCCAAGCTCATGCACTGCTTACCCGTGAGGCGCAACGTCGCGGTCGCGGAGGAAGTGCTCGACGGACCGCGCAGCGTCGTGCTGCGCGAGGCGCGCAATCGATTGACGGTGCAGACGGCGGTGCTCTACCGCATGCTTGCGGGTTCCCTTTGAGCAAACAAAGCAGCGGAGTTATTCGATGATGATGAACCGTCCCGATCCCTCGATCGCCGTGCGCGCATTGAAAAGCGCGGCGCCCTATATCCGCATGTACAAGAACAAGGTGTTCGTCATCAAGGCGGGCGGCGCCGTGTTCGCGGACGACGCTTCGACGCGCGCGCTCATCGAGCAGGTCGCGATCTTGCACCAGGTCGGCATCAAGACCGTGCTGGTGCACGGCGGCGGCCCTCAGCTCGATCACGTACAAGCGATGCTCGGGCTCGAGACACGCATGGTGAGCGGGCGCCGGATCACGGATCAGAAGTCCATCGACGTCACGGCGATGGTGCTGAACGGACTCATCAACACCCGCATTCTCGCGATTTGCCGCGCGCTCGACATCGAGGCGATCGGGCTCTCGGGCGTCGATGCCGGCCTGATCCGCGCGCACCGGCGCGGACCCGTGCCCGTTGCCGCCGGCTCGCAGGAAACCGTCGACTACGGCTTCGTCGGCGACATCGACTCGGTGAACGCTGCGGTGCTCGAGCAGCTGCTGCAGAACGGCTTGATGCCGGTGGTGAGCCCGTTGAGCGCCGACTCGAGCGGCACGCTGCTCAACATCAATGCGGACACCGTGGCCGCCGCGATCGGCGGCGCCCTGTCCGCGGAGAAGCTGGTGCTGTGTACCGGCGCGCCGGGCATTCTCGAGCGATCCACCGATACCAGCTCGCTCATCTCCTACACCGACATCAAAGGCCTTGGACGCCTGCGCGATGCGGGCAGCCTCACCGACGGCATGCTGCCGAAAGCGGCGGCGATCGAGACCGCGATTCGCGGCGGCGTGCGCCGCGTGCACGTGATCACGTACAAGTCGCCCGACAGCCTGCTTGCCGAGATCTTCACCAACGAGGGCACCGGAACGCTGGTCGTGCCGGACTTGACCGCGCTCTCTCCCGCGGAGCAACAGAGCCCGACCTCTGCATGAGCCGGCTATGGGACAAGGGAGCGCCGCTCGACGAACGCGTGCTCGCCTACACAGCGGGCGAGGATCATGTTCTCGACGAGCGTCTGGTGCGCTACGACATCGAGGCCTCGATCGCACACGCCGACATGCTCGCAGGGTCCGGACTCTTGTCTCCCGCCGATCACACGGCGATCCGCGATGCGTTGCGAGCCATCGGCGAGGAGCACGCGGCCGGCCGCTGGCGCCTCTCGCTCGCGGAGGAAGATAGCCAGACCGCCATCGAGAACCGGCTGACGGAGCGGATCGGCGCAGCCGGCGGACGATTGCACGCGGGCCGCTCGCGCAACGATCAAGTGCTCGCGGCGCTGCGTCTGTATGCCCGCGATGTGTCGCACGAGCTGCATTCGGCGGCGCTCGCCGTGGCCGAGTCGCTCGAGTCGCTCGCCGCTCGCGACGGCGGCGTGGCGCTGCCCGGCTACACCCATATGCAGCAGGCCATGCCGAGCACGGTGGCGCTGTGGGCGACGGGCTTCGCGGCCGAGATTCGCGACGACGCGGAAGGCCTGCGGCTCGCTGCGCGGCGCTCGGGGAAGAATCCGCTCGGCTCGGCGGCCGGCTACGGCACACCGAATCTCGATATCGACCGGGAAGCGACGCGCTCGAGTCTCGGCTTCGCGGTGACGCACGAGCCGGTGACCGCCGTGCAACTTTCCCGCGGCAAGGCCGAAGCGCACCTGTTGTTCGAGATCACGCTGCTCACGCAAGACATCGGCCGGCTTGCAGCGGACCTGCTGCTCTTTTATACGCAGGAGTTCGGTTTCGTCGCGCTGAGCGATGAGTTCACGACGGGCTCTTCCATCATGCCGCAGAAGCGCAATCCCGATGTGTTCGAGCTGATGCGTGGACGCAGCGCCGTCGCGCAGGCGGCGCTCGTCGAAGTGCTCGGCATCACGCAGAAGCTCTCCTCCGGCTATCACCGCGATCTGCAGCTCATCAAGCCGCCGCTGTTCCGCGGCATCGACTCGTGCCGGCAGACGCTCGCCATTTTGCCCGCCGCTCTGGCCGGCGTACGTTTCCAGCCCGAGCGGATCCGCCTGGATCCGAGCGTGCACGCCGCGGGGGCCGCGAATGCGCTGGTCGCCGAACATGACATTCCGTTTCGCGACGCGTACCGGCAAGTGGCCGCCCAACTCAAGGAGCCGAAATGAACGTCTGGCAGCGAACCCCGTCGCTCGAGCAACTCAATGCCGCCGCCGCGGGCACGATGATACGCACGCTCGGCATCGTGTTCACGGAGGTGGGCGCGGATTTCGTTCGCGCGGCGATGCCCGTGGACGAGCGCACCCGGCAGCCGTACGGACTGCTGCACGGCGGCGCCTCGGTCAGCCTCGCCGAGACCTTGGGCAGCACGGGTGCCAGTCTGTGCATCGACATCGAGCGGTTCTTATGCGTCGGCCAGGAGATCAACGCCAATCATCTGCGATCGGCGAAAAACGGGCGGGTTATCGGTACGGCCCGGCCCGTGCACATCGGCCGCCGCAGCCACGTCTGGGGCATCGAGATCGTGAATGAGGCTGGGGCGCTCATCTGCATTTCGCGCCTCACCATGGCTATCATCGAGCGGCCGAATCCGGCGGGGGCGCCGGCGTCTTGACGAGCCGCCGGCCCGGGGAAAAGTCGCTGGCAATTGCACACTCGAGTGAGTATCGTTCGGGGCCATGAAAAACACCATCCAATGCATGATTCGCCGCGCCTGTGCGGGCGCCGTCCTGGTCTCGTTCGCGCCGCTGATCCTTGCGCAGAACACCTCCTCTCCGCCGGCCTCGGCGTCGCCTCCGGCGGGAGGAGCGCAGGCGCAGCAGGGCGCGCCAACGCCGCCGCCCGCTCCGCCCCTCACCAGCGATCAGGCGAGCTACCTGTTCGGCCTCACGCTGGGCGAGCAATTGCACGGCATCGGCGTCCCGGAGGTGCAGTCCGATGCGGTAGCCCGCGGCGTGAAGGACGCCATGACGGGCAAGAAATCCACACCGGCCGAGCGCCAACAACTGAACGAGTTTGCCCGCGGCGCAGCGCAAGCCTCCGGGGTTCGCAACAAGGCGGCGGCGCAGGAATTCCTCGCCAAGAACGGCAAGGAGAAGGGCGTGCAGACCACCGCCTCGGGACTGCAATACAAGGTGATCAAGGCGGGTGACAGCAAGGCCCCGCTCATCAACGCGACCGACGAAGTGACCGTCAACTACCGCGGCAAGCTGATCGACGGCAGCGAGTTCGACAGCTCCTACTCACGCAACCAGCCGGCCACGTTTCCGGCCAACGGCGTCATCAAAGGCTGGCAGGAAGCGCTGGTCATGATGCGGCCAGGCGCCCGCTGGGAACTGTTCGTTCCGCCGGAACTCGCTTACGGACCGGCCCCGCGCCCCGGCATTCCGGCGAATTCGGCTTTGATCTTCGAGGTCGAAGTGCTGAGCGCGAAGCCCAAACCCGCCGCGGCCCCGGGTCTCGGCGGTCCGGGTGGCCCCGGCGGTCCCGGCGGCCCCGGGAACGTCCCGCCGCGGCCGTCGACGCCGCAGTAAGCCCCACGCGACCGGCGTCGCGCGATGAAGCGCGCGGGCGGGGCCCGTCAGCGCGCCAGATCGAGCGCGTTGGTGAGATCGCCCAGCGGCGGCTCGCCGTGCTCGGCGATCGCCCGGTCACGCCGGACGATGCCCGGCAAGCTCTCCAGGTCGAAGCGTCGAATGATCAGGCGCAACACCGAGGCGGTGTCGTAGGGGGTGTGATCGACCGTCGCATGCTTGGCGAAGGGCGAAATCACAATTGCGGGAATGCGCGCCCCGGGACCCAGCTGATCGCCGCGCGGGGGGGCGACCTGATCCCAGGCGCCGCCGAACTCATCGTAGGTGATCACGATCACCATGCCGCTCCACTGCGGACTCGCGCGCAGCCTCGCGACGAGATCCGCGATGTGCGCATCGCCATCCGCGATCGAGGCGTAGCCGGCGTGCTGATTGAGGTTTCCCTGCGGCTTGTAGAAGACCACGGAAGGCAGGCGGCCCTTCGCTGCGTCGGCGATGAGATCGTCGTAATCCTTGAGATGAGCCGCGCGTGCCGCGGCGCCCGCCGCGGGATCGAACTTTGCGTAATAGCTGAACGGCTGATGATGCGGCTGAAAGTCAGGGCTGCCGGCCGGAATCTCAGGCGCGTAGATCGCGCGCCGCACTTTGTCCGGCGGTTGCCGGCCGTCGGCGAGCGCCGCATTCCAGGCACCCGCATACCAGACCCAGGGGACATGCTTGGCGTCGAGCCGATCCCCGATGGTGGCGGCACGCTGCGGCGGCAACGTCGTCGGGCTGGAAGGATCGGCGTAGAGATCGCTGCTGTCCGCGGCGGCGGGCGGATTGCCGCTCGGTTGAAAAGGCGGCTGCATGGTGTTGACGGCGTAGAACTTGCCGTCGCCGAAATAATTCGCGGGCGTGATGTTGCCGCTCAGCGCGAATACCGGCTTGCCGTCGAGCGCCGAACGCGGCGACGTAGGCGCCGTCTTGAGCCGCGGGAGATCTTGACCGGAGGCATCTTTTTCGAGGATGGCGATCGACGGATGGGCGGGCGCCGTGTCGGCGGACGGATACTCGGGAGCGCACGCGCAGATGAGGTACTGGTGATTGAGGAAGGATCCCCCGAACGCACCCTGGAAGAAGTGATCTGCCAAGACGTACTCGCGGGCAAGCGCGTAGAGGGCGGAGCCGCTCGTATCCCAGTAGCCCATCGTAAGACCGCCCGCATCGCTCCAAGCGGCGTAGCCGTCGTTCTTGCCGCCGTCGATCTGCATTTGATGCTCGAAGAATTTGTGCACCAGGTCGCGCGTCACTGTCGAGCTGCCGAGCGTGACCCCGGACTGCGCCGTGAAGGCATGCTCGACGGAGAAGGGAGCGTTCGGCAATCCCATGCTCTGTGTTTGCGTAACCACGGGCCGGTAGCCCGCGGCCGTCACGCCGTGCCAGGTCGGCGGCAAGACCGCAAGCACCGTCCCGTCGCGATCGCGCTGAGGAATGTAGGCGGCTCGCGGATGTCCGTCGCGGTCGAGCACCTCGGGGAGACCCACGGCCCCGGGGAAGTTGCCATAAAGGTTGTCGAAGGCGCGGTTCTCGGCATAGATCACCACAACGGTCGAGACCTTGGCGCGCAAGGCCCGCGTCGTCGCATCGCCCTGCGCGGCGCGCGTGAGCTGCGCGGGCGCAGCCTGTGCCGTGGGCGCGGCGCCGCGCGTCGAGCACGCGCACGCGCACGCGAACACGGCGGCGTAGAGCGCGCTTGCGCGCGCGAGCTTATGCCATGGACGCAACGTGAATGTGATCACCGCGCGAGTATAGCCTCGGCGCGCTCATCGGCCGGTGGTTCGTTTAGAACTGCCAGGTGGCGTTTACGGTGACCGCGGAAGGGTTGCCGTACTGCGATTGGATACGCTCGTACTCCGCACGAAAACCGAAATCCTGCCAGTGCGTTCCGACGCCTGCACCCCACGCAAATTTCGTGTTCCACTGGTCGATGCGATAACCCACCGGCGCGCTGCAAGCCGAATATGGCGCCGGGCAATAGCCTCCTCCCGTGTACTGGTAGGTCGTCAGATCGGTCTGCAGCCGGGCGACACCGGCCTTGCCGTACACATCGAGAAACGGCACAGGCATCGGCAGGTAACCGATGCCGTACAGCACCGCTGCCTTGGGATGCGACGTCGAGTTCGCGTAATAGTCACCATAGCCGTAGAACCCGCTATCGCCGTGACCGCTGCCGAAATCGATCCACTCGGCCTCGGCTCCGACGTAGGGTATCGGCCGAATGCCGACAATCCCTTTCCAGGCCACATCGTCGTCGTGGTAGCCGCCGTAGTAGCCGTTGTCGTAGCTGCTGCCGACATTCGAGGCGCCGACACCAGCGCCGACGTAGACGCCCAACGGGTTATCGGCCAAGGCTGCCGTCGAGGCGCAGACCGCACCGACGACAAACAAGGCACACCAAGATGACGAACGATTCATCTACGTCTCCGTTCTGATTACTGCACTCTCGGACAGGCAGGCTGTCAGAGAAGTTCCGAGACGCGGGCGCCTGCGCGCGCCGGGGTATAATTCCCTTTATGGCAATCCTGCGCGTTTTGGTCCTGCTCGCCCTCGCCGCCGCCGCCGCCGCGTGCGGCCAGAAGGGACCGCTGGTGCTGCCGGATGCGCAACACCCTCGCAAGAAGGTCAAGTTCCCCACCGCGCCCAAGCCGCCTTCGATGACTCCGACGACTCCCGACACGCCCGCGACGCCGTCCGCCCCGGCATCCGCACCGAACGCGCCCGCGGGCCCGGCGCAGGACCCCGCTCCGCCGCAGGCCGCTCCTGAAACGAATTCGACGACGAATCCCGGGCCGCAGGCCTGAGATCCCGCCCTCATGACTGCGCGCAAATTGCTCCTGGTGGACGGCTCGTCGTACTTGTATCGCGCCTTCCATGCGTTGCCGCCGCTGTCGAGCTCGCGCGGCGAGCCGACCGGCGCGGTGCTCGGCGTGCTCAACATGCTGAACAAGCTGATCAAGGAGGAGTCGCCTGATCGCATCGCGGTCGTGTTCGATGCCCCCGGCCGCACTTTTCGCGATGATTTGTTCGATCAGTACAAGGCGCATCGAGTGCCCATGCCCGACGATCTGCGCTCGCAGCTCGCGCCGCTTCTCGATGCGGTGAGCGCCTCGGGACTGCCGCTGCTGCGCATCGAGGGCGTGGAGGCGGACGATGTCATCGGCACGCTCGCACTGCGCGGCGCTGAAGGCGAATTCGACGTGCTCATTTCGACGGGCGACAAGGACATGGCGCAGCTGGTCGGTCCGCGCATCACTCTGATCAACACCATGAGCAATACACGGCTCGATCGAGCCGGCGTGAAGGCGAAGTTCGACGTGTACCCCGAGCAGATCGTCGACTACCTCGCGCTGGTGGGCGACAGCTCCGACAACATTCCGGGAATCACGGGCGTCGGACCCAAGACCGCGGCCAAGTGGCTCGCTCAGTACCAGACACTGGACGCGCTCATCGCGCGCTCTGCGGATATCACCGGCAAGGTCGGCGAGAATCTGCGCAACGAGCTGCCCGCGCTCGAGCTGTCGCGCAAACTCGCCACTCTCGATACGCGCCTCGAGCTCGACATGACTCCGGACGACCTCGTACCCGGCGTTGCCGATCACGCGCGCTTGCGCGAGCTCTACACGCGACTCGAGCTGCGGGCGCTGCTCAAGTCGCTCGAGTCGACGCTGCCCTCCGCCGAAGCTGCGCGGGTCGCCGTCGTGGAGACCGATGTCTCGTCCGCTGCCGTCGACGTCACGGGCGCCTCCGCCACGGCATTCTCATCACTCGCGCCGCCGGAGCCGCGCAATTACGCGAAGATCTTGACGCGCGACGCTCTCGACTCGTGGATCGAGCGGCTAGCCGCGGCGCCTCTGATATGCTTCGGCACGGAGACCGACCGGCCCGACGTTATTCGCGGCCGCCTGGTGGGACTCGCGTTTGCGATTGCGCCGGGAGAGGCGGCCTATGTGCCGCTCGGGCACGATTATCCGGGCGCGCCCGCGCAGCTGGATCGCGACGGCACGCTCGCGGCTCTGAAGCCGCTGCTCGAGGACGAAACGCTGCCCAAGCTCGGGCATCAGCTCAAGCTCGATGCGCACATTCTCGCGGGCCACGGCATCGCACTGCGCGGCCAGCGCTACGATTCCATGCTCGAATCCTATGTGCTCGACAGCGTCGCGACGGGCCACGACATGGACTCTATCGC
>Ga0302314_10011665_pt1 | contig 15309 bp, 10 predicted proteins | sample III_Palsa_N2_3_FD_200533 | JGI IMG/M metagenome (GOLD analysis project Ga0302314, IMG submission 200533) | Peat permafrost microbial communities from Stordalen Mire near Abisko, Sweden - III_Palsa_N2_3 | ecosystem: Environmental > Terrestrial > Soil > Palsa > Peat permafrost | place: Sweden...
ATTTCATCTCTCTTGCCGTGGCTCCCGAGCGGTCGCGGCATAGCGGCGGCAGCTCCTCTGTGAGTAGCGAACCACGTCGGCAAGGAGTGATCGCGCACGCTCTTGGCCCCGGCGGGCTCGCTAGGCCATTTCTTTGGTTTACTTTTCTTTGGGCCAGCAAAGAAAAGTGACTCGGGCTGCGGTAGCAGCTCGAAAGCCCGCCGCAGGCGAGCCCGATCGCGAATACTCACCCATGTGGCCGCCAAAGACTCTGAAAGGGCTAGTCCCGAAGCTAACTCGCGCGAGCGAGGGCAACCGTTTCCTCCACCTCAAGAAAGAGCATGCGAGGTGCCGGATGCATCAGAAAGTTCTGATGCGAAATGTTCCACGCATAAGCCCCAGCCAGCGGAAACAGCAAACAGTCGCCCGGCGCCAGCGCCACCACCGGCTGCTGCCGCGCCAGCACATCCTTCGGCGTGCACAGTTGCCCAACCAGAGTGACCCGTTCGTGCTCGATGACCGGCGCGCGATCACCGCGCAACACCGAGAACGGATGGTCATGACCCTGCGCCGCAGGGGTGCGGAAATGGTGCGTGCCGCCGCGCGCCACCGCGAAGTACTCGCCGTGGCTGCGCTTGATGTCGAGCACTTCCATTGCGTACCAGCCGCAGGCGACGCTGACATAGCGGCCCGGCTCGAAGCGCAGGCGCGGGCCGTCGCCGCGTTCGCGTAGCAGGCGTTCCAGGCCCTTACAGAAACGCAGCCAGTCGAACGAATTCGCCGGCTCGGCGTAGTCGATGCCGAAGCCGCCGCCGGCGTTTACCATGCGCACGTCGAGCCCGTATTCGCTGGACCAGCGCTGCACGGTGTCGAGGTAGGCGGCGACCAGGGCGAGCTGCACGTCGGCATCGCGCTGATGCGACATCAGGTGGAAGTGGAAACCTTCCAGGCGCAGTTGCGGATGCGCGCGCAGGCGTTCCAGCGCCGGCGCAAGATCGGCTTCATCCATGCCGAACGGGGTCGGCTTGCCGCCCATCATCAGCCGGGTGTCGCCGATGCCGGGCACCGCGATGTTCATGCGCAGGAAGATCGGCACCGTGCGCTCGCCCTGCGCCGCGATGCGGGCGAGGCGATCGAGTTCGCCCAGGCTTTCCACATGCAGGGTGCAGTCGGGCAGGCTGGCGGCCAGCGCGAGTTCGTTGTCGAGCTTGCCGGGTCCGCCGAACAGCAGCGGCCGGCCAGGCTGGCATGCGTGCAGCCAGCGCAATTCGCCGCCCGAGGCGGCTTCGAAGCCGTCTACCAGCGTCGCCAGCGTCGCCAGGATCGGTGCTTCCGCGTTCGCCTTCGCCGCGTAGTAAAGCTCGCAGTCGGCGGGCAGGGCGGCACGCATCCAGCGCGCATGTTCGTGTAGCGCCTGCAGGTCGTACACGTAGGCGCAGAGCGGTTCGTCCGATTCGCGCCGCAAACGGGCGAGACGGTCGCGGATGCGGCTATCGTCGTACTGAATACTCATGCCGCCTCGCGCGCCGTCGTGCGCCGGCGCAGCGGGCTCGGCAGGCTGGTGTAGTCGGAGTCGCGATCTGCGCGCTTGAACAAGCGGGTGCGCAGATTGTTTTTGCTCGGCAACGCATCGCCGTCCAACAGGCCTTGCAACAGCGGCTGCGTGCCGAAGCGTTCCAGGAAGCGCAGGACGATGCGCGCGATGGATTCCCACAGCTTGTCTTCGAGACCGCTGTCGCCATCGCTCAGGTGGAAGATCGCCTCGGCCAGATTATTGACCAGGGTGCAGTAGGCGACCCGCTTCCAGCCTTGCGCCTGCGAATAATGCACGGAGGCACGTGCGCGCGCGGAAAGCGCACCCAGGCGTGATTCGGGCCATAGCGCATCGACCAGCTTGGTGCCTTCCAAGTCGCGCACCCAGACGCGCGCGGGCAAGCCACGGTCGAAGCCGATCACCACGTTCTGCAGATGCGGTTCAAGCACCGCGCCGTGCTTGAAGAAGGCCAGCCAGACGCCGTCGATCAACAACGTCGCATACGCCTCGAACCACTGCTCGACGGCATGTGCATAGCTGCAGCCGTGGCTTGATGCGTAGCGCTGCAACATGCCCTGGCTGATGCTGGCGCCGTCGCGATCGGCGGCGAACAGCGCGCCGGCCATCTGCGGGCGATAGCGCTCGCGCACGAGCGCGGGGATGTTATCGCGATAGAGCATGCCGAAGCTTTCCGCCAACTCGCGCAAGGCATCGGCATCCGCGCCGTCCACATCGGGGCTGAGTCTGCTGCTGTCCAATATGCCGAAATCCAGCGTGCTGGCCGCCGGTTCGGCCAGCACCTCGAAGCCCGGCACGCGCTGGCCGACGTCCCGCCATACCGGCGCGAGCAGCTCGGTGAGCGCGACCGCGCTTTCAAGTTCGTACCAGGCGTTCTTGCGCACGCAGTTGGTCAGTCGCACGTGGATCGACAGCTTAAGGAAGTAGTCCAGCCCCGAGTGGTACATCGTGCGCACCGATGAGGTTGGATACATCGCGTCGCCGAACGGCCCGAGCGGCTCGATCAGGCCCTGCGCGCGCGCTTCCTGCAGCAACGGGTTGGCGAGCACACGCTCGGCTTCCCATGGATGGCAGGGGTAGAGATTGTCCGCGCCAGATAGCTTGCTCAGTGTGCCGCGCGTATCGCGGCCGAAGCGGTGCAGCAGGCGCGGGTCGATGCGGAACCAGTACAGCGGGAACTGCGTACGTGCTTCCGGCGAACAGGCCAGCACCTGTTCGATGTCCACGCCTTCGCGGCTCTTTGGCGTCGGATGCAGGGCATGGCCCCAGATCATCGACTGCTCGGCGTCGATCAGGATGTCACCGCTGTCTTCCGCGCTGGCGGACAAGGCCAGCAGCTGCGCGGTGATCGCGATGCTGTTGTCCGTCTGTGCCAGCAACTCGGCATTGAAGCCGCATTCCGGCGCCAACCGTTCGAGTAGGAAATGCACGGTGGCGTTCGCGCCGGCGCAGCGCCAAGGCTCGCCCGGACTTTTCAGATAAGGCGCGGACAGGTACTCGCAACGGCCCAGGCGACTGCTGCGCGCGATGCGCACGCACAGCAGATAGCCGCTGTCGGCGAACTGGATACGCAACAGTCGCCCACCGCCGTGCAGCAGGCCAGCCGGACCGTCGAGGCCGCGATAGTCCAGCGTCGCCTGCCCGCGCGGCAATGCGAATTCGCGCAGGTAGCAATTCAGCCAGCAGGTGATCGCCTGTGACTGCGCCAGTCCGTCGTACCACTGCTCACGCATCGCCTGCTGGAACATAGGATTGCCTCTGTTTAGCGGAATAGAAGACCAATGCCGCGGCCATCAATGCAGCCGCGCCGGCCAGCGCGGCCGCAAAGAACGGCATCGCCAGGCCATAGCGATGGACCAAGGCGCCGGCAGTGATGCCGCCCAGCGCGCCGGCCCATTTGCCGCACGCATCGAACAGACCGAATAGCCGCCCGGCGGATACGCGGGCCGCACAGCTGCTGAGTGCGCGATTGAGGCCGGTGATCGCCAAGGTGATGCCGACGCCGTACAGCACACGCAGCGGCCATAGCATGGCGACATGCATCGGCATGGCCTGCAGCCAGCTGGTGGCGACCAGCAGGCTCAGCCCGAACAGCAACGGTCGCAGCGGTGCCGGTGAAGCGGAACGCAGGAAGGGCAGCATCAGCAGGTAGACCAGGTGCGGCAAGCTGTAGGCCAGCCCGGCCAGGCCGTTGTCGGTGATGCCCAGGTGATTGCTGTAAAGGATGAAGTAGGGAAAGGTGACGACGACCGCGAAGTAATAGAGGAACTGCACACTGAGCAGCCCGAGCAGTTCGCCCGAAACACTGCGCGCCGGCGTCGTCACGGCATCGTTGCGCAAGGGACGCGGCTTGCTGGTCGGTATGTCGGCGGGCAGTCGGCTGGTGATCACCAGCCCCAGCAGCGGCAGCAGCGCGAGCCAGGCGTATAGGCCTTGCGCGAGGCCGCGATCGGTCGCGAGCCCGAGCAGGACAGGTGCCGTCAACATCGCCAGCCGCGCCGAGAACTGGGTCCAGTCCAGCGCACGCGACAGCGACGATCCCTGCGTCTGCGTGGCGAGATAGGCGTTCGCCGCCGCGAGCGAACCGCCGCAACCGCCCTGGATGATCAGCGCCAGCACGAATACGGGCAGGTTCGGCGCGAAGCCGGCCAGCACGAAGCCGCACGCGAGTCCGAGCTGCGCGCGCATCAGCGAGAGCTTGCGTCCGTAGCGGTCGGCCAGCTTTCCCCAGGTGGTTGCAGTGAGCGCGGTGCAGATGGTCGGCAACACATACAGCGTGCCAACCATCCAGTCAGGCGCATGCGGCGCCAGTTGCGCGAGCACGCGCGACATGAAGACCGGCATGCCGAGCGCGGTGAACGCGGCCAGGTAATGCGCGGTGAGCACGGCACCGAGGATGCGACGCATCAGCTGACACTCTCGCGATGCGCGGCTGCATGGACTGCGTGGCGCGGCGCGAAATCGGACGACTGCAAATCGGCCGGCTCGATGTCACTCAACCCGATCTCGGTCAGCATGAAGTTCGGTGCGCTGTCGCCATAGAACTTCTGGATATCGGCGGCGCCAGTGCTGCGCTTGCTGAGCAGGCTGCCCGCGCTCAGCAGATATTTCACCGGCAGCTTTGGCGCGCCGAGCAGGTTTCGGGCAGGGCCGATGTCCACGCCTTCTCGCTGCAATGCGTCCAGCGCATCGTTCAACCCATTTCGCAGCGCGTCGTACATCGCCGCGCGCAGCGGTGCATCGTCGGCCGCCACGCCTTCGAGTACGGCGAGCAGGTCGAGCTGCAGTGTGATGGTGCAGAACATCTGGCCTAGCGGCGTATCGCTCTGCACCAGGATGCGTTCGTTGTGCAGCGGGCCGTACTGATCCAATTCCGGCAGCTTGCTGCGCAGGCGCGCCTGCCAGATGCGACCGGCGTCGTTGTCCTTCATCAGCAGTCGCAGCGGCTCGCCCGTGCGATAGAGCAGTACGGCGTTCTGCTGGTTCGCCTCCAGCGCGACGCCGTACACCAGCCACAGGCGCAGGTGCACCTCGCAAAGCAGCTGCAGGTATTCCCGCCACCAGGCGAGCAGGTCGCCGCGGTGATAGCGATCGGCCAGGTGTCGGGCGAGCGGCCGCTCATCCGGCATCGTTGCGCAGAGTGCAGCTACCGGGATGATATGGTCGTATTCGTGCGCATGCGGATACGCGCGCAGCAGATAGGAAAGATGCTTGGAATCGGCGACGTGGCCGTAATGGCTTTCGTCGACGTGCAAATAGCGCTCGCGCAATTGCGGATCGTTCGCTGCGATCGTCGTCAGCATCCGCTGGAACCAGAAGCCGTCGTAGAGCGAAGACGGTTTCATCATGCGCAGGCTCAAGGCACCCAACGTGTACATCAGCAGCGGCAACTTCAGATGCTGCATCGGATGTTCCAGCGGGATCACCGTGCGCACCGACAAGGTCGGCCGCACGCGCAAATAGCTGCGCGGCGCGCGCACGCTGCCAGGCGGAAGCGGATAGTCGGAAGCGAATTCGTCCAGGCGCGACCAAGTCAGCGGATGCACCGGCAGCGCGATGTGCGTGTTTTCTAGCGCGGCATCCAGGCCGAGTTCGTGCAGTTGCGGCCAGAACGTCGGCGCCGGCGTGGAGAGCGTGGCCAGTTCGCGCGGCACCGCCAGCCAGCGCAGTTCGAACGTGGGATTGAACTCGGGCGCGTAGGCGCGCATCGCGTCTTCGTCGAGGCCGGTCTTGGCGCGTGCGGTCGGGTAGAACGGATGATCGCGATAGCTGGCGAGCTGATCGGCCAGCAGCATGCGCTCGTCCCAGGCGGGATGATCGAGCGTCTGTGTCAGCCGGTTGCGATGCTGCTGGAAGGCCTCCTGCGTCAACGCGTGGTGCGCGGCGGCGAGCAGGGCCTCGTCGACATAGCCGCGATGCAATGTCTGTGTTTCCTGATCCAGTTCCTGCGCGAGCAATGCCAGCCAGCGTTCGGCGCCATGTTCGAGCTGCGCGCCTTCGATGGTTTGCCGTATCCAGCCGTCGCTGAGTGTCGTGATCGACTGCATGTAGTCGCTGCGGCGCGCCGGCAGCCACAGCGAACCGCCGGGCCAGTGATCGATGTGCCACCAGAGCGGAGGCGTGGCGCGATCACTCCAGGCTTGCACGACGGCAGGCGGCGGAATGGCGACGTGGCCCTGGCTGGCGATGCCGCGAAGGTCCTCGCGCAGGCAGCAATCGATGATCCGCTGCGTGATGTAGGCGCGATGGTGATCGTCGTCGATCGCGATCATGCCGACCGCTCCAGCGACTCGGTTTCCAGCGTGTGGAGGTCGGTCGCCTGAGTTCCGATGGATTGGATCGCTTCCGACTGGATCTGCCAGTGCAGGCGCGACTCGATCGCGGCGATGGTCTCGTGCAGGCTGTTCACGCCATCGGCGACCACGCTGAGCACGCCGAGGTAATCCTTGTTCGAGTGGCTCATGCGGATGTCGTCTCCGATCTGGCGCAGGCTGCGATAGATCGCGTGCGCCCGGTCGGTCTGCTCATTCAGCGGTTCGCTGGCTTGGCTCAGGCGTCCGGACTGCTTGGCCACATAGAAGCGCAGCATGGCCTGGCGCGGCGTGACCAGTTCCGCATCGATGCCGGCCAGGTCGAGCGCGTGGCCGAGATGCAGGCGCAGGATCCATTCGAACCAGTGTCCGCCGAACATGCGGTCGAGCATGAATTCGCAGCCGTCGCCGATGCTGCGATAGTTGATCTCGACCAGCACGGGACCGCGTGCCGTCAATGCGAACTCGCTGTGGCAGACGCCGAAGCCGATGCCGAGTGCGGCCACCTGGGCCAGCGCCTGCTGGCGATACTGGCGGATATGCGGGCCGTTCCAGTTCGACTCCAGCTCGATGAAATGCGGCGGCGCAGACAGGCTGGTATCGAAGCCGCCGACGGCGCGCAGTTGCCGGCCGTCGCCGAGCGTTTCCAGACTGAACAGCGGGCCGTCGAGATAATCCTCCAGCAAGACCGCGCGGCCGGGATGTCGCTGCCAGAAAGATTGCAGGTAAGCCTGCAATTCGTCCGGCGCATGGCACAGCTGCACATCCATGCCGGCGACGCCTTCGCGCGGCTTGGCCACCAGCGGCCAGGGTGCATCCAGCGGCACGCCCTGGCCCGGCAGCAGGCTGCGGAACCACGGCGTCGGCAGATCCAGCTCGCGCAGGCGCTCGCGCATCGCCGCCTTGTTCTTGGCGGCATAGCAGACGCGCCAGTCCTTGCCGGGCAGGCCGAAGCCGGCAGCGACCAGCGCGGTCGAGGTCTGCAGATGATCGCTGTTGGAAAACACCGCGGCGGGGCGGATGCCGGCGCCGCGCAGCACATCGATCACGCCGAGCGGATTGAACACGTCGCACTCGATGATCTGATCAGGCGCGATCTGTTGTGGAGCGAACTCGGGTTCGCGGCTGAAGTACTCCAGGTGATCGAGCCGGTGATCGGTCAGTAGCACGACCGGCACGCCGAGCCGTTTGGCCGCCGGCAGAAAGCCGTCGATGATCGCGGCGTGCCGTACATGGGTCAGGATGACCAGCGGTGAGATGTCCATTTGGATTCCGGGGAAGGGGAAGCGTGCGATCAATGGAGCAGTTGGATGGGAGGCGGGTTTGATCGACCCGGTTCGATCGGCTTAGAAGGTCAGCTCCGCGCCGATGGTCGCTGTGCGTCGCGGCGCTGGCTCGCGACCCCACGGGCTGGTATCGATCCCGCGGAACCAGTAGCGCCGGTCGAACAGGTTGTTCACCGCCAGCGTGCCCTTGAGCGTGGTGCTGCTGCCGCGCAGCAGCGTGCGGCTGAGCTGGGCATTCCACACCCAGTACGAGGGCAGCTCGCCGATCGAGGCGATGGCGTTTTCCTGCTTGGTGTTGGCGGCGTCGGTGTATGCGCTGCTGAAGTAGTAGCCGTTCACCGCGGCGACGGTGTCGCCGATCGTGTAGCTGCCGCCCAGGTTGAGCTGGTCGCGCGAAGTGAACGGTACGCGCAGACCTTCGTACACGCCTGATTCCTGCGCCGCATCCAGGTAGGCGAAGCCGGCGTTCAACTTGAGCTGGCGCAGGCCGAGCGGACTCCACTCGAGGTTCATCTCGGCGCCCTGGTTGCGGGTCTTGCCGAGGTTGCCGTAGCTGCGCGTGGTGTTGTTGAAGATGATCTGGTTGTTGAAGTTGATCCGGTACAGGTCGAAGTTGATGCTGGTGCTTTCGTTGGGCGTGAAGCGCGTGCCCACTTCATAGTTCCAGGCCAGCTCGGAATCGAGGTTGTTGCCGTACACGATCGCGGTGACCTGTGGCGCGCGCAGCGAACGCTGGGCGTCAGCGTAGACGTACCACTTCGGGCTGATGGTGTAGCCGAGGGTGAGGCCGGGCAGCAGGTTGCGGATGTTGTTCTGGTAACGCACGCCGGCGACCAGGTCGTGATAAGCGGAGTCCAGATGCTCGTAGCGCAGGCCCGGCGTGACCACGAAGCGGTCGTCGTCGAAACCGATGGCGTCGCTGACGAAACCGGCCCAGGCGCGGTTGGCGAATTTCCAGTCGCGGATCAGCGCATAGCTGCCGTCGACCAGCGAGGTGTCTTCGGCGATGTAGTCGATGTCTTCGCGCTCGGCACGCACGCCGGCAGTCCATTGCTGGCTCACCCCGCCGTTGTCCATGTGCAGGGTGATCTGCGGCTGCGTGCCGTACACGTGGAAGCCGCGCGGTCCGCCGTTGTTCAGCTGCGGCGGCAGGTTGGAAAGCCAGGTTTCGGAGGACGCGATGCGCGAACCGAAGATGAAGTTGCGGTTGCTCACTTCGCCGAAGCTGGTCCAGCTGAATTGCCCCTGGTCGAATGGCCCCCAGGCGCCGAGATCCTGCTGATAGACCAGCGAGCTACGCGTGTCGCGGGCCTGGAACTGGTCGAGCGGACGGGTCGCCTGACGCGAATCCTGCAGGTAGTCGGCCACGGTCAATGCGCCGGCCAGATCCATGTTGGCGAGGTAGCGCTGCACGTCGACCTTCAGCAGCTTGTCGTCGGCCAGCCACCACTCCGCACGCACGTGGAAGTTCTTCACGTCGGTGTCGCTGTGGTCGCGCCAGTACTGGCCCTTCAGCGAGTCCACGTCCAACTGCACACCGAAGTTCGGCGTGAGATAGCCGCCGGTGCTCAGCGAGGTGTCGCGCAGGTAGTGGCCTGCACTGCCGGCGGTAATCTTTTCGCCGATGGTGGTCGTCCATTGTTCCGGGATCGGCTTGCTGACCAGGTTGATCACCCCGCCGACGTTGTTCGGCCCGTACTGCACCGCGGCGCCGCCGCGCACGATATCGATGCGGTCGATCTGGTTCAGGGTGACCGGGAACAGTGACAGGCTGGTCTGGCCGTAAGGCGCCAGCGACAACGGGATACCGTCCTCCAGCACTTGCACGCGGCCGCTGCGGCTCTCGTACAGGCCGCGCAGCATGATCTGCGGCAGCACGCCGGTGCCGGTTTCGTCGAAGATCTTGATGCCGGGGACGTGCTGCAAGGCGTCGTCCAGCGAGCGGTTCGCGCCCTGCGCCAGTTCGTCGCTACCGATCACCTGGCGGCTGCCGGCGTAATGCGCCACCGCCTTCTTGCTGGAGTCGCCCAGCACCGTGCCCTTGACCACCACCGGGTCGAGCTTGCGCGCGTTCGTCTGCTGGTCGTCGGCAGCGTAGGCGTGACCGCCGAGCAGGGCGCAGCCAATGGCCAGGCCGAGCTGGTGCAGGCGGAGGGCGACTTTCATGAGGCGTTTCCTTCAGGTATCGAGATAAAAATTCAGTGTTCGCGCAAGTTCTGCAGATGCCCGCGCAGGGTCTTCTGCAGCAGGCTGCGGTCTTCGCCGGCAAGCAGCCAGCGGATGTCGTCCTGGGCCAGCCAGTAGCGGCGCTGGTCCTCGTCGCGCGGATTGGCGCAGAACGGAATGCCGGCATCGCGGCAGTGTTGGTGGATCAGCCGTAAAGACGTCCAGACGTCCGCATGCAGAGGCTGCGGGCCGAGACCGAGATCGAGCGCCAGGTCGAATGCGCCCTCCATGACCAGTGACACGCCGGGCACCGCGAGGACCTGCGGCAGCGCACGCACGCCTTCGGCGCTCTCGATCATCGGAACGATGCGGATTTCCCGGTTGCTGCGTTCGATATAGTCGGCCATGGTCAGCTTGCCGAAGCCGGTGACGCGGCCACCGGTGATGCCACGCCGGCCGAGCGGCGGAAAGCGCGCGGCAGCGACCGCCCGGGCCGCCTCCTCGGCGCTTTCCAGCCGCGGGATCACGATGCCCCTGGCGCCGGCGTCGAGGACGCGGCCGATCAGCTTCGCATCGACCTCGGGCACGCGCACCCAGGGCTCACAGCCGCCCAGCTCGCAGGCGCGGATCGCATGTTGCAGCTGATCCGGCGAAACCAGCTGGTGCTCCAAGTCGAGCACGATGAAGTCATAGCCAGCATGGCCGATCATTTCGCACAGCAAGGGTGCGGGCAGCGAGTTCAGCAGTCCGATCGAACGCATAGAAGGGGAGGGATACGAAGCGCAATAAGATGCGCTGCAACATATACAAAATGCGAATCATTATCAACAACATTTCTGCACTTCTGGGCGACTTCATAGCGAAAGCCGGCCTAAATGTCGCGATCTGCGATGTAAGACACGTTTCCCATCGACGCAATGGCGGTGCTGACTGTTGCCGGGCTGATCCGTCAAACAGTTGGCTGGATGGATCTATCGCAAGAGCATGCCGGCTCGCATCAAGATCGCGGTGGCTACAACGATGCCGGCTCAGGGAAACACGGCGCCCTGGGTCCGGCCGTGTCGGGTGCGCGCGTCGTAATCCGCATCCTGATGCGAATGATCTTGCAGAATCTGTTTGGCGCGCGCCTGCAATTCGCGATGCAGCGCCGGGCAATCCGGCTGGGCGGGCGTGTGCTCCATCAGATCGTCGAGCGCACGGGCCACGGTGCGTCCGATCTCGACATGGCCTTCTTCATGCGTGCGCAGGGCCTGCAGGTATTGCACCCACTTGCGCTGCAGAGTCTCAGGTACGTCGGGGCCGGACTGCCATTGCGGCAGGGTCATGTGCGCATCCACGACGACGTGACGTGTCGTGAGCGTGCAGATGCCATCACCGTCACGCCGGTCATCGTAATGCCAGGTCAGGTTCCACTTGGTGTAGGCATCGTAGTGCTTGCCGTCGGGGCCGATCGGTCCCGACTTGTTCAAGGCCGCACGCAGCGAGGCGGCATCGCGGCCGGATACGGTGTAGTAGTCCAGCCGCTCGTTGACCACGATCGGCGAGGGCGTCGTCGCCGTCGAACTCGCCACCACCTGCAGCAGGGCCAGCGCAAGAATCACGGCGGCGCTGCTGCCTGGGCCGATCAGCCGCGCGAAGCCTTCTTGCGGTCGTTTTCCGTGAGATGACGCTTGCGCAGGCGGATTTCCTTCGGGGTGATCTCGACCAGCTCGTCGTCCTCGATGAACTCCAGCGCCTGCTCCAGCGAGAACTTGATCGCAGGCGTCAGCTGGATGGCGTCGTCCTTGCCGGAGGCGCGCATGTTGGTCAGCGGCTTCGGCTTGATCACGTTGACCGTGAGGTCGTTGTCCTTGGCGTGGATGCCGACCAGCTGGCCTTCGTACACCTCGTCGCCTTCGGCGGCGAACAGCTTGCCGCGTTCCTGCAGCGGTCCGAGCGAGTAGGCGGGCGTCGAGCCGGCGGCATTTGAGATCATCACGCCGTTCTGGCGCTTGGCGATGGCGCCCTCGGCCTTCGGGCCGTAATGGTCGAACACGTGGAACAGCAGGCCCGAGCCCTGGGTCAGCGTCCGGAATTCAGTCTGGAAACCGATCAGCCCGCGCGCCGGGATTTCATAGTCGAGGCGCACGCGGCCCCTGCCGTCCGACTCCATGTTCTTGAGCTGGCCCTTGCGCATGCCGAGGCGCTCCATCACGCCGCCCTGGTGCACTTCCTCGACGTCGACCACGAGCTGCTCGATCGGCTCCTGCTGCACGCCGTCGATGGTCTTGATGATCACTTCCGGGCGCGACACGGCCAGCTCGTAGCCTTCGCGGCGCATGGTCTCGATCAGCACCGAGAGATGCAGCTCGCCGCGGCCGGAGACGATGAACTTGTCCGGGTCGGAACCTTCCTCGACCTTCAGCGCCACGTTGTGCAGGGTCTCGCGCTGGAGCCGCTCGCGTAGCTGGCGGCTGGTGATGAACTTGCCGCCGCTCTTGTCCTTGTTGCCGGCGAACGGCGAGTTGTTCACCTGGAAGGTCATGCTGATGGTCGGCTCGTCCACGGTCAGCGCCGGCAACGCCTCGGGCGTGTCCAGCGCGCAGACGGTGTCGGAGATGCTGAGGTCCTGGATGCCCGAGATGGCGACGATGTCGCCGGCCTCGGCTTCCTCGACCTCACGGCGCTCCAGGCCCATGAAGCCGAGCACCTGCAGCACCTTGCCCTGGCGCTTCTTGCCTTCGCGGTCGACGATCGACACCGCCATGTTGGTGCGCACCTTGCCGCGCTGGATGCGGCCGATGCCGATCAGGCCGACATAGCTGTTGTAGTCGAGCTGGCTGATACGCATCTGGAACGGGCCGACCGGATCGACGTCCGGCGGCGACACGTGCTTCATGATCGCTTCGTACAGCGGGGTCATGTCGCCTTCGCGCGCGCTGTCGTCCAGGCTGGCGTAACCGTGCAGCGCCGAGGCGTAGACGATCGGGAAGTCGAGCTGTTCATTCGTGCCGCCGAGGCGGTCGAACAGGTCGAACACCTGGTCGATCACCCAGTCCGGGCGGGCGCCGGGACGGTCGATCTTGTTGACTACCACGATCGGCTTGAAACCCATGTCAAAGGCTTTCTGGGTGACGAAGCGGGTCTGCGGCATCGGGCCGTCCATCGCATCGACCAGGATCAGCACCGAGTCGACCATCGACAACACGCGCTCGACCTCACCGCCGAAGTCGGCGTGGCCCGGGGTGTCGACGATGTTGATGCGGTTATCGCGCCAGGTAATGGCGGTGTTCTTGGCCAGGATGGTGATGCCGCGTTCCTTTTCCTGGTCGTTCGAGTCCATCACGCGCTCGGTCAGCACGGTACGCTCGGACAGCGTGCCCGACTGCTTCAGCAGGCAGTCGACGAGGGTGGTCTTGCCATGGTCGACGTGGGCGACGATAGCGATATTGCGCAGATTTTCGATGGACATGGGTTCGACTCGGACGACGCAAAGGGCCGTCACGCACGGTTTCGGGAGGATGAACCCGACGATTATACGGAGTTGTGTGACAACTTGCCCGCGATTCCGCCGGCGAGGCCGCAAGGAGCCGCCCGGCGGCCGTTGCAACGCGATTGTCATGCCCGCTGCCTAGGCTGATCGGGTGACGAGTGACCTGTTTATTTCCTGCCGGCCGCATAGCGTCGGCCGCGGCGGCACTGATAGTGCGAACCGACGCGGGGCCGGCCGATGACGCTGTCGCGGCGTAGGTTTCTGCGCGGTGCCGGCGGCCTGCTCGGCGCGTACGCGTTCGCCGATGCATTCCGCCTGGCCCAGGCCGACACGATGCGGATGCCGATGCGCCAGGCGATGCCGACGCTGGCAGCGCCCAAGGTTCCGCTGGTCAATCCGACCACCCTGGCGCGCTTCGTCGATCCGCTGCCGGTCCCGCCACTGGCGCGCGCCACCGGCAAGCGCGCGCATCCGGCCTATCCCGGCCGCACGCTGCCGTATTACCGGATGGAGATGCGCGCGTTCAGCGCGCGCCTGCATCGCGATCTGCCGCCGACGCCGCAATGGGGCTACGACGGCCGCTCGCCCGGGCCCACCTTCGAGACGGTGCGCGGCGAGCCCCTGCTGATCGAATGGGTGAACGCGCTGCCGAAGCAGCATTTTCTGCCGATCGACCACAACATCCACGGCGCGGAAAAGGACAAGCCCGCGGTGCGCGCGGTGACCCACGTGCACGGCGCGCGCGTGCCCGCTGCCAGCGACGGCTGGCCGGAAGACTGGTACGAGCCTGGGCACTCGGCGCTATTCCATTATCCGGGCGTGCAGGATGCGGCCACGCTCTGGTACCACGACCACGCGATGGGCATCACCCGGCTGAATATCTATGCCGGCCTGTTCGGCGCGTTCAATGTGCGCGATGCGGGCGAACAAGCGCTCGGCTTACCCGCTGGCGAATTCGAGCTGCCGCTGCTGCTGTGCGACCGGCTGATCGCGCGCGACGGCCAGCTCTACTACCCGGTGTCGGACGATCCGTCGGCGCCGTGGGTGTCGGAGTGCGACGGCAACGCCGTGCTGTGCAATGGCAAGCTGTATCCGTATTTCGAGGTGGAGCCGCGGCGCTATCGGCTGCGCCTGATCAACGTCGCCAACACCAGTTTCTTCGACCTGTCGCTGTCGCACGATCGGCCGTTCCAGCAGATCGGCAGCGACCAGGGCCTGCTGACCGCGCCGCTGGAACGCAAGCGGATCGAGCTGTATCCGGCCGAGCGCGCCGACGTAGTGGTGGATTTCTCCGGCATGGCGGGGCAGGCGGTGCGGCTGCGCCAGCGCTCCGAGGACATCCTGGAATTCCGCGTGAGCGATCGTGGCCGCCGCGACGATTCGAAGCTGCCGGCCGCGCTGCGCGCCGTGCCGCGAATCGATCCGGCCCGTGCGGTCAAGCACCGTGTGCTCAGTGTGGGCGAGCAGGATGACGCCAGCGGCAACCCGATGATGATGTTGCTCGACGGCAAGATGTGGTCGGACCCGATCAGCGAGAAGCCGCAGCAGAACACGCTGGAAACCTGGAGCTTCGTCAACGTCACCGGCGATGCGCACCCGATCCATCTGCACCTGGTGCGCTTCCAGGTGATCGACCGCCGACCGTTCGACCTGTTCGCCTGGAACGCGCATCGCACGGTGAAATACACCGGCCCGGCGCAACCGCCGCCGGCACACGAGGCGGGCTGGAAGGACACCGTGCGTGCCGATCCCGGCATGGTCACGCGGATCGCGATGCGCTTCGAGGGCGAGCCCGGCCGCTATGTGTGGCACTGCCACTACCTCGAGCACGAGGACAACGAAATGATGCGGCCGTATCAGCTGCTGCCGGCCTAGGGCCACTCCTTTCAAGGTCTTCGCGACTTGGCTCACCTGCCGCGGGCTTTCGGACTGCTGCCGCAGCCCGAGTCACTTTTCTTTGCTGGCCCACGTTCGCGCTTGGAGCGCGAACGAACAGCGAAGCTGGCCCGAAGGGCGGAGGGCAGGATGCCCGGAGTCAAGAAA
>Ga0302314_10011666_pt1 | contig 15309 bp, 7 predicted proteins | sample III_Palsa_N2_3_FD_200533 | JGI IMG/M metagenome (GOLD analysis project Ga0302314, IMG submission 200533) | Peat permafrost microbial communities from Stordalen Mire near Abisko, Sweden - III_Palsa_N2_3 | ecosystem: Environmental > Terrestrial > Soil > Palsa > Peat permafrost | place: Sweden...
AGCGCGAGCCGCTGGTGTTGGCCGGACGCTTTGCCGTTGGCGCGACGCGCTGGCGGTTGCACCTGCCGCTGGCGCCCTTGGCCGCGCTGGTCGATGCCGGCCGCGAGGCGATGGCGCCACCGCCTGCGGCTGCCGCTCCGGCTCCGGCCCCTGCATCCGCCGTACCGCCAGCGGGCGCCGCGCCGCACTAGGCTTCAGTATCTGCGCTTATTTGGGCGCGGGCGCCGCGATGGCCTTCTCGACCGCCGCCACCAGGTCCGCATTGTCGGGCTTGGTCTTGGGATCGAAGCGCGCCACCACCTGGCCATCACGCCCGACCAGGAACTTGGCGAAGTTCCAGCCGATCGGGCCCGGGAACGGGCTCTGGGTGGTCAGGTATTGATACAAGGGGCAGATGTCGTCGCCCTTGACGCTGACCTTGGAGAGGATCGGGAAGGTCACCTGGTACTTGGTCGTGCAGAAGGTCTTGATTTCGGGATCGCTGCCCGGTTCCTGGCCGCCGAAGTTGTTGGCCGGGATGCCGACGATGACGAAGCCCTGGTCGCGGTACTTCTCGAACATCGCCTCCAGCGCGGTGTACTGTGGCGTATTGCCACAGCGCGAGGCGACGTTGACCAGCATGATGACCTTGCCGCGATCGGCGGCGAACGCATAGGGCTTGCCGTCGATGTCGGTCATGGTGGTGGCGAGGACGGGGGTGGTCATGGCAGGATCCTCGGCCGCATGCACGGCGCTACTAAGCGAGGTGACGAGTGCGCTGATGCTGATGCTGATGATGACGAGGGCGAGACGCATGCGGGCTCCTGGGACAGGTGGATGGGACCAGGATGCGGTGTCCGTCCGCCATGCCACGCCCATTCGCCCATCCCTGCCGATCCTGCCCCGCGCACGCGGCACTCCCACACCCAGGCTGCAACTGCTGGCCGCCCAAGCGCTTGGGCGCTGCCGGCGCCACCACCGCCGGCCTATCACGGCTTTATCATGCGTAGACCGTAGTCTGCGGCCATGGAGTCACCGACCGTGAGCAGCCCGCCCGCAGCCGGTCACGGTATGGCGCAGGTAAACGGTGTTTTCGTGGCAATCAGCCATGGTCTCGGAATGATCGCCGTCCTTCCCGCAGGACCCGCCATCTTATGAACGACCTCAACGTCCGTACCTCCAGCCTTTGTGGTCTATCGGTACGAGCCAACCGTAGCGCCTGGCGCGGCCGCATCATCACCGCCCTGCTCCTGCTCGGCGCCGCGGCCTGGCTGCCAGCGGCCGATGAGGCGGGTACCACGCAGCCCAGCAGCAAGCTCTCCTCGTCGCTGCGCGCGGCGCTCCTGGCCCCCAGCGCCGACGGCACGCTCGATCCCCTCCTGGTACGCCAGAGCGCCCGGACCAGCCGGCCCAACAGCCTCGCCCTGCGCCTCGACTGCCCGGTGACCGACGCCACCCTCGCCGCGATCCGCGCCACTGGCGCGGTGGTCATGACCACCGCACCGCGCTGGGACGTGGTACGGGTGGAGGCCACCCTCGCCGAGGCGACAGCTCTGGCGCAGCTGGCGGACATCCACGCCGTGGTCCTGGTCCGCCCGCGCCTGCATCGCGGCCAGCCCGGCACCTACACCAACCAGGCCGATGCGGTGATCACCACCGATCAGGTGCGCGCTGACTACACCGTCACCGGCAGCGGGCAGTCGGTCGGCATCATCTCCGACTCGATCAATGATACCCCGCAGGTCGGGCATGGCACCGAGACCGGCTCCAACCCCTCGATCCTCACCGGCACCATCCCGCAGACCCCGGTCCATGGCAACACCACCGCCGATCTGCCCACCTCCATCAAGGTCGTCGACTACGGCCCATCGGATCCGAACAATACCGATGAAGGCGAGGCGATGATGGAGGAGGCCTACCACCTCGCCCCGGGCGCCAGCTACGCCTTCGGCTCGGCCGGTGATGTCGATACCGACATGGCGACCACCATCAGCCTGCTGCAGTCCCAGGCCAGCGCGACGGTGATCTGCGACGACGTCGGCTTCGTCGATGAGCCGATGTTCCAGGACGGTCCGATCTCGCAGGCCGCCAACAGCTTCGTCGCCAGCGGCGGGGTCTATGTCTCCGCCGCCGGCAATGACGCCGATCAGGGCATTCTGCAGACCTTCAACCCGGTGGTCGCCGGCGCCAATGACGCCCAGACCAACGGCGTTCCCGATCCCAGCGACTTCCAGAACTGGGGCCCGGGCACGAGTGGCGGCTACCTGCCCCTGGTGATCTCCGGAGACCTGCCCACGGTCACCATCATCATGCAGTGGAACGAACCCTTCCAGAGTTATCACCTCGGCGCCGGCGCCCAATCGGACTTCGATCTCTACCTGTACAAGGCGCCGAGCGCCACCGGGGCCAACCTGGTGGCCTCGAGCACCGACGTGCAGGGCACCCTCGGCAGCCCGAGCGGCGATCCGGTCGAGGTCATACAGTATAATCTGACCAGCAATTCCCAGACGCTCTACCTGGCGGTTGATCATGTGCGTGGCCGCACCTCGAACCTGATGCGCATCATCGTCGACGTCGCGTTCGGCTCGGTGACCTCCCCGGTCTACAGCACCGTCTTCGGGGCCGGCACGACCTTCGGCCATCCCACGGCGCAGAATGTCATGGGCATCGCCGCGGTACCCTGGCAGACCCCGACCATCCTCGAGACCTACTCCTCCAAGGGCGGCTGGGGTGCGCAGGGTCTGCCCTTCTACTTCGATACCAGCGGCAATCCCCTACCCAACGCCCCGCAGTTGCGCAACAAGCCCAACATCACCGCGCCGGACAATGTCACGACCTCGAATTCCAACTTCAATCCCTTCGCCGGCACCTCGGCGGCGACGCCCAATGCCGGGGCGGCGGCCGCGCTGCTACGCTGCGTCTACCCGACCCTGACCGGCACGCAGATCATCGCCGCGATGCAGTCGACGGCGACCGACATCACCCATTCCCCCGCCTCCAGCGGCCCTGACGCCTGGTCGGGCTATGGCCTGGTCCATGCCATCCAGGCGGCCGGCAATCCGGTGGTCTCGGTCACCTCGACGGCGGCCAATGGCAGCTATGAGACCGGGACCATCCCGATCCAGGTGACCTTCGCCAGCCCGGTCACGGTCGCCGGTGGCACCCCGACGCTGGCGTTGAACACCGCGCCGGCGCGCAGCGCCACCTACACCTCGACCAGCGGCGCGGTCCTGACCTTCACCTATAGCATCAGCCAGGGTGATATCGCCAGCACGCTGGATGTGGCCTCCAGCAGCGCCCTGCAGCTCAATGGCGCGACCATCGATACGGTCAGCAACGGCGCGCCGGCCAATGTGCAGGTGCCCGCGCCCGCGGCGGCCGGCAGCCTCTCCTCCAGCAGCGCCATCACCATCGATGCGGTCGGACCCACGGTCTCGATCATCGCGACCCCGGCGATCTCCAACCAGACCGCTTACACCTTCGCCATCACCTTCCAGCGCGCGGTGACCGGACTGAGCGTGTCCAACTTCGTGCTCTCGCCGAATCTCACCGCCGGCAGCCTGAGCGGCAGCGGTGCGTCCTACAGCCTGCCGGTGACCGCCACCGCCACCGGCACCCTGAGTGTCGCGATCGCCGCCAACCAGGTCGACGATGGGGTGGGCTATGGCAACCAGGCCGGCAGCGGCTCGGCCATGTACGACACCACCCGCCCGACCCTGGTCATCACGCCGGCTTCGACCGCGATCACCAATGGCGATGGCGATGTCTGCACCTTCCAGTTCAGCAAGACGGTCACCAACTTCACCGCCGCCCAGGTACTGGTGGTCAATGGCGCCACCGGCGCGCTCAGCGGTAGTGGCTCGACCTACACCATGAACGTGGTCGCCAATGCCACCGGCACCATGACCATCAGCGTGCTCGCCGGCACGGTCACCGACCAGGCCGGCAACACCCTGGCGGTCGGCGCCACCGCCTCGGTCGCGGTCAATGCCAAGAGCTCCTCGAAGAGCTGCGGACTCGGCTCGCTGTTCGGCGTGGTGCTGATGCTCGGCATCGCCTCCTGGCGCCGCGCCAGCCCGACGCGGAGGATGACGCCACGCCGCGAGTAGCCGCATCCGCGACCGCGCCGTCGCGCGCGCACCCGGCGCGCCGCGCCAGCCTCCCCTGGACGCTGCTGGCGGCGGCGGTGGCGCTATGGGCCGGACCGGCCTGCCAGGCCCAGGCCCTGGACGCAACCCTGCAGGCGCCGATGACCACGGTGGTCGCCTATGTCGCGCGCCCCATGCATGAGACCGTGACCATCGTCGCGACCGTCACGGTGCCCGCGGACGCGCCCGCGGGGCTGGGGGTGGGCGCCTTCGTCTCCGACCAGCATGGCCACTGGTTCCAGGAGTGCCGTCCCGGGACCCTGAGCGTCGGAGCCCAGGAGGTGCGCTTTCGCATCAGTCCCCAGAGCCAGCTCGTGGCCGAGCCGACCGGTGCGAGCTGGAATGCGGGCGCCACGGCGCTGGTGACCCGCGTCGGGCTGTTCTTCTGGTCGGATGCCATCAGCCATGCGCAGCTGCGCATCGACGCCTTCAAGGTCATCCCCGATGATGTGCCGCTGGTGCTGGTCCCGCCGCGCGACGTGCTGACCGATGTGCGGGGCGATGGCGCCGATGCCCAGGGCCTGTTCCACGGCATGACGGGAAGCCGCTGGACGCTGTCCCTGACGCCCGGGCCGTTTCCCGACAACCCCTACGACCCGGACGAGTTCGCGCTCGCTTGCCGCATCACCGGCCCGGACGCCACGACCGTCGCCATCGCCGGCTTCTACGATCAGCCCATGGCCCTGGTCGACCGCGGCGACAGCGAGCAGGCCCTGCCCACCGGCAGCGGCCGCTTCGAGGTGCGCTTCCGGCCGCGCCTGCCCGGCCGCTACCACCTCACGCTGGAAGGCCGCTGGCGCAACGCGCCCAACCGCGGCGTCGTGGTGCCCTTGCCGGATCTCGTGGTCGGCGGAGCGCCCTGGGATGGCTATGTCCATGTCGACCCCACCGACAGCCGCTTCTTCTCCCTCGACCACCAGTTCTACTGGCCGATCACCCTCAATCTGCACGCCACCACCGACCAGCGCAGCCATGAGCGCATGGCGACGGTGCTCACCCCGAACCGCGGGGCGGCGACCTACATCGCCCTGCTCGACCGCTGCAGCGCCGCCGGCATCACCGCGGTCGAGATCTGGATGGCGAGCTGGAACCTGGGCCTGGAGTGGCGCAAGGAGTGGCCCGGCTTCGAGGGCATCGGGCGCTACAACCAGGCCAATGCCGCGCGCCTCGATGCGATCCTCGATGCGGCCTGGGCGCGGGGCATCCGCATCAACCTGGTGATCTACAACCACGGCCAGGCCTCGCCGAGCCTCGACAGCGAGTGGCAGGACAGCCCCTTCAACAGCGCCAACGGCGGTCCCCTGGCCACCCCTCTGGAGATCTTCGACAGCCCCGAGGCCGAACGCGCCCAGGCCGACCTGAGGCGCTACATCATCGCCCGCTACGCCGACCAGCCGGCGGTCCTGGGCTGGAAGCTGTGGTCGGAGATCAACCTGACCGCGGCCGGGCGCATGGGCGGACGCTTCGGCGGCGGGCAGACGGAGGTCTCCGACGAGGAGCGCCATGCGGTGCTGGTGCACTGGCACAAGGACGCCGCCGCGCACTGGCGGCAGGAGGACATCTACGGCCATGGCGTCACCACCCACTGGGCCAGCGACTACCGCCAGGCCGACAGCGACATCATGGCGCTGCCCGACATCAGCTACGTGTGCATCGACGCCTACCTGCAGCGCCGTGGCGCCACGACCCTGGCGCAGCTGATCTTCAACAGCGTCAACGACCTGGTCAGCGGCCTGGGCAAGGTCACCAAGCCGATCCTGATCACCGAGTACGGCGGCTCCCCCCAGGGCGCGACCGTGCCGGCGCTGACCGCGGAGATGGCGATCGCGCCCTGGGCCTCGCTGGTCAGCGGCCTGGGCGGAGCACCCATGCTGTGGTGGTCGGAATGGGTGGACCAGGGCGATCGCTGGTCGACCTTCAAGCCGGTGGCGCGCTACCTCGCAGGCGAGGACCTGCGCGGCGTGCAGGCCCATGCCTACGTGCTGGCGGCCGGCTCGAGCGCGACCGGCGCGCTGTGGGCCGCGGCCTGGGAGCGGCCGGGTCGCACCCTGGGCTACGTCGTCGACACCGACTGGGCCGCGGATGGCATCTCCAATGAGGTGCAGACCGACACCTGGATCCAGATCGGGAGCCAGGTGCCGCACGGCACCTGCCTGCTGCAGTGGTGGGATGCGGACACCGGCATGATCATCGCTACCCAGACCATCGCCCACGCCGGTGGACCCTTCCTGATCCATGCGCCGCCCTTCATCCACCACATCGCCTTCAAGCTGTGGCGCGCCACCATCGCCGATGCGCAGTGGTGGGCGACCCTGCGGCACGGCACCTCGCCCTGAGCCGCAGGGCCCTGCACGTGGGCGGCGTGGCCGTTGCGATGCTAGGCTGAGCTGGGCAGAGCTTAGAGTTCGCGCCACAGCGGCACGATGACCGCCTGGTCGCTGAGATAGATGCGCGAGGCGAGCAGGTTCGCGTCCAGGTCCCACTCGACCCCGGTGACCGCGGTCTCGAAGGACATGAAGATGCGGATGGTGCGGGCGATGGCATCGCAGTCGTGGGCGAAGTCACGCGGATCGATGCGCAGCCCGAGGTGCTCCCAGAGCTCGTCATCGGCTCCGGCGCGGTCCACGTCCTGGGCGGTGAACGGCACCAGCGCGACCAGCGTGAGCGTGCCGTAGGCGACGACATAGCACTGCTGGCCCTCGAAGGTCATCGACGTCTCAGCTGCCATGGAAGTCCTTCCGCCCCGCCGCCGTCAACGGCGCACGGCGGTGCGCGCCATTGTGGCTGGTCAGCCTGCGATTCAACCGCCGGCGCGCTGCCCGGCGGCAGGCGCTACCGCGGGACCGCATCCGCACGCGCCGCGCCCGGCGTGGGACGGGGCGCCCGCGCCAGACCGTCATACACCGGTCGTCCCGTACGGCACACCGTGAGCACCGCGTGAGATCGCGCATGGCTGCGATCGGCGCGCCGGGCATCGTGCAGGTTCGTCAGGGAGTCGTCATGCTGGTCATGTTTCATCGCTTGCGTGCCATGTCGGTCGTGCACCCGTTGCTGGGCAGTCTCCTGCTGGCCGGACTGCTTGCGCTCTCCGGCACGGCGCTCGCCCAGGATTACTACGTCGACCCGGTCGCCGGCTCGGATACGCACGACACTGGGCAGTCCACGGCGGCACCCTTCCAGACCTTCGCCCACGCCGCCAGCGTCGCCGGAACCAGCGACACGATCCTGCTGAAGGCCGGCACGGTGCTGCGCGAAGGCGCGGTGCAGGTCAACGGCTCGGCCGTCTCCGCCTATGGCAGCGGGCCACCGCCGGTGGTCACCGCAAGCCAGCCCCTGACCAGTTGGACGCCCTGGCCCGGCCATGCGCCGATCATGAAGGCCAGCGTCGCCACCGCGGTCCAGGCGCTCTATTGCCAGGGCGTGCTGCAGACCCTGGCGCGCTATCCCAATGCCGATGCCGCCGATCCCTGGCTGCATACCGGCCCATCCTCGACCGAGGACAGCATCCAGGACCCCACCCTCGTTGGCGATGGCGGGAAGTGGGCTGGCGCGCAGGTGCGCTGGCGGCATTGGAGCTGGTGGTACGAGACGCGTCCGATCGTCACCGACAACGGCACCGGCATCCTGACCTTCAGCTCCGCCAGCGAGCAGGTCATGAGCGTCATCTCGATCGATTCCGGCTACTACATCGACAACTCCCTGGCCGCCCTGGACGAGGCCGGCGAATGGTTCTGGGACAGCGGCACGTCGACGTTGTACTTCGATCCGCCCAGCGGCGCCAATGTGACCGGCGGGGACGTTGAAGTCCTGACCGCCACCACCGGTGTTACGCTCAGCGGCGGCTCGATCACCGGGGTCGGCTTTCGCGAGTTCGCCGGGGTCGCGCTGACCACCGCCGACCATCCCTGCACGGTCTCAGGCTGCAGCTTCTCGCAGATCGAGAACGAGGGCATCCTCGAAACCTACAACTGCGGGGGTTCGCAGTTTCTGGACAACCAGTTCACCGACATCCGCAACACCGGCCTCTATGTCATCGAGAATCCGACCGGGCCGCACGGCACGCTCATCCAGGGCAACACCTTCGAGCGCATCGGCATGATCCCCGGCTATGGCGGCAGCGGCGCCTACCACTCCAATGGCGTGACCCTGAACGTCGGCACCCAGATCCACGTCACCCAGAACCGCATGTCGGACGTCGGCGCCGACGGCATCCTGCTCGGCGCACCCGGCAACTACGCGACCGGCAACGTCCTGGTGCGCTGCATGGCCACACTCAACGACGGCGCGGCGATCTATTCCGACTGCAACAGCTCGGATATCGAGAACAACCTGATCGTCTTCGCCATCGGCAACCTGGTGTCCAGCCAGCCCTGGACGCCGCTTGGGCATGGCATCTGGTGCGACGATGTCGGCGGTCCGTGGACCGGCACCACGATCAGCAACAACGTCGTGGTCGGCTCGGGCGGCTATGGGCTGTTCTTCCCGCATCCCGACGGCAGCACCGTCTCGGGCAACATCCTGCTCGGCGACCAGCTCGGTGAGCTGCTCCTTAACGACGACACCTCCGGCGGCATGGACGCCAATCCCGAGAATCTCACCATCACCGGCAACAGCCTGGTCGGATTGAGCGAGCACCGCTTCATCAGTCAGCCGCTGCAGAACCTGGCGAGCTGGGCCGACCAGGGACCGGACGACTGCGTGGTCTTCACCGATGGCGTGAATTACGGTACGATGTCGGGCTCGGTCCTGGACGTTCCCAGCGGCGCACCCTTCGCCAATACCGGAGCCACCCAGTTCACCACCATTGCCAGCTGGCAGGCGGGGCGCTCCTGGGTCGATCCCGCGCCTCTGACCTACCACCGCGACGCGGTGGTGGTGGTCAATGACACCGCCAGTGCCGCCGACGTCACCCCGCCCGCGGGCAGCTGGATCGGTGGTAGCGGTGCGGTGGTCGGGGCTTCAGTCCATCTCGCGCCCTTCACCGGGGCCCTGCTCATGGCGGCATCAGGCGTGAGCGTCGCCACGGTGCCGGCGGTGACCACCGCCAGCGGCATCGACTACACCCAGGCCGACCCGTTCGGGGGTGGCGGCTCGGCCACGGCCGGAACCGGGACCGGCACCGGTACCGGTACCACGGCGGGAGGCACCACGACCGCCACCACCTCCAGCGGCGCGGGCACGACGAGTGGTGCTGGCGGGTCCGGCGGTGGTGGGGGCGGGTGCGGACTCGGCGCATCGACCGCGTTCGTGATGCTGGGCCTGGCCGCGCTCGGCGCGCGCCGGCGCCTGCACGGACGCGGCTGAGCGCGACGGCGGCTACGGCGCGGGAACAGGAGGAGGAACGGGCGTTGGAGCTGCGAGTGTGGCCGGGGTGGCTGGGGCCGCACCAGTCACCGCTCCAGGCGACGCCGGGTGGGCTGGAGCGGATGCGATTGGGGCCGGGGCCGCGGGTGCTGCCGGTGCCCCGGCTGGGACGATACCGGTGGTGACGATGATCCCCCCTCCCGGCAGGCCGACGGGCGGCGTCCGCAAGGCGGCCTTGCGGGGGATCTCGTGGACCGCGTCGGCGCGATGCGGCTCGAGCTGGCGCTGCGAGGCCAGGCCCAGCAAGGGCACGTTCTTCAAGCGCACGGTCGCCTGCACGCTGCGCGTCGTGCCGTAATATTCCACCACCGCGGAGGTGACGTTGCGGTTGGGGAACTGCAGGGTGGAGACGAATTTCTTGTCGTCGCTGCGCTGGAAGCGCATGTGGCCGGTGCAGGGCTGGCCATTGCTGTCGATGAAGGTCAGGGACTTGATCATGCCGAAGGAGCGCAGGCTGTACTTGATCTCGACCCGGCCCTCGACCTTCTGGAAGGTCATGTCGCAGTCGTCGATCGGCAGCGGCTCGCTCTCCTCATTGCCGATCTTGACGGTGGTGCTCTTGATCGAGTCGTCCTTGGCCAGAATCAGATCGACGGTCGCGACCACCGATTTCAGGGACGTCGCCGGCTGGTGCGGCGTGTTCAAGGACAGGTTCAGGTACTGCGGCACGCCGCCCGACTGGCGCACCAGGCTGCCATCGAAGAAGATCGAGGAGCTGCGGAAATCCGTGATGTTCTCCTCGCTGAGCGTCTCGCCGATCGCGGTCTGGGCATCGATCAGGACCGGATTCTCGATCTGCAGGATCAGCCAATGCTCATCGGTGGTGGCGAGGAGGCGCAGCCGCAGCTCGTTCTGCTCCTGTGTGTCATTGATCATGATCACGTTGGTGGGCGCCTCGGAGCCGGACTTGGGCGTCACGAAGGTCTGCGAGAAGGAGACCGCGGCGGGCGTGAAGTAGATACTCGGCAGCGGCTCCGCGGCAAGCGGGGCAGACCTCGCGGGCGGTGGCGCCGTGGGCGTCGTGGCAGACGTGGTGGACGTGGTGGACGTGGTAGGTGCGGTGGAAGCGGCAGGAGCGGCAGCGGCGGAATCGGCCCCGCACAGGACGCCCGACACCACCAGAGCGAGACCGGCCAGCATCCAGCGTGCGCCCATACGCCTCCCCCGCCGGTAACGGTCGGGTCTTCCCCTGCAGGTCAAGCCCCATGCCGCTGTCGCATCATGCAGTGCTCTGTGCAGTCCTGCAGACTGCTGATGCTGATGCTGACGCCAGGATGACGCAACGGCCTCTCCCGGTGCTCGTATCTGGTCATGGTCCGGTCATGGCCGCGGTCTAGCATGGCGATGTCTTCGCTTACGACCGCCCCTAGCCTGGTTGCTTCGCGCGCGCGCCCACCTCAGCCCGGGATCATGCACGTGTCTGATTGCGACTCCCCTCGTTCCAAAAGTCAGATACGGCCCTGCCTCGCCCCTGCGGGTCCCTGCACAGCTCTGGGCCTGCGGCGCCGCTCGCGTTTGCCTGGGCTGGGCCGGTCCGGAGGATGATGCCACGCATGCCCGGTCGCCGCACGCTCCCTGCTTCCGCCGCCTGGTCGTGGCGAGGTGTTCGCAGCGGCGGGTCCTGGGCGGGCGCCGGCCGGCTGGCCTGGGGCGTGGTGCGGCTGCCGACAGCGTGGGCGATCCTGCTCCTGATAGCCCTGGCGCCGCTGACGGGCAGCCGCCTGGCCGGCGCGACCAGCGACGAGGTGGTGCTGACCTACCACTTCAATCGCGACGTGCGGCCGATCCTCTCCGAGAACTGCTTCTCCTGCCACGGCCCCGATGCCAGCAAGCGCAAGGCGCATCTCGCGCTCAATGATCGCGCCAGCGCCACCAGCCTGCTCGGCTCCGGGGTGCATGCCATCGTCCCGGGCGAGCCGCAGGCCAGCGAACTGCTGCGCCGCATCTGCACCACCGACGCCGCCGACCATATGCCGCCCGAGGAGACGGGCCACCACCTCACGCCGAGCCAGATCGCGATCCTGCGCACCTGGATCCTCGAAGGCGCGCGCTACGAGGAGCACTGGTCCTATGTGGCGCCGCACGCGGTGACACCGCCGCGCCTGCCCCCGGGCGCCGCACCGCCGGCGATCATCGACGCCTTCATCGCCGACCGGCTCAAGGCCGAGGGGCTCCAGCCCTCGCCGCCGGCCGATGCGGTGACCCTGGTGCGCCGCCTGAGCTTCGACCTGACCGGTCTGCCACCCTCGACCGAGGACGTCGACTCCTTCAGCAACGACCATTCCGCCGACGCCTATGAGCACCTCGTCGACCGCTTCCTGGCCAGTCCCCAGTACGGCGAGCGCATGGCGGTGGGCTGGCTCGACCTGGTGCGCTACGCCGACTCGGTCGGCTACCATTCGGACAATGCCCGCAATGTCACTCCCTACCGGGACTGGGTGATCGCGGCGTTCAACAGCAACCTGCCCTTCGACGAGTTCACCCGCGAGCAGCTGGCGGGCGACCTGCTGCCGGATCCGACCCTCGCCCAGAAGGTCGCCACCACCTACAACCGCCTGCTCATGACCACCGAGGAGGTCGGCGCCCAGGCGGCCGAGTACGAGGCCAAGTCGGCGGCCGACCGGGTGCGCAACCTGGCCTCGGTGTGGCTGGGCTCGACCATGAAGTGCTGCGAGTGCCACGACCACAAGTACGACCCGTTCAGCACCCGCGACTTCTACAATCTCGAGGCCTTCTTCGCCGACATCCAGGAGCCGGCGATCGGTCCGCGCGAGACCGGCATGGCGGTGCCGACCCCGGAGCAGGCGGTGAAGCTCTCCGAGCTCGACCGCTCGATCGCCACCCTGCAGACGGTGCTCGATACCACAACACCCTTGATCCGCCTGCAGCAGGCGATGCTCGGCGCGGCCCTGGCCCCGCTCAAGCCCCTGGTCTATGGCCCGTGGTACCGCATCGGCCCGTTCCGCGCCCCGACCTTCCATGCCGCCTTCGCCACCGCCTTCGATCCGGAGCAGGCGGTCGCGCTCGGCGCGCCACGCAGCGACGGGCTGGCCTGGACGGCAGAGCCGAGCTGGTCGGACAACGACGTCCACCAGCTGCCCGGCGGGGACCTCTGCGCGACCTACCTGTATCGCACGATCCAGTCCAATGCCGTGCAGCAGCTGCACCTGTCGCTGGGCAGCGACGACAGCCTGACGGTCTGGGTCAACGGGCGCCTGGCCCTGAGCCACGAGATCGGACGCGACTGCGTGCCGGGCAGCGACACGCTCGATGTGACCCTGGCCGCGGGCATCAACCGGCTTCTTTTAAAGATCGGCAATGCCAGCGGGGGCTACGCCGTCTACTGCAAGGGCTCCAGCGCCGCCCCCCATGACATCCTGCTGATCGCCGCCAAGGCCGCCCCCAGCCCAGCGGAGAGCGAGCGCTTCGCGGCCTATGTGCGCTCGATCGCCCCGTCCCTGGCGGCGGCGCGTGGGCAGATGCGGATCCTGCAGGCCAAGCGCACAGCGCTGCTCGATGGCATGGAGCACACCCTCATCACCCAGGGCGGGCCGCCGCGCGTGGTGCATGTGAAGGTGCGCGGCAACTGGATGGAGGACGCGGGGCCGCCGTGCGAGCCCCTGGTGCCGCACTTCCTGGCGCAGATCTGCGCTGCGGGCCGGCCGACGCGCCTGGATCTGGCCAACTGGCTGGTGGCGCCGGGCAATCCCCTGGTGGCGCGGGTGACGATCAACCGCCTGTGGAAGCAGTTCTTCGGGGTGGGCCTGGTGAAGACCATGGATGACTTTGGTACGCAGGGCGACACCCCGTCCAACCAGGCCCTGCTCGACTGGCTTGCTGTAGATTTCACCAGCCATGGTTGGGACATGAAGCGTAGCATCCGCAACATGCTGCTGTCGAACACCTACCGTCAGTCCTCCCTGGCCGGGGAGCTGGCGGTGCGCGATCCCGACAACCGCCTGGTCGCGCGTCAGTCGCGCTTCCGCCTCGATGCCGAGTTCGTGCGCGATACCGCCCTGTCGATCTCGGGACTGCTGGTCGACCGCATCGGCGGTCCGAGCGTGAAGCCCTACCAGCCGGAGGGCTACTGGACGCTTTTGAACTTCCCGCCCCGCGAGTGGGTCAATGACCAGGGCGAGGACGCCTACCGCCGTGGCCTGTACACCTTCTGGCAGCGCACGCTGCTGCATCCGAGCCTGCTGGCCTTCGATGCCCCCTCGCGCGAGGAGTGCACGGTCGAGCGGGCGCGCTCCAACACCCCCCAGCAGGCCCTGGTGCTGCTCAACGATCCGACCTATGTCGAAGCCGCGCGCTGCTTCGCCGAGGAGATGATCCGCCAGGGCGGCGATACCGATGTCGACCGCATCTCCTGGGGCTACCGGCGCGCGCTGTCGCGCCTGCCCTCGGGCGAGGAGCTGGCCATCCACCTGCGCCTGCTCGATGCCCATCGCGCCTTGTACATGGATTCCCCCGACTCGGCGGTGGCGGTGTCCAGGATCGGGCAGCACCCAACCCCGTCCGACATCGATGTCCGTGAGCTGGCAGCATGGACATCGGTCGCTAGGGTGATCCTCAATCTCTACGATACCATCTCCCGGAACTGAGATGACCCGCCCCACCCGCCTGCAGCTGACCCGCCGCGCCTTCCTGGGCCGTACCGCCTTCGGGCTGGGGGCGCTGGCGCTGTCGCAGCTGCTGCCGACCCGCCTGCTGGGCGGCGAGGACAGCCTGGCGCCGCGCTGGCGCGGCGTGATCTCGCCACCGCACTTCCCGCCGCGCGCGAAACGGGTGATCTGGCTGGGCATGCTCGGCGGGCCCTCGCAGCTGGAGACCTTCGACTACAAGCCGCGCCTGGCGGCCATGCATGGCCAGCCGATGCCGGTCTCGGTGACCCAGGGCCAGCAGCTGGCCCAGCTGCAGGGCAAGCCGCTGACCATCATGGGGCCGCAGTGCACCTTCTCGCGCAGCGGCGTCTCCGGGCAGGAGATCAGCGACCTCTTCCCGCACCTGGCCGGGGTCGCGGATGACATCTGCATCATCCGCTCGATGCAGACCGAATCGATCAACCATGACCCGGCGCAGCTGTTCATGAACACCGGCTCGATCATCGGCGGCCGGCCGTCGATGGGCTCGTGGCTGAACTACGGGCTGGGTTCCGACTGCGACGACCTGCCCGGCTTCGTCGTGCTGACCTCCATCTCGGGCGACCAGCCGCAGCCCCTGGCCAGCCGCATCTGGCACAGCGGCTTCCTGCCCAGCCGCTTCCAGGGCGTGACCCTGCACTCCAAGGGCGATGCGGTGCTCTACGTCCGCACCCCGGATGGGGTCGGCGCGCAGGCCCAGCGCGACGTGGTCGACGCGGTGCACCAGCTCGACGCCATCGAGGCGCAGCACATCGACGATCCGGACATCGCCTCGCGCATCGGCCAGTACGAAATGGCCTTCAAGATGCAGACCTCCGTCCCTGACCTCATGGACCTCAGCAATGAGACCAAGGAGTCGATGGATCTCTACGGCGCGACCCCGGGCGACGGCTCCTACGCCTCCAACTGCATGCTGGCGCGCCGCCTGGCGGAGCGCGGCGTGCGCTTCATCCAGCTCTACCACCGCGACTGGGACCACCACATCGGCCTGAAGAAGGGCGTGACGCTCAACGCCAAGGTCACCGACCAGGCGACCGCGGCGCTCTTGATCGACCTCAAGCGGCGCGGCATGCTCAACGACACCCTGGTGGTGTGGGGCGGCGAGTTCGGGCGCACGCCCATGGCCCAGGGCGATGGGCGCGACCACCACATCAAGGGCTTCTCGATCTGGATGG
>Ga0302314_10011667_pt1 | contig 15308 bp, 8 predicted proteins | sample III_Palsa_N2_3_FD_200533 | JGI IMG/M metagenome (GOLD analysis project Ga0302314, IMG submission 200533) | Peat permafrost microbial communities from Stordalen Mire near Abisko, Sweden - III_Palsa_N2_3 | ecosystem: Environmental > Terrestrial > Soil > Palsa > Peat permafrost | place: Sweden...
CTGGGATGTCGATGCCGGGGCCAAGGGCGCCTCCGATATGCAGGCAGTCATTCAGGTCGAGGTCAATCCCGATGGGACGGTGCGCAACACCACCATCCTCGATACGGAAGGGCGGGGCGGCGACCCGATCTGGCGCGCTTTCGCTGAGCGGGCGCGGCGGGCGCCGCTGATTCCCGCCTGCAACAAACTGCCGATCCCGCCCGACAAATACGAGCAGCTCAAAGTCTTCACCTTCACCTTTACCCCCCAAGGTGTCCTATGATGTTCAGAGGTTTAACTGTTCGTGACTGCGGTGCGCCGCTGGTCCTGGTTGCGCTCTTCGGTCTGGCGTTCTCCGTCGCGCCGGCACAGGCGGATCCGGTGAATATCTTTGTTCACCCCGACCACCCCGGCCCGCCCCTCCCGATCGCACTTCCCGACTTCCCCGGTGCCTCGCCGGCGGAATCCGAACTCGGCCACAACATCATGTCCGTGGTCTCGGCCGATCTGGAGCGCTCGGGGCTGTTCAAGCCGATCGATCCGAAATCCTTCATCCAGGATGCGGCCTCGCTCAAGGTCAGCCCGCGCTTCGGCGATTGGCGGCTGATCAATGCCCAGGAGGTGGTGAGCGGCGGTGTCGCGACCCAGCCCGATGGCAGCATCAAGATCGAATTCCGGCTCTGGGACGTCTTTGCCGCCCAGCAGATGACCGGCCTGGCACTCTCGATCGACCAGGCCCATTGGCGCCGGGTCGCGCATATCATCGCCGACGAGATCTATAAGCGCACGACCGGCGAGGACGGCTATTTCGACAGCCGCATCGTCTATATCGCCGAAAGCGGCCCGGCCGATCGGCGGGTCAAGCGCCTGGCCATCATGGATCAGGACGGCGCCCAGAATAAGCTCTTGACCGAGTGCTGCGCGCTGGTCCTGACGCCGCGCTTCTCGCCGACGCCCGGGTCGCAGGAGATCACCTATCTCAGCTATGCGCATGGCACGCCTCGGGTCTACCTGTTCAACATCGATACCGGACAGCAGGAAGTGCTGGGCGAATTCCCGGGCATGACCTTTGCCCCGCGCTTCTCGCCCGACGGCAACAAGGTGATCTTCAGCCTGTCGACCAATGGCGCCTCCGAGATCTATACGATGGATCTGCGCACGCGCAAGGCAACCCAGATCACCTCAACCCGCGATATCGATACCTCGCCGTGCTATTCGCCCGACGGCAAGTATATCACCTTCAATTCCGACCGCGGCGGCTTTCAGCAGATCTATACGATGAATGCCGACGGCACGGATATTAAGCGTATCAGCTTCGGAACTGGGCGCTATGCAACCCCAGTGTGGTCGCCGCGGGGTGATCTCATTGCGTTTACCAAGTTCGAGGGACAGAACTTTTCGATCGGCGTGATGAAGCCGGATGGCTCGGGCGAACGTATACTCAGCAACGGCTTTCTGGTTGAAGGCCCGACCTGGGCGCCGAACGGCCGGGTGCTGATGTTTTTCCGCCAGACCCAGTCGGATTCCAAGGGGCGCGGCGGTTCGACGCGGCTCTATTCGGTCGACCTGACCGGAGCGAATGAAAGAGAGGTCGTCACCCCTCAGGATGCCTCCGATCCGGCTTGGTCCCCCTTGCTTCCCCGCTGAACTGCCGGTATATTCCGGGCCGATTTTACCAACCGTTCCCGCGCGGTGGGTGGCTTACATTTGCGCCGATCAGAAGCGTGAAGGACCACTCGAATTCCCCGACCCAGAAACCTGGTTACGCTGAAGGAAACGAAAAAATGCGTCTACAGATCCTCACCCTCGCTGCGGCCATGACCGTTCTCGCCGCCTGCGATACCCCCGCGACCAAGACCACCGACGCCGGCGCCGTTGCCACTCAAGGGACTACCGGACAAGGCGTCGCGCTCAGCGTCGTCGACCAGTGGAAGCAGACGGTCGGCGACCGGATTTTCTTCGACTTCGACAAGTCGTCGATCTCGCCGGAAGCCAAGGCGATCCTCGAGCGCCAGTCGGCGTTCCTCAAGGCCAATGCCCAGATCACGCTCACGGTCGAAGGCCATTGCGACGAGCGTGGCACGCGTGAGTACAACCTCGCCCTCGGCGAGCGTCGTGCGACCGCCGACAAGAACGGCCTGGTCGCGCTCGGCGTGCAGGCCAGCCGCCTGCAGACGATCTCCTACGGCAAGGAGCGTCCGGCGGTGGTCGGCTCGAACGAGGCGGCCTGGGCCCAGAACCGTCGCGCCGTCGGCGTGATCAACTAAGCAGCCGGTAGCATGGTGGCGTCGCCTCGGCAGGCGCCCCCAACCGATCTGGTTCGGCGTCTGGAAAGGCCTGGGAGAAGGTCGGTCCAGGCGCCGTTTTTTTGCCTGAATTAGCGCTATAGTAAGCAGCATCAGGCAGTAAACGGTGTTTTCCTTGAACGGCGCGCGCTGTCGCGGCGTTGGTTCGATGATCCGTCCTGTTGCAGTTGCGGGAACCCGATGTTGAAATTCCGGTCTGGCCTCGCCGGCCTCTGTCTTCTAGCCTCCACCCTGCTGGCCGCCGGTTTGCCCGGCAGCCCGGCACGCGCCGATGATCTGCGCCCCGTGCTCGATCGCATCGACCGGCTGGAGCGCGACCTCAACCAGGTGCAGCGCCAGGTCTATCGCGGCCAGACCGGCACCGCGCCCACGCCCGGCGGCGGCGACGCCCCGCTTGATACCCAGATCCATATGGATCAGCTCGAGGCGCAGCTGCGCACGCTGACCGGCCAGCTGGAAGAGATCCAGTATAATGTGGCACAGCTCTCCGGCCGCCTCGACAAGATCCAGGCCGATAACGAGGTGCGCTTCCAGCAGCTCGAAGGCCATGGCGCCGTCGCGACGGACAAGGTGGCAAGTGCCGCCCCGGTCGCAGGCCCGGCTGGCGCGTCACCACACGGCGCCGGCGATCTCAGCCGGCCGGCTTCGGTCTCGGGCAGCCTGACGCCGCCGCACGATGCCGCCCCCGAGCAGAATACGCCGGCGGCGTCCGGGACGCTGCCCGATGGCCCGGCGCTGGAGCAGTATAATTACGCCTTCGGCCTGCTGCGCGAATCCGACTACAAGGCGGCGGAAACCGCCTTCCGCACCTTCCTGCAGAAGCACCCGACCGATCCGCTCGCCGGCAATGCGCAATACTGGCTGGGCGAGACCTTCTTCGTGCGCGGCGATTTCCAGGAGGCGGCCAAGGCCTTCGCCGAGGGCTACCAGAAATATCCGCAGGGCGCCAAGGCGCCGGACAATCTGCTGAAGATGGGCATGTCGCTGGGCAATTCCGGGCACAAGCAGGACGCCTGCTTCAGCTTCGCCCGGCTCGAACGCGATTTCCCGCAGATGCCGCCGATCATCAAGGACCGCGAGGTCTCGGAAAAGAAGCGGATCGGGTGCTGAGGAACCGGCTCGACAGAAAAGGGGTCAGAGTGAATTTCCCGCCCGGTTGTCTCCTGCTTAGGGAACGCCCGTCGAGGAAATTCACTCTGACCCCTTTTTCTCGCGCTGTGCCCGAGAAAAGCCCCCCTCTTCTCCTCTCCGCCCCATTGGGGGGGAGAGGACGGGTGAGGTGGGGAACGCTGATCGCGCGCCGCATTCGCTGGGAAGATGTTAGGAACCTAGACGTTTTCGATGGTGTATTGGAGACGATCAGCCGCGAGTTCGGAGCGTCCCCCACCTCACCCAGCCTCTCCGCCCCCGAGGGCGGAGAGGAGTCTTAGATGGTAGAAGACCTCGCGCTCCGCCGTTCCGCCGGCGACAACACCCGCGCGGCGGCACTGAGCGATGCCGATTTTGCCCGGCTGATGGATCGCCTCGGGCCGTTCGAGCCGAGCCCGACCCTGGCGGTTGCCGTCTCCGGCGGGGCCGATTCCCTGGCGCTGGCGCTGCTCGCCGATCGCTGGGCCCGGGCGCGCGGCGGCAGCGTCACGGCGCTCACCGTCGATCACCGGCTGCGGGCGGAATCCGCGGCCGAGGCGGCGGTGCTGGGCCAAAGCCTGGCGGCCCGCGCGATCGCCCATGAGATCCTGGTCTGGCACGGACCCTATCCGCTGCATGACCTGCAGGCGGCGGCGCGCGCGGCACGCTATCGCCTGCTCGGCGACTGGTGCCGCGACCGGGGCGTGCTGCATTTGCTGACCGCCCATCACCAGGACGACCAGGCCGAGACGCTGCTGCTGCGGCTCGGCCGGGGCAGCGGCCTGGCCGGGCTGGCCGGTATCGCGCCGGTGGTCGAGGACGGGCATTTCCGGCTGCTGCGGCCGCTGCTCGACGCCCCAGCGGCCCGGCTCCGTGCCACCCTGCGCAGCATGGGCCAGGAGTGGATCGAGGATCCGTCGAACCGCAACCCGGTCTTCGCCCGGGTCCGGGTGCGGGCCCAGCGCGGGCCCCTGGCCGAAGCCGGGCTGACGGCGCCGCGCCTGGCCGAGGCCTGCCGGCACCTGGCGCGGGCGCGGGTGGTGCTGGAACAACTGGTCGAACAGGTGCTGGCCCGCGCCGTGCTGCTGCATCCGGCCGGCTTCGCGCTGCTCGATCCGGCACCGCTGGCGGCAGCGCAGGCCGAGATCGGGCTGCGGGCACTCGCGGCCCTCGTCGCCACGATCGGGGCCGAGGCCTATACCCCGCGCTTCGAGCGGCTGGAGCGGCTTGCGCAAGGCCTGTTTGCCGGCGAATTGGCGGGTGGCCGGACCCTGGGCGGCTGCCGGGTCCTGCCCTATCGCGGCCGCATCCTGGTGCAGCGCGAGCTGGCGGCCATGGCGCCGCCCGCCGAGGTGCCGGAGACCGGATCGCTGCTTTGGGACAATCGTTTCCGGGTCGAGCCCGTGGCCGGTGCCGCCGTTCTGGCAGGAATGCGCATCGGCGCGCTCGGCACCGAGGGTGCGGCAAGCATGCGGGCTATTGTTCCGGCCGGCCCGGCGCACCATCTGCCCGGAATGGTGCGGCCGTCCTTGCCCGCTTTGTGGCAAGGCGGTACGTTGCTGGCCGTGCCCCATCTCGGCTGGAAGCGTCCGGGCGTGAAAACCGGCGTTGAATTGCGATTGAGACCAGCGCGCCCGCTGTCCGGCAGCGGCTTTACAGTTGTCTAACGACGGGCGCACATTATCTGTTCTCTAAGGATTGCTGCCGATCCTGTCGGGGTGGAATCGGCGACGAGGGTGCGTTGCGCCGCATGTGCGGTGCTGGTGGACGGAACGAAAGGCGTGGACCGTGAATAATTTCGGGAAGAATCTGGCGCTGTGGATCATTATTGCCCTGCTCCTGGTCGCCTTGTTCAACCTGTTCCAGAGTTCGTCCAGCCGTGGGACGGTGGCGCCGATGCCCTATTCCGACTTCATCGGCGAGGTCACCAAGGGCCAGGTCAAGGATGTCCAGATCACCGGCAAGGTGCTGAGCGGACATATGACCGACGGGCGCAGCTTCTCGACCAACGAGCCCGATGATCCGGGTCTGGTTCAGCGCCTGCTCGACAAGAACGTCTCGGTCCAGTCGGTTCCGGTCGACGAGAACGCGCCCAGCATCATCAGCATCATGGTGTCCTGGTTCCCGCTTCTGGTCATCGCCGGCGTCTGGTTCTTCTTCATGCGCCAGATGCAGGGCGGCGGCGGCCGGGCCATGGGCTTCGGCAAGTCGCGCGCCCGCCTCCTGACCGAGAAGGTCGGCCGCATCACCTTCGACGACGTCGCCGGCATCGACGAGGCCAAGCAGGAACTCGAGGAGATCGTCGAGTACCTGAAGGACCCGCAGAAATTCCAGCGCCTGGGCGGCAAGATCCCCAAGGGCGTGCTGCTGGTCGGGCCGCCCGGCACCGGCAAGACGCTGCTCGCCCGTGCCATCGCCGGCGAAGCCAATGTGCCGTTCTTCACCATTTCCGGCTCCGATTTCGTCGAGATGTTCGTCGGCGTCGGTGCGTCGCGTGTCCGCGACATGTTCGAACAGGGCAAGAAAAACGCGCCCTGCATCATCTTCATCGACGAAATCGACGCGGTCGGCCGCCATCGCGGTGCCGGCCTCGGCGGCGGCAATGACGAGCGCGAGCAGACCCTCAACCAGCTGCTGGTCGAGATGGACGGGTTCGAAGCCAATGAAGGCGTCATCCTGATCGCCGCCACCAACCGGCCCGACGTGCTCGATCCGGCCCTGCTGCGCCCCGGCCGCTTCGACCGCCAGGTCGTGGTGCCGAACCCGGATATTCTCGGCCGCGAGAAGATCCTCAAGGTCCATATGCGCAAGGTGCCGCTCTCGGCCGATGTCGATCCCAAGGTGATCGCGCGCGGCACGCCGGGCTTTTCCGGCGCCGATCTGGCCAATCTGATCAACGAGGCGGCGCTGATGGCGGCGCGCAAGGGCAAGCGCTCGGTCGGCATGTTCGAATTCGAGCAGGCCAAGGACAAGGTCATGATGGGTGCCGAACGCCGCTCCATGGTCATGACCGAGAAAGAAAAGGAGTTGACCGCCTATCACGAGGCCGGTCACGCCCTGGTCATGATGCATGTGCCGGGCAATCACCCGCTGCACAAGGTGACGATCATTCCGCGCGGCCGTGCCCTCGGCGTCACCATGGGCCTGCCGGAACGCGACCAGCTGAGCGTCTCCATGAAGGAGCTGACGGCGACCATTGCCATGAGCTTCGGCGGACGCGTCGCCGAGGAGCTGATCTTCGGGCCGGAGAATGTCACGACCGGGGCCTCCCAGGATATCCGCCAGGCCAGCGCCACGGCGCGCCGGATGGTCACGGAATGGGGCATGTCCGACAAGCTCGGCCGCATCCGCTACACCGATAATGAGGAAGAGGTGTTCCTCGGCCATTCGGTCACGCAGCGCAAGAACGTCTCCGACGCGACCGCCAAGCTGATCGACGAAGAGATCCGCCGGATCATCGAAGCGGGCGAGACGACCGCGCACAAGGTGCTGTCGGACCATATCGACGAGCTGCATGCGCTGGCCAAGGGCCTGCTCGAATACGAGACCCTGTCGGGCGAGGAATGCCGCAAGATCATCGCCGGCGAGGAGATCACCCGCGATACCGGGGCCGATGATTCGCCCCGGCCGATCCCGCGCCGCTCTTCCATCCCCCCGACCGGTGGCATCCGCAAGGAAAAGCCGAGCGGCGGGCTGGAGCCGGAGCCGCAACCGAACGTGTGATACCAACGGCCTGAATAGACGACTGGTCGCACTCGCACCCCTCTCCTGTATTGAGAGTGTGAAAGTATTGCGCAAAGTTTCGATGTTCAGTGGGACGACCGCCCCACTAAGGGATCTCAGGCTCCGGTAATTGCTTCACACGCTCATTGCGGGAGAAGGTGGCGGGCGTCAGCGAGCCGGATGAGGGTGAGGCGCGCTAGCGCCATCAGATCCCTGAGTGGGGTGGCCGTCCCTGGCCGCTCTGTCGGCGCAGCCGGCAATAACCTCTCCAGCGACAGATGCGGGCCACTTTCTATTGGCGCCGCCTGCCCCAAGTTCGAAGCGAGAGTCCTGCCGGTCTTGTGATCTGGCGCCTCCACCGTGGCCCATCCGACCTGTCCGAAGTCGAACGAGACCGCGTTCTGTGCCGGCAGGGCGGCCAGGGACGACCGTCCCGCTGAAGGTCGAAGCCTTGGGCGATGTCTTCAAAAGCTCGGTGCCGGAGAGGGGCGTTCTGAGGCCGGCGCGGGTCAGGGTGTAGGGCGACCGGTAATCTGCTCGAGGCTGCGGCCAGCCTCGTCGTACAGATGGGACGGGTCCGTCAATGCAGCAGCAAAACGAAACAGGCCCATCCCGGCTCGGGATGGGCCTGCAGTACTGTCCTGGCGGTGCTTATTTGTGCTTTGGCGCCGGTGCGCCATGGGCGGCCGGGGCCGGCGCACGCGGGGGCGCTGCCGCCGGATGGGGGGCCGTCACCCCTGGGTGACCGCCCGGGGGGGCGCCGACCGGCCCGCGCGGCCCGGCTGCTGCGGGACGCGGCGTTGTCGGGCCATGGGAACCGCCGCCGGGGCCCGCCGGCGCGTGATAGCCGGACGAGGCCGGTGCGTGGGTCACAGGCCCTCCCGGCCCATGCGGTGCTGGCGCCCCCGGACCGTGAAACGCGGCCGAGCCACCGGGTCCATGGAAGCCCGGCGCCCCGGCCCCCGGCCCGTGGAAGCCTGCCGCTCCAGCGCCCGGCCCGTGGAAGGCCGGTGCACCCGGACCGTGGAAACCAGCAGCGCCGCCCGGGCCATGGAAGCCCGCGCCCCCGGGCCCATGGAATCCGGCGCCGCCGACGAAGCCGACGGCCCCGGTATGGTGCCAGGTCGAGCCGCCGGCGAAGGCGGCGTGGTTGTAGCTGATCCGGGAATAGGAGTCGTTGTTGATGACGATATCGCCGCCGCCCCAGGCCGGATGACCCCAACCCCAGAACGGCCCGAGGCCGACCACGCCGAAGCCGACGCTGAAGCCGATATCGACGCCGACCGGCCCGACATAGAAGCCCGGCGGCGGGGCGAAATAAAGCGGCGGATAGGCGGCATAGGCCCAGGTACCGTAAATGAGGGCCGGGTTATAGACCGGCACATAGACCACGGCCGGATCGGCCGGCTCGATGATTACGGTCGGGCCGTCATGGACGATACGCAGCTGGGGGGTCGAGTTGAGCTTGCCGGCGTTCACCGCCTGCTGGCGCAGCACCTGCACCTGCGCCATCACGTCGGGCTGCTGGTTGGCGAAGGCGGCGCCCAGCGATTGCGTCCAATCGAGCTGGTCGTTGAGCTGTCTCAGGATCTGCGGGAACGGCACCAGCGACTTGACGCTGGGATCCCAGGACAGCGGCTGCAGCACGGCGACCAGCCCGTCGCCCCGGAGGCTCGCATTGGCCGGATTCTGCTGCACCCAGCGCTCGGCCTCGACGAGCTGGATCGGAAAGGTCGAGGCCATCAGGATCTGGGTCAGCAGCGTATCCGGATAGATCGCGATCGGCGCCAGCATCTGGTCGAGCTCGCCGACGGTGTAGAGCGGTGCGGCCGGTGCCTGCGGTGCGGCAGCCGCCGGCTGATAGGCCGGAGCGGGAGAGGGCTGATAGGCTGGCGGGGGCGGCGGCTGGTAGGCCGGCGGCGGTGCCGGCTGGTAGCCGGGCGGCGGCGCCTGCTGATAGGTCGGTGGCGGCTGCTGTGACGAGACAGGCGGCGGCACGACATCCTGGCCAAAAACGGCGACAGGCGAAACCGCCAGCAGGGGCAACAGCCCCATCATCGTCACCGATCGAATACGCTTCATTCCCGGTTCCTCCGTTGCCATCGTCGGCGCGCCCTGATCCGCGGCTCCGCCCTGAACGCCTGACGCGAAATTCGCTGGTCAGGTTGCGCGAGCATAGCCGGATGACGGGCGGCAGGGAAGTTGTCCCCGCGTTGATATCGCAGCACATTGCGGCAATTCGGAGGCTGTCTTCGGAAATTCTCGGGGCGAGAATCGGCGCACGGGCCGCCGCCATGTCGAGCATGGCGGCGACCCGTGGAACTTTTACGTCAGCGACCTGCTCTAGCGGTGGTGCCCGCCGCTGCCGTGGCTCGATGATCCATGGCTGGCATGGCTCGCATGAGAGGCGCCGGAGGAATGCGAGGCCGAGCCGTGGGACGCGAAGGAATGCGCGGCATGGCCAGCCGACCCGCGCCCGGAGTTGCCGAAACCATGCGAGGCCGCTGCGTGCGAGGCGCCGTGGCTGCTGCCGAACGAGTGCGCGCCGGCATGCGACGTGCCGTGCGCCGCCGAGTGGCTGAAGCCATGAGTGCTGCTGTGCGTGCCGACACCATGCGCCGCCGAGGCTCTGGAGACGCCGCGTGCCGCCGCGGCACCACGGGCTCCGGTAGCACCCGGCCCGTGGAATGCCGCAGCACCCTGTCCGCGGAACGAAGCTGCCCCGACCGCGCCGACCGGCCCGACATGATGGAAGGCCGAGCCGGCATAGCCCGCGTGGTTGTAACTGATCTGGGAATATCGGCCGCTGTTGATGAAGATGTTGCCGGCACCCCAGGCCGGATAGCCCCAGCCCCAGAGCGGGCCGACCACGCCGAAGCCGATGCTGAAGCCGATGCCCAGGCCGACCGGCCCGACATAGAAGCCCGGATAGGGCGGGTAGTAGAAGGGCGGATAATCGGCATAGGCCCAGGTGCCGTAGACGACGGCCGGGTTATAGACCGGGACATAGACCACGGCCGGATCGGCCGGTTCGATGACGACGGCGGCACCTTGATGGCTGACCCGTATCTGGGGGGTCGAGACGAGCTTGCCGCAGCTTTCCGATTGGTGGCGTAGCACCTGGACCTGGGCCATGACATCGGCCTGCTGATTGGCGAAGGCCGTGCCCAGCGATTGCGTCCAATCGAGCTGATCGCCGAGCTCCTTGAGCACTGACGGGAACGGCACCAGCGATTTCACGCTGGGATCCCAGGCCATCGGCTGCAGTGCTGCGACCAGCGCATCGCCTTTGATTGCGGCATTGGCCGGCGTCTGCAGCCAGCGTTCCGCCTCGACGACCTGGATCGGATAGGTCGAGGCCATCAGGATTTCGCTCAGCAGCGTATCGGGATAGAGCGCGATCGGCGCCAGCATCTGGTCGAGCTGGGCCGTGCTATAGGTCACGGCCGGCGCACCAGCCGCGGCATCGGCCGGCGCGGGAGCCGGCTGTGCTGCGGGCGGTGCTGCCTGATCGGCCGGCGGCGGCGGCGCATTCTGGGCAAACCCGGCGACCGGCGCCATCGCGAGCAGAGGCATCAGCCCTGCCATTGCCAGTGATCGAATCCGTGCCATGCCTAGAGTCCTCCATGATCGCCGCCGACGCCCATGGGCATCGCAGTCGAGAGGTATACGCTTGGCAGGGCGATTCGTATCCAGTCACCGCGCACATATCGGTGTGCGGGGCGGGGACACTTGCGCTCTGCGCGTTCGACCGGAAACGATCTCAGCGCGGCAGGTCCGAAGCTCCCATCAGATACTCATCGACCGCCTGCGCGCATTGCCTGCCCTCGCGGATCGCCCAGACCACCAGCGATTGCCCGCGCCGGGCGTCGCCGGCGGTGAACACCTTGGCCACCGAAGCCGCGTAGTCGCGCTCGGTCGCCCGGACATTGCCGCGGGCGTCCAACGCGACGCCGAGCGTCTCCAGCAGCCCGGCCTGGACCGGGTGGACGAAGCCCATGGCCAGCAGCACCAGATCGGCCTTAATGTGGAATTCGCTGCCGGCGATCTCCTGCAGCGACATCCGGCCATCGGCGCCCTTCTGCCAATCGACCCGGACGGCATCGAGGCCGGTGACGCGACCGGCCGCACCGGTGAAGCGCTTGGTCGCGACCGCGAAATCGCGCGCGCAGCCTTCTTCCTGCGAGCTCGAGGTCCGCAGCTTCAGCGGCCAGTTCGGCCAGGTCAGCAGCTTGTCCTCCTGCTCGGGCGGTTCCGGCATGATTTCGAGCTGGGTGACCGAGCGCGCGCCGTGCCGGTTCGAGGTGCCGATGCAGTCGGAGCCGGTATCGCCGCCGCCGATCACCAGCACGTCGCGATCGGTGGCGAGAATGCTGCCGGCTTGCGCCACCGCTTCGCCGGCGACGCGGCGATTCTGCTGGGCCAGGAATTCCATGGCGAAATGAATGCCGCCGATTTCGCGGCCCGGCACCGGCAGATCGCGCGGCGCCTCGGAACCGATCGCCAGCACGACCGCATCATAATCGCGCAGGATCCGCTCGGCCGGAACATTGACGCCGATATGGCAGTTCGGGTGGAACTCGACGCCCTCGGAGCGCATCTGGGCGATGCGCCGGTCGATGACGGTCTTTTCCAGCTTGAAATCGGGGATACCGTAGCGCAGCAGCCCGCCGATGCGCGGCGCCTTCTCGAAGACCTGGACGTCATGGCCGGCGCGGCCCAGCTGCTGGGCGCAGGCGAGGCCGGCCGGGCCGGAGCCGATCACGGCAATGCGCTTGCCGGTATGACGGGCGGCGATCTGCGGCTCGATCCAGCCTTCGCGCCAGCCGCGCTCGACGATGGCGTGCTCGATGGTCTTGATCGTCACCGGCTGGCCGATCAGGTTCAGCGTGCACGAGGCCTCGCACGGCGCCGGGCAGATCCGCCCGGTGAAATCCGGGAAATTATTGGTCTGATGCAGGACGGCCAAGGCGCCGCGCGGGTCGTCCTGGTAAGTCCGGTCGTTCCATTCCGGGATGATGTTGTTGACCGGACAGCCCTGGTGGCAGAACGGAATGCCGCAATCCATGCAGCGGCCGCCCTGGCGCTGCAGCTCGTCATCGGCCAGGGGCTGGGTGAATTCGCGCCAATGCGTGACCCGCTCGGCGATCGGGGCGTAGCTGCGGTCGCGGCGCTGGAAATCGAGGAAACCGGTGATCTTGCCCATGATTCAGCCCCCCACTGCCAGGCTGATTTCCGGGCGTTCCGCGACCTGCGCGCGCGCCTGCATCTGCTGCAGCGCCCGGCGATATTCGATCGGCATCACCTTGACGAACCGCCCGCGATAATGCGTCCAGTCGGCCAGGATCGCCTGGCCCTTCGGACTGCCGGTGAGCTGGACATGGCGGGCGATCAGGCGGCGCAGATATTGCGCATCGCCGCGGCCGATATTGCCGACGACATCGACCAGATTCTGGACGTCGAGATCGCTGTCGGCCGGGCTCGACGCGTCGTCAGTGATCGGCTCCAGATCGACCATGGCGACGTTGCAGCGCTTGGCGAAGCTGCCCGCTTCGTCGAGCACATAGGCGACGCCGCCGCTCATGCCGGCGGCGAAATTGCTGCCGGCCTCGCCGAGCACGACCACGGCCCCGCCGGTCATGTATTCGCAGCCATGGGATCCCACGCCTTCGACCACCGCGACCACGCCCGAATTGCGCACGGCGAAGCGCTCGCCGGCGACGCCGCTGAAATAGCATTCGCCCGAGGTGGCGCCGTAGAGCACGGTATTGCCGATGATGATGCTCTGGTCGCGCTGCAAGGTGCTGGCGGCGTTCGGGTAGATGATCAGGCGCCCGCCGGACAGGCCTTTGCCGACATAGTCATTGGCCTGGCCTTCCAGCTCCAGGGTCACGCCATGGGCGAGGAAGGCGCCGAAGCTCTGCCCGGCCGTGCCGGTGAAATTGACATGGATAGTGTCGTCGGGCAGCCCGGCCTCGCCATAGCGCCGGGCGATCTGGCCGGACAGCATGGCGCCGACGGTGCGGTTGACGTTGCGGATCGGCAGCTCGATGGTCACGGGTGCCCGATGCTCCAGCGCCTGCGCGGCCGCGGCGATCAACTTGTGATCGAGTGCCCCCTCCAGATGGTGGTTCTGCTGCTCGCATTGATGGCGCGCCACCTCCGGCCCGGCCTCGGGCAGATAGAGGATGCGCGACAGGTCGAGATGCCGGGCCTTCGGATGCTGGGAGCCACGGCCGGCGCGCAAGCGGTCGGCGCGGCCGATCATCTCGTCGAAGCGGCGGAAGCCCAGCCTTGCCATCAGCTCGCGGGTTTCCTCGGCGATGAACAGGAAGAAATTGATGACGTCTTCCGGCTTGCCGGGGAAGCGGTGGCGCAACTCCGGATTCTGGGTCGCGACCCCGACCGGGCAGGTATTGAGATGGCATTTGCGCATCATCAGGCAGCCGGCCGCGATCAGCGCCGCCGTGGCGAAGCCGAACTCGTCGGCACCGAGCAGCGCCCCGATCACGACTTCGCGGCCCGAGCGGATGCCGCCATCGACCTGGACCGCGATGCGGCCGCGCAAGCCGTTCAGCACCAGGGTCTGGTGCGTCTCGGCGAGGCCGATCTCCCAGGGCTCGCCGGCATGGTGGATCGAAGTCAGCGGGCTGGCGCCGGTGCCGCCCTCATGGCCGGAAATGGTGACATGATCGGCATAGGCCTTGGCGACGCCGGCAGCAATCGTGCCGACCCCCAGCTCCGCGACCAGCTTGACGCTGATCCGCGCCTGCGGATTGACGTTCTTCAGATCGTGGATCAGCTGGGCCAGATCCTCGATCGAATAGATGTCGTGATGCGGCGGCGGCGAGATGAGGCCGACACCGGGCACGGAATGGCGCACGCGCGCGATCCAGTCATCGACCTTGTGGCCGGGCAGCTGGCCGCCTTCGCCGGGCTTGGCGCCCTGGGCCATCTTGATCTGCAGATCATCGGCATTGACCAGATATTCGGCCGTGACACCGAAGCGGCCTGAGGCGACCTGCTTGATCGCCGAGCGCATCGAATCGCCGTTGGGCAGCAGCGTATAGCGCTGCCGGTCCTCGCCGCCCTCGCCGGTATTGGACTTGCCGCCCAGGCGGTTGAGCGCGATCGCCAGCGTGGTATGCGCCTCCCACGAGATCGAGCCGAAGGACATGGCGCCGGTGGCGAAGCGGCGCACGATCGAGGCGGCCGGCTCGACCTCGTCCAGGGGGATGGGTTCGGCGGCGAAATTGAAGTCGAGCAGCCCGCGCAGGCTGATCAGCCCGTCATCCTGCTCGCCGACCTTGCGGCTATAGGCTTTGAACTGCTGGTAGTCATTGGCGCGTACGGCGTGCTGCAGCAGCGACACCGTGTCGGAGTTCCAGACATGACGTTCGCCATGAATGCGCTGGGCGATCTCGCCGCCGACATCGAGCGCGGTGCGGTAATTGGGTGAGTTGCCGAAAGCCAGGCGATGCCGGCGCACCGTCTCCTCGGCGATTTCGGCGAGACCGATGCCGCCGATCGGCGAGACCGTGCCGGTGAAATACTTGTCGAGGAACTCGGCCGAGAGCCCGACCGCATCGAAGATCTGGGCGCCGCAATAGGATTGGAAGGTGCAGATGCCCATCTTGGACATGACTTTCATCATGCCCTTGACCATGGCCTTGATGTAGCGCTTGTGCAGTTCCGTCTCGGCGATTTCGGCCTGGCCGTCGCGGCGCAGCACCGACAGCGTGTCCAGCGCGACATAGGGGTTGATCGCCTCGGCGCCGAAGCCGGCGAGCAGGCAGAAATCATGGAGCTGCCGCGCCTCGCCGGTCTCGACCACGAGGCCGACATCGGTCCGAAGCCCGTCGCGGATCAGATGATGATGCGTCGCGGCCACGGCCAGTAGCGAGGGCACCGCGATATGCTCGGCATCGAGCGCCCGATCCGACAGCACGATGATGTTGGAGCCGCCGCGCACCGCGCGCTCGGCCGATTTGCAGATGGCCTCGAGGGCGGCCGCCATGCCGGCGGCACCATGCTTGGCCTTGTAGCAGGTCGACAGCGTATAGGTGCGGAACGCCCGGTTGCTGTTGTCCTCGATGCGCCGGATCTTCTCCAGATCGACATTGGTCAGGATCGGGTGCTTGAGCTCGAGGCGGATATGCTTGCCGGCAGTGT
>Ga0302314_10011668_pt1 | contig 15308 bp, 13 predicted proteins | sample III_Palsa_N2_3_FD_200533 | JGI IMG/M metagenome (GOLD analysis project Ga0302314, IMG submission 200533) | Peat permafrost microbial communities from Stordalen Mire near Abisko, Sweden - III_Palsa_N2_3 | ecosystem: Environmental > Terrestrial > Soil > Palsa > Peat permafrost | place: Sweden...
CGGCGACACGGAGGATCGGCGCCTGGACGCTTCGATCAAGTACGATGGACAGTTCATGGACATCGCGCACGTCGCCGCGATCTATAAAACTCAGGGCTCATCCGCGGCAAGCTATGCGACCGGCGGCAGCGGCGAGGCGTTCTCCGCGTTTGAAGGCGCCATCGGGGCCACCTATGCCGGCGCCTCCGTGGATGTGTTCTATACCAAGGTCAAGGATGCAATATCTGCGGGCACATTGAGCACTGCGCAGCTTGCAACGTTGCCGGCGTTGAATCTCTCGTCGCAAAACTCAGTGTCCGGCACCGTCTCTGACAATGACTCTTACGGCGTTATGGCCTCTTACGCCCTTGCGCCGGTGCTTCCGATAGTTCCCGTCACCGTTTACGGCGGATTCCAACACATCCTCTACATGAATCCCTCGATCGCGCTGGCTCCGGGATTCGATGACATCCACGGATACGTGCTGGGCGCCGTCAACAATGCGGCCTATGCCAAGGGCGACAAGGAGCTGAACGTGTACTGGTTGGGTGCCCGCTATGCGGTGACTCCGCAATTCAGCGCCGCGATTGCCTATTACGGCGAGAAGCAATTTGCTTACGCGACGGGTGTGAATGCCGGGTGCTCGACTGTTGTCAGCGGTTCCTGCAGCGGTAACTTGAATGTGGCATCGGTGTCGCTCGACTATCACTTCACGAAGCGCTTCGACACGTATGCCGGCGCGATGTGGTCGAACGTGTCCCATGGCCTCGCCAATGGGTACCTCAACACGACCAACATCGATCCGACTATCGGCGTGCGGTTCTCGTTCTAATCGTTCGACTCGATTACGTCTGAAGGGGTTTCATGGTCTACGTCTCGGCCATGAAACCCCAACAGCGCTTTCCCCGTAGTCTTGATTACAAACCCCGCGTAGAATGATCTCTCCTGAAGGAGAGATCGCAATGGCTACTGAATCCAAGAAGAGCGGCGGTTGGAGCTGGTGGTACCTGCTCTTCGTGTTGGAATTCGTCGTCGCTCTTTGGCCGCCTTTCTACAACAAGGTCGAGCCCACCCTGATCGGTATTCCCTTCTTTTATTGGTTCCAGCTTCTCTGGGTGTTTGTCAGCGCCGCGTTCACCGCGGTGGTGTACTTCGCCACCAACGAGTAACCGGGCCCCATGGCGTCTTTGAGCTTTGACGCAGCAACGAAAAAAATAATCGGGAGTTTGTCGTGAAGGACGTGAATTGGGTAGCCTTGATCATATTCGTCGCCTTGTTCGGCATTATTTCCTGGCTGGGTTTCGCCGCCGCGCACTGGCGCAAGGGGGATCTCGACCAATTGCATGAATGGGGTCTCGGGGGCCGCCGCTTCGGCACGCTCATTACCTGGTTTCTCGTGGGCGGCGATGTGTACACCGCGTACACCTTCATTGCAGTCCCAGCATTGGCCTTCGGGTCGGGCGCGGTTGCCTTCTTCGCCGTTCCGTACACCATCATAATGTACCCCATATTGTTCCTGGTGTTCCGCCGGCTTTGGCATGTGTGCCACAAGCATGGCTACATCACCGCCGGTGATTTCGTGCGCGGCCGCTTCGGCAATCGTTGGCTGGCCTTGGCGGTTACTGTCACCGGCATCGTGGCGACCATGCCTTACATCGCCCTGCAGTTGGTGGGCATTCAAGTGGTGGTGGCTGCGCTGGGCATCTCGGGAACGGGTATCGCCGCCGATTTGCCGTTGTTGATCGCCTTTGTCGTGTTGGCTGCGTTCACGTACTCGAGCGGTCTGCGCGCGCCCGCGTCCATTGCCATCGTCAAAGATATTTTGATTTACATCACCGCCTTGACGGCGGTCATTGTCATTCCCATCCAGATGGGCGGCTTCGCCCATATTTTCGCGGCGGTTCCCGCCAAGAAGTTGCTCCTGGAGGTGCCCGGCCCCGCCAGCACCGGTTCCTACAGCGGTTATGCGACCTTGGCGTTGGGTTCGGCGCTGGCGCTGTTCCTGTATCCGCATTCTCTCACCGGAATCTTGAGCGCCAGCAGCGGCAAGGCCATTCGGCGTAATGCCGCCATGTTGCCGGGCTACACCTTCGTCCTGGGGCTGCTGGCCCTGCTGGGATTCTTTGTCATCGCCGGCGGCATCGACCAGCTTCCCGAATATGCCGAGGGCTTCAAGCTCTTCGGCAAGAACTTCGCCGTTCCGGCGCTGTTGCTGCACAGTTTCCCGTCGTGGTTCGTGGGCATCGCCTTCGCCGCCATCGGCATCGGCGCGCTGGTGCCCGCCGCCATCATGTCCATCGCTGCGGCCAATTTGTACACGCGCAACATTTACCGCGAGTTCATTAACAAGAATCCCACCGACAAGCAGGAATCGCACATCGCAAAGCTGGTATCGCTCATCGTCAAGGTGGGCGCCTTGGTGTTTATTCTCTTCGTGCCGACCGAGTACGCCATTCAGTTGCAGCTGCTGGGCGGCATTTGGATGATTCAGACGCTGCCGCCGGTGATGCTGGGTGCTTACACCCGGTGGTTCAATTCCTGGGCGCTCCTGGCAGGATGGGCGGCGGGTACGTTTGCGGGCACATGGATGGCCGTTGCGACGAATCTCAAGAATACCTATCCCCTCGTCGTGGCCGGGCACACTTTTCCGGGCTACACCGCCGTGTATACGGTGATCCTGAATCTGGTCATCGCCGTGGTGTTGACGCCGGTATTCAATGCCATGGGTTCCAAGGGAGTCCCCGTGGACGAAACCCTAGCCTCGGACTACGTGGCCTGACCCGTCCCGACATGTCATAAAAGCGTCACAATCGGCCTCGATAATCGCTCTTTTACCCGTGCCGTAAGTCCCCGCATTGCGGGAGGCACTCACCGGAGCTTGCATGAACCTGGTCAAACGTATTGCCATCGCGGGGCTCGCGGCGTCCTTCACTATCGCGGCGGCAGCGCCCCAAATTGCAGCTGCCACGGACATTTCCGGCGCCGGCGCCACCTTCCCGTACCCCATTTACTCCAAATGGGCGGATGCCTACAGGAAGCTCACAGGCGTGGGTTTGAACTACCAGTCCATCGGCTCCGGCGGCGGCATCAAGCAGATCAAGGCCAAGACCGTGACCTTCGGCGCCTCCGACATGCCGTTGAAGCCGGATGATCTGAAGGCGGCGGGTTTGCTGCAGTTTCCGATGATCATCGGCGGCGTGGTGCCGGTGGTGAACATCAAGGGCGTCGCTGGCGGTCAATTGCAGTTGGACGGCGAGACCATTGCGGAAATTTACTTGGGCGATATCACCGAATGGAATGACCCCAAGATCAAGAAGCTCAATCCGAAGCTGGCGCTGCCCGACACCGCGATTGCGCCGGTGTATCGCTCGGACGGCTCGGGAACGAATTTTCTGTTCTCGGATTACTTGTCCAAGGCAAGCGCCAAGTTCAAGTCCAGCATCGGCGCCAATTCCTCGGTGCAGTGGCCGACGGGCATCGGCGCCAAGGGCAATGAGGGCGTGGCCAACATGACCACCCAGACCGACGGCGCCATTGGCTACGTGGAATATGCGTATGCCAAACAGAACAAGATGTCCTTTACTCTGTTGACCAACAAGGCCGGTAAGTCGGTGGCACCCAATGCCGAGGCGTTTCAGGCGGCCGCCGGGAATGCCGATTGGGCGCATTCGGACAGCTACTACGTGATCCTGACCGATCAGGACGGTGCTAAGAGTTGGCCAATCACCGGCGCAAGCTTTATCCTCCTGTACAAGCAGCCCGATGATGCCGTCGCCGTGGGCGAAGCGCTGAAGTTTTTCGCGTGGAGCTACAAGGACGGCGGTGCGATGGCTGCCGATTTGGACTATGTGCCGTTACCTGCGCCGTTGATTGCTCAGGTCAAGGCGAGCTGGGCCGCGAGCATCACCTCGGGCGGCAAAGCGATTTGGACGGCAAAATAGTCTCGTCAATGTCCTGATGTGGGTTTAGACCTGCGGCCGGGGTTGGCGCTTACCAGCGTCGACACCGGCCGCTTTCGATTAAAGCTGGAGTGAAACCGACATCGTGGCGATCATCGAACCGAGGCACGCCGCAAAGCAGTTGATGTACGAAAGGATTTTCCGAGCCGCGACCCTGACGGCGGCGATCCTGGTGTTGATTATTTTGGGCGGTGTGGCGGTATCTCTGATTCGAGGCGCGTGGCCCGCGCTGCGCCATTTCGGGTTTTCCTTCATCACCACTGAAGTCTGGAATCCGGTGACGGATGAGTACGGCGCGCTGGCGCCTATTTACGGCACCGTCGTCACCTCCGTGATCGCCATGGCGCTGGCCGTCCCCACGGGCTTCGGCATTGCGCTGTTCCTCACCGAATTGTGCCCCCCCATGCTCAAGCGGCCCATTGGTGTCGCGGTTGAGCTCTTGGCGGCGGTCCCCAGCATCATATTCGGTATCTGGGGTCTATTCGTGTTGGCGCCCTTGCTGCAGCGGCATGTCCAGCCCTGGCTCATCCACACCTTTCATCACATCCCCGTGCTCGGTCAATTGTTCAAGGGGCCGCCCTTCGGTATCGGTATCCTGACGGCCGGCGTGGTCTTGGCCATCATGGTGCTGCCGTTCATTGCGGCCACCATGCGCGATGTCTTCGACACGGTGCCGGCAATGTTGAAGGAGTCCGGCTACGGTCTGGGTGCCACCACCTGGGAAGTCATTTGGAATGTGGTGGTGCCGCATTCGCGGGTGGGTATCGTGGGCGGCATCATGCTGGGATTGGGGCGTGCTTTGGGCGAGACCATGGCGGTGACCTTCGTCATCGGCAATGCACACCGCATCAGCACCTCCTTGCTGGCGCCCGGCACCACGATTTCCTCGTCCATCGCCAACGAGTTCACCGAGGCGGTGGGAGATCTTTATACCTCATCGTTGATTGCCTTAGGTCTGCTGCTGTTCCTCATTACCTTCACGGTCATCGCTGCCGCGCAGGCCATGCTGCGGCGGCTCGAGGGGCAGGTTGCGTCGTAAATGAGCGTAGCACCATGAGTCGACGAGGGTTTCGCAAGGCAAAGAACGCGGCCTTTCTGACGCTCTCGTTGGCGGCCACCTTGACGGGACTTGCCTGTCTCGCTGCCATTCTATGGACGCTGATCTCGCATGGTTTGGCGGGTTTGTCCACGAGTCTGTTTACCGAAATGACACCCCCGCCCGGAAGCGAGGGCGGGTTGCTGAATGCCATTTACGGCAGCGCCGTCATGACCCTGCTGGGCATTTTGATCGGCTCTCCGATCGGAGTTCTGGCCGGCACCTACTTGTCGGAATATGGCCGAAAGTCTCGCTTGAGCACGGTCATTCGCTTCATCAACGATGTGCTGCTGAGCGCGCCGTCCATCATTATCGGTTTGTTCATATATGAAATCGTCGTGGTCACCTTGGGCCATTTTTCGGCGATCGCCGGCGCGCTGGCGTTGGCTATTCTCGCCATTCCAGTCACTCTGCGCACCACCGAAGACATGCTCAATCTCGTGCCCATCGGCATGAAGGACGCATCGGCGGCGCTCGGCGCCTATTCGTGGCGGACCATCGTGAGCGTGTTATATCCTGCGGCGCGCAGCGGCATCGTCACCGGCCTATTGCTGGCCATCGCCCGCATCAGCGGCGAGACCGCGCCGTTGCTGTTCACGGCGCTCAACAACCAGTTCTGGAGCACTCAGTTGAACGCCCCCATGGCCAATCTCCCGGTGGTCATATTCCAATTTGCACTGAGTCCCTACAAGAACTGGCAGAATTTGGCGTGGGCGGGCGCGCTCATCATCACGGCGAGCATATTGATCCTGAGTGTTTCCGCGCGCGTCGTATTGGCCTTGATGCAGGCGGAGCGGGGAGACCGGCGATGATGCCCACCAAGGCTCCGAAGCATTTGAAGACCCGGGGTCCGCTGCCGGCGGCGCAATCCGAGGTCGTCGATGCCGGGCCTCCCAAGATCGAGATTCGTTCGCTCAATTTCTTCTACGGCGAAACGCAGTCCCTGCACAACGTCAACATGACGCTGGCGGATCGCTCCATCACGGCCTTCATCGGCCCCTCGGGATGCGGCAAGTCCACCCTACTGCGGGTGCTCAATCGCATGTACGCGCTGTACCCGAAGCAGCGCGCCGAGGGAGAGGTGTTAATCGGCGGCAAGGACATTCTCGGGCCCTCGGTGGATGTCGCGGAATTGCGCTATCGGGTGGGCATGGTGTTCCAAAAGCCGACGCCGTTTCCCATGTCGGTGTTCGACAATGTCGCCTTCGGCCTGCGGTTGGCGGGCGGCGTGCGTTCGGCCGACCTCAAGTCGAGAGTGGAGTCCGCGCTGCGCGATGCGGCGATTTGGGATGAGGTGAAGGATAAGCTGAATGCCGACGGCCGCAGTCTTTCCGGCGGTCAGCAGCAGCGTCTGTGCATCGCGCGAGCCATTGCAGTGCAGCCGGAAGTGTTGCTGCTCGATGAGCCCACTGCGGCTCTCGATCCGATTTCCACGCTCAGAGTGGAGGAGACGCTGCAGGCGCTACGAGAGAAATACTGCATCGTCGTGGTCACTCACAATCTGCAGCAGGCGGCGCGCGTGTCCAACGTCACGGGGTTCATGTACCTGGGCGAGCTGATTGAAATCGGCCCGTCGGGAGAGATTTTTACCTCGCCGAAGAATCGCAAGACCGACGACTACATTACCGGGCGCTTCGGATGAGCGAAACAATGGAGGATATCCTCGCGAGAAACCGTTCGGCCGCGACCCCGCCAGCCGCCCGCGATGCCGTGCACGATCCGGTGATGACCGCGCGCAGCGTCAATGTGTATTACGGCGAGAAGCATGCGGTAAAGAACGTCAGTCTGGACATCGGCCGCAATCAGGTGCTGGCCATGATCGGCCCCTCGGGCTGCGGCAAGTCGAGCTTCCTGCGGTGTTTGAATCGTATGAACGACTCCGTCGCCAGCGCACGCGTCGACGGCACCATTACTCTCGACGGACAGGATATCTACGCGCGCGAGTCGGCATCGTGTTTCAGAAGCCCACGCCGTTTCCGCAGTCGATTTACGCCAACGTGGCCTATGGGCCGCGCATTCACGGGCTCGCGAAGAATCGCGGCGATATGGATGAGTTGGTCAATATCAGCTTACAGCGGGCGGGATTGTGGGAGGAGGTGAAGGATCGGCTGTCGCAACCGGGCACCAGTCTTTCCGGCGGCCAGCAGCAACGTCTGTGCATTGCGCGCACCATTGCTGTCAATCCCGAAGTGATTTTGATGGACGAACCTACATCCGCCCTGGACCCTATCGCCAGCGCCAAGATCGAAGACTTGATCGACGAGCTGCGGGCGAACTACGCCATCGCCATCGTCACGCACAACATGCAACAAGCGGCGCGCGTGTCGCAACGCACGGCCTACTTCCACATGGGTGACCTGGTGGAAATCGGTCCCACCAACGTGGTGTTCACCAACCCTCAGCAAAAGCTCACCGAAGACTACATCACCGGCCGATTCGGCTGACCACCGGCCACGCGTTTCTTGATAGATCGGCTCAGCCGTCCCGGCACAACGAGATGAAACGTTGCAGCGGTACCGACAACACTTTTCTGTCGTGATGAATGAGCGTGAAGCGGCGGGTGAGCCGCGGCAAGCGAGTGGAAAGAATGCGCAACCGCCTGGCTTGCACGAGGTCCTGAACCACACACCGAGACAGACAGCAGAGCCCCAACCCTTCCGCCGCTGAATTCTTGATGGCTTCCGAACTGCCCAGTGTCAGCGTGGAGCGAAGATGCAGCAGGTGGGGCAGCAGCGCGTGTTCCACCGCGTCTCGAGTGCCCGATCCCGGTTCTCTTTGTAGCCAGTCGGCGGCCGTCAGTTGCTCCGTGGTCAGGGGCGCCTGCTCGGAAGCTTCGGTCATGGGGTGATGAAGCGCTGCGGTAATGACGAGTTCGTCTTCCATCCAAGGCAGCACGGTGATGTCCGGGTCGTGGCTGGGACCTTCGATAAGGCCCATATCCGTGTGGAAATCGCGCACGGCCGCAATCACCTCGGAGGTATTCCCGATACGCAAATCCAGCCGCAGCGAGGGGATCAAGCGGCGGAAGCCGGCTAGCAGCGCCGGCAAAATATAATTGCCGATGGTGGTGCTGGCGAATAGGCGCAGGTCCGACAGCGGCCGCTCCGGCGACCCAAAGGAGGTTTCAATTTGGCGTGCGCCATCCAATACGGCGAGTGCCGTCGGCAGCAGCGTGCGCCCGTTGTCGTTCAGTTGCAGACGCTTGCCCACCCGATCGAACAGCGGGGCGCCCAAGGTCCGTTCCAATTCGTTGAGGGCCGCACTGGTGGCCGACTGAGACAGCGACACCTGCAGCGCGGCGGCAATGGTGCTGCCGCTCTGCGCAATGGCAGTGAAAATCGTCAGCTGGCGCAGGGTCAAATGCACACAAGGTGGCCTTGAAAGTTGGATCGCCAGATTAACCTACAAAACAGGTTAATTATAGAAAAATAATCGGCTTTAAAGCTATATGGAGCCCGCGCATAGTGAGGCCGTTCACCAACTCATCTCGGAACCGCCATGCACGCCTTCATCATCAGAAATACCTCCTTTGTCGGGTCGGCCCTCGGTTATTTGCCGGCTCCCGGCGTATGGCGGCTGCGTTTGCCTGGGTTGCTGGGCGTCGCACTTCTGGCGCCCGTGGCCATGGCGGTGGCGGAGCTTCCTTGGCTCAAAGGGCATGGCCTGAGCGCGCTGACGGTGGCGATTGTCCTGGGAATGCTGATCGGCAATACCGTATACCCTCGCGTGGCCGGCATAGCGGGTCCGGGAGTGTTGTTCTCGAAGCAGGTTTTGCTGCGTGCCGGCATCATCCTGTATGGCCTGCGATTGACGTTCCAGGACATTGCTAATGTCGGCATTGCCGGGGTAGCCATTGATGGCCTGGTGCTGGGCAGCACTTTTGCACTGTCCTGGTGGGTGGGCACTCGCGTGTTCAACCTGGACCGGAAAACCGCCATGCTCATCGGGGCAGGCAGCTCCATCTGTGGAGCGGCGGCGGTCATGGCGGCTGAGCCCGTGATTCGTGGGCGCGCCGAACAGGTCACGGTGGCGGTGTCGACGGTGGTGGTGTTCGGCACCGTGGCCATTTTCTTGTACCCCGCGCTGTATGCACTCGGTACGCATATTCCCGGCTGGGGCCTGTCATCAACGGCGTATGGAATCTATGCGGGTTCGACCATCCACGAGGTTGCGCAGGTGGTTGCCGCGGGGCGTGCGGTGGCGGAAGGTGCGGCAAATACCGCGGTGATTACCAAGATGGTGCGGGTCATGATGCTGGCACCGTTTCTCATCGGCCTGTCAGCCTACTTGTCACGCCATCCTGAGGAGAACGCGGACGCCGCGGGTGCTGTGAAGGGGCCCATAGTCATTCCTTGGTTCGCGCTGGGTTTCGTGGTGGTGGCGGGTGTCAATTCTCTGGCTTTGCTGCCCAAGGCGGTGGTCGGCATCGCCCTCGACCTCGATACGCTGTTCTTGGCCATGGCCATGACAGCGCTCGGTCTCACCACGCACGTATCCGCCATTCGCGCGGCGGGGGTCAAACCTCTGGCACTGGCCGCGGTGTTATTCGGCTGGTTGATCGCCGGCGGCTTGGCGATCAATGTGCTCGTCGAGAGGTTTTAGTCGGTGTTCCGGAGCAGATCGTTGAGCGATGTCTTGGCCCGAGTCTGTGCATCGACGCGTTTGACGATGACGGCGCAGGCGAGGCCGTACTTGCCGTTGCTCGCCGGTAGGGTGCCGGGCACCACTACGGCGCCGGCGGGGACCCTGCCGTAGAGAATTTGGTCTCGTTCGCGGTCGTAAATGCGGGTGCTTTGACCGATGAACACACCCATGGAAATCACCGCGCCGGTCTCGACCACCACGCCCTCGACGATTTCGGAGCGGGCGCCGATGAAACAGTTGTCTTCGATGATGGTGGGGCTGGCCTGCAGGGGCTCGAGCACGCCGCCAATGCCGACGCCGCCGGAGAGGTGCACGTTCTTGCCGATTTGCGCGCAGGAGCCCACCGTCGCCCATGTGTCGACCATGGTGCCTGTGTCGACGTACGCGCCGATGTTCACGTAACTCGGCATGAGCACCACATTGTTCGCGACGAAGGCTCCGCGCCTCACCGTGGCGGGCGGCACCACGCGCACACCGGCCGCGGCGAAGCGGGAGTCGTCCCAGCCGCTGTATTTGAGCGGGACCTTGTCGTAGAAGGACAGGGCGCCCGAGGTCTGCGGCGCATTCTCGCTGATGCGAAAGGACATCAACACGGCCTTTTTCAGCCATTCATGCACGCGCCATTCGCCATCGAGTTTTTCGGCGACGCGTAGGGTGCCGGCGTCGAGCAGTTCGATCACGGTCTCCACGGCATTGCCCAATTCGGGAGAAGTAGTACGCGGCGTAATTTGCGCCCGCGTTTCGTAGGCGGACTCGATGATGGTGCGCAGATCGTTGTAAGGCATGGTCTCTAACCAATATGGTGAATGGAAGTATTCGGGCTGCCGCGATCGAGTGTCAGCGCCGCTACGCGCGTTCGCGGCCCGTGAGCCTTAGACGCGACCGGGGTCGCGGCGATCGAGCGCACGCACCAACGAGTCTTGAAGCCGCTGGCAGTCCTCATCGGTCAGGATACTGCCATTCGACTCGGTGATGTAGAAAACGTCCTCGGCGCGCTCGCCGACGGTCATGATTTTCGCACCGTTGATGGCGACACGCTCGACCCTGAATACCTTGCCGACTTCGGAGAGCAGACCGGGTCGGTCAGCGGCGATCAGTTCGAGGATGGTGCGGTTGTTGCGCGAGTCGAGACTGAAGTTCACCTGCGTGGGCGTGGAGAACATGCGCACCTGGCGCGGCGCCCGGCGCGTGACCGTGAGCGGCGAATCCTCGGGCTGCTGGAGATTGCGCCATAGGCCGCGCTCGATCTCGCTGAGGCGGTCGGTATCGGCAATCACCGCACCGTTGTCCTCGAGTACCACATAAGTCTCCAGACTGAAGCCGTTCGCGCTGGTGATGAGCCGCGCGTCCACGACGTTCAGACCCATCTGATCCAAGACCGCTGTGGTACGGGCGAAACTATGCAGCCGGTACGGGGTATAGGTCAGCACGGCAGTGCCGCCGCGATCCGCGAGTTGGCGAATGGCGACGAACGGCGCATCATCGTGAGGATCGCGGCCCGCGAGCACGCTGGTCTGCCAGGCGATTTCCTCGGGCGAGTAGCGCAGGAAGTATGCTTCGGTCCATTGCGACCAAACCGCCGCGATTTGCTTCTCGGGGATGGAAGGCATTTTTTCGCGCGCGTGATCTTGCGTCTCGCGAATCAACTCATCCTGATCGACGGGTGTCTCCAACCCCCGGCGCAGCGCTCGTTTGGTGCGCTCGTAGAATTCTTCGAAGAGGCGGGCCTTCCAGGCATTCCACAGCTTCGGATTGGTGCCGCGCACGTCGGATACGGTCAAGACGTACAAGTAATCCAAGTGAGCTTGGTCGCCGACCTGGCGAGCGAAAGCGTGAATTATATCGGGGTCGCTGATGTCTTTTTTCTGCGAGGTGATGGACAGAATGAGATGGTTGCGCACCAGCCAGGCAACCAGACGTGCCTCGTAGCGGCCCAAGCCTTGTTCCAGACAGAAGGCCTCGGCGTCCACCGCTCCCAGCTCCGAATGGTCTCCGCCGCGGCCTTTGGCGATGTCGTGAAACAGGGCGGCGAGATATGCCAATTCCTGGCGCGGCAGCGACTGCATGATCTGGCTCAGCGCCGGGAATTCGTCGTTGAACTTCGGCATGGCCAGGCGGCGCAGATTGCTCACCACGAACAGCGTGTGCGCGTCCACGGTATACGCGTGGAACAGGTCGTACTGCATGCGCCCCACCACGCGCCCGAAGGAGGGGATGTAGCGGCCCAGCACGCCGTACAGGTTCATGCGGCGCAATTCGTGGGTCACCCCCACGGGCGCGCAGAGAATTTCCATGAACAGGCGATGGTGCCGGGGGTTCTGGCGGAATTCCTCGTCAATGAGCCAGACGTGAGTACCGATGAGACGGATGGTCTCGGCGCGCACGCCGCGCAGCTCGGGGTGCTGCTGCAGCAGCACGAACAGCTCCAATAAGGCGGAAGGAAAGCGTGCGAAGACCTCGGAGTGAGTAACCTCGAGATAGTCGTTGCGAATCTGAAAGCGCGGGTTGATGGGTATGGGCGGCGCGCTCTGCGTGAGAATGGCCTCGCGAAACAGCTGCAGCAGCATTTCGTTCAGCAGGCTCACGTCCATCACTGTGCGGTAGTACTTCTGCATCAGCTGCTCGACGGCCAGCGTGAAGCTCGCGTCTTCGTAGCCGAAGAGCTTGGCGAGCTTGATCTGGTAATCGAACAACAACCGGTCTTCGCGGCGGCCGGTGAGCACGTGCAATCCGAAGCGCACCTTCCACAGGAATGATTGGCCGGCCTTCAGCTTGCGCAATTCTTCGCGGGTGAGAAATCCATGCGCCACCAGTTCATCCAGAGTGTCGGTGCCGAAATGGCGCTTGGCCACCCAGCCAATGGTCTGAATATCCCGCAGGCCGCCCGGACTCGATTTGACGTTGGGTTCGAGGTTGTAGGCCGTATCGAAGTAACGATGATGGCGCTCGGTCTGTTCCTTGCACTTGGCTTCGAAGAAATCCTGCGATGACCACAGGCGATCCGGCGCCAGTGCGCGGCGCATGCCGGCGAACAGCGACTCGGGGCCCGCCAGCAAGCGGGCTTCGAACAGAGTGGTCGCCACGCTGATGTCGGCCAGACTCTCGCGCTGACAGTCATCAATGGACCGGACGCTGTGACCGACCTCGAGGCCGATATCCCAGAGGAAGGTGAGGAATTTTTCAATGTCGGGCTGCCAATCGGCCGAATCGCTCTTCGGCAGCAGCACCATGATGTCGATATCGGAGCTCGGGTGCAGTTCGCCCCGGCCGTAACCGCCCACGGCGACGAGCGCCAGGTCATCCGCGAATTTGCCGGCATGCTTCACCCACGCCGCTCGAAGTGCGATATCGACCAAGCGAGCGCGGTCGCGCACCAAGTCCTCAATGGCTTCATCGGCGACGAAACGATCCTTCAGGATCTCGGTGCCCCGGTCAAGCACCTGCCGAAAGACGACCGGGGAGAATTGGCCGGTCTGCAGCGACGCGGTCGCTGCCGTTAAATATGCCCAGTCGGCAGGAGGTTCGAGTAGCTGGTTGCGTGCGTTCAAGAGGCCGCCGCGGCGGCCGGCAGCGCTGCGGTTGCGCTCAAGGTCAGGACCTCGTAGCCGGCATCCGTGACCAGAATGGTGTGCTCCCATTGCGCTGACAGGGATTGATCCTTGGTGACCACGGTCCACCCGTCCGGAAGGAGCCTGACGTCGCGCCGGCCGGCATTGATCATGGGCTCGATGGTGAAGGTCATGCCCGTGGTGAGTTCGAGGCCGGTACCGGGCCTGCCGTAGTGCAGCACCTGGGGATCCTCGTGATACACGCGGCCGATACCGTGCCCGCAGTACTCCCGTACCACGGAATAGTTATTGGCTTCGGCGTAGGTCTGGATGGCATGGCCGATGTCGCCCAGGCGCGCGCCCGGCTTGACCTGGCGGATGCCGTGCCACATGGCCTCGTGGCAGGTAGCGGAGAGCCGGCGAGCCGCGATCTGGGTATTGCCGACGAAATACATCCGGCTGGTATCGCCGTGGAAACCGTCGCGGATCACCGTGACGTCGATATTGATGATATCGCCGCTTTTCAGCTTTTTATCGCCCGGGATACCGTGGCAAACCACGTGATTGATCGAGGTGCAAATCGTCTTGGGGAAGCCCCGGTAGTTCAAATTGGCCGGAATGGACTTCAGCTCATCCACGATGAAGTCGTGGCAGCGCTTGTCCAGCTCATCGGTGGTCACGCCGGGTTGGACGAAGGGCTCGATCATATCCAGGACACTGGCCGCCAGGCGTCCTGCTTCGCGCATTTTGTCCTGCTCCGCCGGTGATTTTATGGTGACGTTCATTTGTGCCTTGCGCTTTGTTTCCGGTAGACGTTCATGGTATAAAGCGCGGCTCTTTTTAACAACCCCGCACGCGTGTCGTCACAATCGGCCGGGTGCCCGGCGCCAGACTTGGAATTATAGGCTTAAGGCCCACTTTCAAGGCTACGACGGGTTGCCGATTGGGATACGCGGAGGCTCAACCCGACCAGGAGATTTACGATTATGACCAGCGTGTCTATGCGACAGATGCTGGAAGCGGGCGTCCATTTCGGACATCAAACTCGCTTCTGGAACCCGAAAATGGCCCCTTTCATTTTCGGTGAACGAAATAAAATTCACATTATCAACCTCGAGAAGACCCAGCCCCTGTATGCGACGGCGGCTAACTTCATCAAGGGCGTCGCCGCCGAGGGCGGCAAGATATTGTTCGTCGGCACCAAGCGTTCCGCCCGAGATGCGGTTCAAAAGGAAGCCGCTCGGTGCAATATGCCTTATGTTAACCAGCGTTGGCTGGGCGGCATGCTCACTAATTTCAAGACCATTCGCCAGTCCATCAAGCGGTTGAATGAGTTGGACGAAATGGCGCAAAACGGCTCCTTGGACCGTCGCGGCAAGAAAGAGGCGCAGATGCTGCGCCGTGAAATGGACAAGCTGCTGCGCAGTTTGGGCGGCATCCGCGACATGACGGCGCTCCCGGATGCGCTGTTCGTCATCGACGTGGGCCATGAAGAAATCGCCATTCACGAAGCCCGGAAACTGGGCATTCCCGTGGTGGCCGTGGTGGATACCAATTGTTCGCCGGATGGCATCGATTACGTCATCCCCGGCAACGACGACGCCATGCGCGCCATCCTGTTGTACGCCGGCGGCGTGGCCGATTCGGTATTGGAAGGCAAGTCGTCGCTGCCGGAAGTGCCGGTGGGCGAAGACGAGTTCGTGGAATTGGACGAGGAAGGCAACCCGAAGAAGCGATCGGCCGGAGCCGGACGCCGTCCGCCGCCGGGTGCGCCGGCACGTGGTGACCGGGGTGGCCGCAAGCCGCCGCCGCGCCGTAAAGTGCCCGTGACCGTCATTCCGGGTGTCGCTGCAACGGCCGGAGCTGACGAAGTGGAAATCGACGACGTCGACGTCGTCGATGCCGCCCCGGCTGAGACGCGTCCCGCCAGCGCGCCGCGTCGCCGCCCGGTGGGCCGCAGCACCGGAGCCCCACGGCGCGGTTAATCGCGCTGCGATTGAGTCGAGCCGGCTCTCGAGGGTCAACCTCGGAGCCGGCGCATCATTTGTTTTACGACAGAGAGGAACCGCCAATCGGCGGTCT
>Ga0302314_10011669_pt1 | contig 15308 bp, 16 predicted proteins | sample III_Palsa_N2_3_FD_200533 | JGI IMG/M metagenome (GOLD analysis project Ga0302314, IMG submission 200533) | Peat permafrost microbial communities from Stordalen Mire near Abisko, Sweden - III_Palsa_N2_3 | ecosystem: Environmental > Terrestrial > Soil > Palsa > Peat permafrost | place: Sweden...
TGCGTCGACCTCGACCGCCCGCTCGCGCAACACCGGATCGCCGACCGTCGCGATCTCGAGGACGGTCATTGACCCTCGCGCATCGGACCCTCGCGCATCGGACCCTCGCGCATCGGACCTTCGCGCATCGGGATCCGGACGCCACGCTCGGCCGCGACCTCCTCGGCCCGCGGATAGCCCGCGTCGGCGTGGCGGATCACCCCGGTCCCCGGGTCGGCGGTGAGGACCCGCTCGAGCTTCGCCGCCGCGAGCTCGGTCCCATCTGCAACGCACACCATCCCAGCATGGATCGACCGCCCGATCCCCACCCCACCGCCGTGGTGGATCGACACCCAGGTCGCCCCCGCCGCGGTGTTGACGAGAGCGTTGAGCAGCGGCCAGTCGGCGATCGCGTCGGACTCGTCGGCCATCCCCTCGGTCTCCCGGTAGGGCGAGGCGACCGAGCCAGAATCGAGGTGGTCACGTCCGATGACGATGGGCGCGCGCAGCTCACCCGTGCGGACCATCTCGTTGAAGCGCAGCCCGAGACGCGCCCGCTCCCCGTAGCCGAGCCAGCAGATCCGCGCCGGCAGCCCCTGGAAGGCGATGCGCTCGGAGGCGTGGTGCATCCAGCGGGCGAGCGGCTCATCGTCGGGGAACTCCGCGAGCACGGCCCGATCGGTGGCCGCGATGTCGGCCGGGTCACCCGAGAGCGCCACCCACCGGAAGGGGCCCTTGCCTTCGCAGAACAGGGGCCGGATGTAGGCGGGCACGAAGCCCGGGTAGGCGAAAGCCCGCTCGAAGCCGCCGAGCCGCGCCTCGGCGCGCAGGCTGTTGCCGTAGTCGAACACCTCGCTGCCGGCGTCGAGGAATCCGACCATGGCCGCGCAGTGGGCGGCGATCGCCGCCCGCGAGCGGCGCACGTACTCCTCGGGATCGGCGACCCGTAGCTCGTTCGCCTCGGCCAGCGTCATGCGGTTGGGGACATATCCGACCAGCGGGTCGTGGGCGCTCGTCTGGTCGGTGACGATCTCGGCCTCGAAGCCGCTCGCGAGTAGCGCCGGCAGGACGTCGGCCGCATTGGCCTCGAGCCCGACGCTGAGCGCGCGCCGCTCGGACCTGGCCGCCACGCAACGCGCGATCGCATCCTCGAGCGAGTCGGCGACCTCGTCGAGGTAGCGCGTCTCGAGGCGGCGCTCGATCCGGTGGCGGTCGACCTCGATGCACAACGCGACGCCGCCGTTCATGGTCACCGCGAGCGGTTGCGCGCCGCCCATACCGCCCAGGCCCGCGGTCACGGTGATCGTGCCCGCCAGTGAGCCGCCGTGGCGGCGGCGGGCGATCTCGGCGAAGCATTCGTAGGTGCCCTGGACGATCCCCTGGCTGCCGATGTAGATCCACGAGCCGGCGGTCATCTGCCCGTACATGGTCAATCCGAGCGCCTCGAGGCGGCGGAACTCGTCCCAGGTCGCCCACTCGGGGACGAGATTGGAGTTGGCGATCAGCACCCGCGGCGCCGATTCGGTCGTGGTGAACACGCCCACCGGCTTGCCCGACTGCACGAGCAGCGTCTCATCCCCGGCCAGGGTGCGCAGCGTTCGCACGATCGCGTCGTACGCCTCCCATGAGCGGGCGGCCTTGCCCGTTCCGCCGTAGACGACGAGCTCGTCGGGGTTCTCCGCGACCTCGGGGTCGAGGTTGTTCATCAGCATCCGCATCGCCGCCTCCTGCGGCCAGCCGCGGCAGCTGAGCTCGGTCCCGCGGGGGGCGCGCACGGTCACTGCAGGTCTCCGATCCGCGCCCCGACCGCGTCGAGCAGCTCCCCGGAGCCGACGAGCGCTTCGACGGCGGCGAGCTCGGGGGAGACGTGGCGGTCCGGCCCGGGCCCGTCGATCACCCTCCTGACCGCGGCGAGGGCCGCCGCCGTGCCGGGACCCGGAAGCAGGGGGGCGCGCAGATCGAGCGCGCGCGCCGCGCACGTGAGCTCGATCGTGAGGATCCGGCCGAGGTTCGCGACGGCGGTTCTGAGCTTGCGGGCCGCGCCCCATCCCATCGACACGTGATCCTCCTGCATCGCGCTCGTGGGCAGCGAGTCGACGCTGGCGGGAGCGGCCAGGCGGCGGTTCTCGGCCACCATCGCCGCCTGCGCGTAATGGGCGAGCATCATCCCCGAATCGACCCCGGGGTCCTCGGCCAGGAACGGGGGCAGGCCCTCCGAGCGCGTCCGGTCGAGGAGCCGGTCGGTGCGCCGCTCGGCGATCGCGCCCACCTCCGCCGCGGCGATCGCCAGGAAGTCGCAGGCGAATCCGAGCGGGGCGCCGTGGAAGTTCCCGCACGACTCGATCCGCCCGTCCGGGAGCACCATCGGGTTGTCGATCGCCGAGCGGAGCTCGGCCGCGGCGACGCGCCGCGCGTGCTCGAGCGTGTCGCGCGCCGCCCCCGCGACCTGGGGGGCGCAGCGCAGGGAGTACGCGTCCTGAACCCGGTCGTCGCCCTCGCGATGGCTGGCGACGATCTCTGACTCCGCGAGCAGCGCCCGCAGGTTGGCCGCGCTAACCGCCTGCCCGGGCTGGGGACGAAGCGCGACGAGGTCGGCGGCGAACACGCGGTCGGTGCCGAGCAGGGCCTCGACGGACATCGCCGCCGTCACATCGGCGACCCGCAGCAGCTGCGCGAGGTCCTCGCAGGCCAGCACGAGCATGCCGAGCATCCCGTCCGTTCCGTTGATCAGCGCGAGGCCCTCCTTGGCGCCCAGCGCGATCGGTTCGATCGCCGCGCTGGCGAGCGCCTGCGCGGCGGGACGGCGGACGCCGTCCGGGCAGTCGACCTCGCCCTCGCCGATCAGCGCCAGCGCGCAGTGCGCGAGCGGAGCGAGGTCGCCGCTCGCCCCGAGCGACCCGTACTCGGGCACCACCGGGATCAACCCCGCATTCAGGAGCGCGACGATCGCCTCGGCCACCACGGGCCGGGCGCCGGAGCATCCCATCGCCAGCGTGCGTGCCCGCAGGAGCATCATCGCCCGGACGACCTCGGCCTCCACCGGCGGGCCCATCCCGGCAGCGTGCGAGCGCACGAGCGCTCGCTGAAGCTCGTCGCGGCGAGCGGCGGGGATGCGGACGGTGGCCAGCGACCCGAAGCCGGTCGACACCCCGTAAGCGGGCTCGACCGAGGACGCGTGCTCGGCCACCACTGCGGCGGTGCGCTCCATCGCCGCCCTCGCATCCTCTCCCACCACCACCCGGGCGCCGCGCCGCGCGACCACGACGACATCAGCCGGCGCGAGGCCCGCCGAGGTCAGCTCGACGGCTTGGATCTCGGCGGCCGGGACCGCATCGGGTCGGCGATTACCATCCGCGCGCGTCACGATACGACACCGTCGTCGCGACGGAGGGCGTCGGTGAAGCGCTTGGGGACCGCCGGGTCATCGCCCTCCTCCCACAGGGTCACTACCACGAGTTGCCCCGCCTCAGGACGACAGACGTAGAGCAGGTCGCGTCGGTCGAGGTCGCGCACGAGCACCGCCCCGCGCGTATCCTGCTCGACGCGCCCGGCGGCGTGGGCGCGGGCGACGCGCGAGGCGATCTCGGTCTTCGCCTCCAGCGTGCCGCGAACACGCTGGCGAAAGCGCTCCGCCGCATGGTCGGTCACGGCCACGAGCATTGGTCAGCCGCGCGCGGTCAGGTACTGCGTGATCGCCTCGGTAAACGCCTTCGCCGCGAGCTTCTGGAACGAGCTGCGGATGAGCAAGGCCGCGTCGGTGGCATTGCGCATGTTCCCGCACTCGATCAGGACCTTCGGGACCGTGGTCAGGTTCAGGCCGGCGAGGTCGTCGCGGAACGTGATCCCGCCGACCCCGTCGTAGGTGCTCACGGGCATTTTGGTGACCGCGCGGTAGCGCTCCAGCAGGTCGTGCCCGAACTTCTTCGAGGCGCCGATCACGCGGTCGTTGGGGCCGTCCGCCACCGGCTCGAGGATCGCGAACCCGCGTCCGTCAGCCGGCCCCCCGTCGGCATGAATGTCGATCGCGACGTTGGCGTGCGCGCGGTTGATGATCGCGGCGCGCGTGGTCACGCACGGGCCGATCCCGTTGTTGTTCTTGCGCGTGAGGACGACCTTGGCCCCCTCGGCACGGAGGTCGGCGGCGAGATAGGTCGCGACGTTGAAGTTGAACCGGGCCTCGGTGTAGCCGGCGTCGGTGGAGGTTCCGGTCGTATCGCACGTCTCCCGGTTGTGGCCGTTCCAGATGATGTGGTTGATGAACGAGGGGTCGGTGTAACTGCGGCCATTGTGTCCCGGATCTATGCCGACCACCTTGCCGGCGAGCGGCCGCGCCGGCAGTGTGCTGCGCACTGATCGCTCCCGGACCAGGCCGACCGGGATCGATCGGTGCCGGATCGCGGCGGCCGTCCGCCGTGGCGCACGACGCGCAGCGGATACCGCGGTCGAGGCGGTGGAGCTCGAGGAGGCCGAGCTCGAGGAGGCCGAGCTCGAGCACCCCCCCGCGATCACCGCGCCGACAAGGACGATCGCCGCAAGCGGGCGCGGAGACCGCGGCGCATGGTCGCTGTGGGAGGGCATGCGGGGACGGTATCGATCCCTACAGATCCTCGAGCATCCGCTCGACGTGCCGTCTGACCGTCGCGTCGGTGAACGGGCTCGGCTCCCACTCCGCTTCCGCGCCCAGCGCTCGGCCGCCTCGGGGCGGAACTCGGTCGATCCGAACGCGTCATCGGCGACGAACACCTGCCGCCGGCCGCCGTCGAAGGCACGTACCACCGCCTCCGGCGTGGTGCACTCGAAGGCCTCCCAGCCATCGGTCATCAGCGCCAGCGCGATCATCCGAGCGATCGCCGTCTTGCCCATCTCCGGCGGCCCCGTCAACACGGCGAACCGGTGGGCCTCGAGGACCGCGAGCGCGCGTGCGTACGCGCGGGTGGGCACGAACACCGGCGAGAGCGCGCGGGCAGCGCCGATATCGAGCGTCGACCGGCCCCGAGCTTCAGCGGCAACCCACCGGTCCAGATCGCCCAACCCCAGCAGCGAAGGCATCGAGCGGCGCAACGCCGCACTCCCGTCCACCCTCCCCGACAGCCACCCTGGCCCCAGTACCACCGCTTGCTCGGAGTCGAAGAACTCCGCTACCCGCGAACGATCCGCGAACACACCGGCGTAGTTGGTGAGCACCATCACGGAACCCGTCCATTCCTCCGACGCGAGCGCCTCCCGGGCGTCTGAGAGCTCGCGCTCGAGGGCCGCCGACTTACTCACCTGCGGTCGGTCGGGAACCCATACCGAGCGCACGTAACACGGACCCGGGAGCGCCGGGCCGCCGGCCGGCTCGACTCCGGCCGGCACCGTCACATGCCACTCATGGACCTCGTTCCCAACCCACGACTTCGCTTCCACGCCGGCGTCGAGCTCGAAGACCGCGGCGCACAGATCGAAGAACTGACGCCAGCCAAGCTCATCGAAGGCCAAGGGCTCGGGAGCAACGATTGTCACCGAACAAGGATCTCACGTCTCGCGTGGCTCGAGGCGATTCACAACGAACCGAATCGGAGGCAGTGATGGGTAAGCTCATCGAGGCGACCCATGTCACGCTCGGCGGCGAGGTCGGCTCAACCGAGTGGGCGTTCCCGTACCCCTCACGCCGCTCATTTCACGCGATCACGCTCGCCACCGTTACCGATCGGTGGATTCAGGAACACGTCGCCGTGGTATCCCGGTGACCTCCCATGCTCGTCCGAGTGCACTTCCAAACAACCCCACGATGACCAGCACCAAAGCGCGCTGCAATGCAGAGCTTTGAACGTCGGCCAGGAGCGCAATGGCAAGGCCGAGTTGGATTGAATAGCCCCCGACCGAAATGGTTGCAAAGGTGAGGTTCAGCCTGCGAGTTGGAAAGCCGCGGGAGAAGTTCCCGGCCCGCTTTGCTCGCTGTATCAGGCGGTTCGTGGCCAGCAAGCCGACCACCGCCATCACGAGGTTGGATGCCCCGAAGACCGCGGCGCCTCCGGTCAACGCGACAATCGAGACGAAGAAGGCGTCGACCAAAGCAAGGAATGCGCTTGCGGCCAGAACAGTCCGCCGCTCCCGAGTCTTCGCGTCCGCATCGTCGGAGTTGACGACCGACACGGCCACGACGAGCAGGCCCAGGATGGCAGCAGATGCGCCCGCGCTCGCAGCGAAGAACATTTCGTAGTGGCCCACCAACAGCGCCACCTTAACGAACCGCCACCCCGTTACTACTGGGACCTCGGTAGCCGCACGTCAGTATCGGCTAAAGCTCTGACAGGTCGAGCCCCGGGTCCGCCAGCTCCGCCCCGCGAGCACCGAGCTCCCCGCCCGCCGCGATCAGCCTGCGCGCGTGCATCAGGTCCTCGGAGCGTCCGACCGACAGCGCCGCGGCAACGCGACCCTGGTGCAGGTACCAGATGCTGAAGGCACCATCCTCGATCGAGCCGCGGACGACCTCCTCGTCCCAGTCGAAGGCGGGGCCGACGTACTCGAGCGACACCCAATCGGAGAGGTCGGAGTAGAAGTAGGGGACGACGTCGTAGGGCTTGTCGCGGCCGAGCATGTTGAGGGCGGCGATCCGGCCCTGGGTGAGCGCGACATCCCAGTGCTCGATCCGGATCCGCCGGCCATCGTGGACGACGCTCTCGTACTCGGCGGTGTCGCCGGCCGCGTAGACGCCGGGCGCCGCAGTGGCCAGGCGCGTGTCGACCTTGATCCCGCCGCCGTCGGCGAGCTCCAGGCCGGCGCTGCGGGCGAGCATCACGTCGGGAACGGCCCCGGCACCAATGATCACGGCGTCGGCGTCGAGCGTGCGCCCGGACTTCGTGACCACGGCGCTCACCCGCCCGTCCGCGCCCTCGAACCGCTCGAGTTCCTCGCCACCGTGGATGACGATGCCATGCTCGGTCAGGCGATCCTGGAAGAACCGGCCCGCCCGCTCCCCGAACTTGCCGCTCAGGACCAGGGATTCGAGCATCACGATCGTGCATGAGCTGCCAAGCTCGGTCAGCGACGCGGCCACCTCGGTGCCGATGTACGAGCCGCCGATCAGTACCACCCGCTTGCCGGCCGCGTCCGCGCGGATCGCGTCTGCGTTCCCGAGCGTGCGCAGATAGTGGATGCCCTCGAGCTCCGCTCCGGGTACGTTCAACCGCCGCACGTTGGCCCCGGTCGCCACCAGCGCCTTGTCGAAGCCGACCTCCTGCTTGTTGGAGAGCTTGACCGTGCGCGCGTCGAGATCGAGCTTCATCGCCGAGCATCGCGTCAGCGCCTCGATCCCCTGCTCGGCGTACCAGTCGGCGGGCTTGAACAGCGCATCCTCACGCGTCTGCACCCCCCGCAGGTACTCCTTCGAGCACGGAGGCCGGTGGTAGGGCAGATCGGGCTCGCGCCCGACGAGCAGGATCTGACCATCCGCCCCCGCTTCACGCAGCCAGCGAGCACAGTTCGCGGCGGCAATCCCCCCACCGACCAGGAGATAGTCAACCCGACGATCAGTCACGAACCAGGCGATTACGCGGGGCCGGCACCATTGGACGCGAACTGCGGCGTGATCGCCTCCTCGAGGCCCGGGTCGAGGATCAGCAGCACCTGGTCGCCGGCCTTGATCACCGAGTCCGCCTTGGGCACGAAACCGGTGCCGTCGCGGAGAACCGAGATGATCAGTGACCCGTCGGGCAGCGTGACGTCGGCGACGCGCTGCCCCGCCGCGGCCGACCCCGCCGCTACCTCGAGCTCGATGATCTCGAGTCGTTCCTCCTCGAGCGCGAGCAGCTGCACCAGCCCGTACTCGGGCACCTCATGCTCGATCAGACGCAGGATCAGATCGGTCGCCGACACCGCGGGCTGGACTCCGAGCAGCTTGAAGTGCTGGAGGTTGCGCGGGTTGTTGACCCGGGCGACGATCCGGACGACCTCGTACTTCTCCTTCGCCACCTGGCAGATGATCATGTTGTCCTCGTCGTCGCCGGTAACCGCGATCACCAGGTCGGCGCGCTGGATACCGGCGCGCTCGAGCACCCACAGCTCGGTGGCATCGCCGTACTGGACCGCGTGCTCGAGCTCCTCCTCGACCACCCGGTAGCGGCGATGATCGGACTCGATCAGCGATACCTCCTGGCCCTTGGCGATCAGCTCACGCGCCAGGTTCCATCCAACCTTACCCCCGCCGGCGATGATCACGTACACGTGCTGGCGCCCTTTCTCACGTGGCGAACGCCGCCTGTTCGACCATGTCGATCGCCTGCTGGGTCGGGCAGATCGTGTGCAGTCCGCGCTCGGCGTACCACGCCGCACGCCCGGGATCGGACACCTTTACGACGACGCGCGGCACCTTGAACCGGCGCTGCGCGATCTGGGCGATCACCAGGTTCGTGTTGTCGCCGCGGGTGGAGGCGATGAACACGTCGGCCTCCTCGATCCCGGCAGCGATCAGGGCATCGACCTCGAGCGCGGTGCCGACGGTGAAGCGCCCGCCCGAGTCCTCCCAGGTGGTCATCAGATCCTTGTCCAGTCGCTCATGCGACAGCGGGTCGGTGTCGAGGACCGATACGTCGTGGCCCGCCTCGAGCGCCCGCTTGGCGAACGCCGACCCAACTCGGCCGGCGCCGACGATGAGAATGAACATTGCTGGGACTCTAAGGCTTCGCCACGCTCTCGTGCTCGCCGGCAGCCTCGCCGTCCTCCGCCTTCGCGGTCGCGCGCCGCGTGTCCGGGGGGGCGGTCAGGATCACTCGGCAGGGCGCCTTCCGGATCACGTACTTGGTGACCTCACCGAGATAGTTGTCGAGCGGCCCGGCGGATCCGAGCCGCGACCCGCCGCGTACACGCGAGGGTTCCTCGGCTGCCAGCACGATCGCCTCGACACCGCGCCGCTTCGCCTCCGCGACGATCGCCTGGCCGGCCCGTCGAGCCCGGACCATGGCGGTCGCGACGACCACGCCCTCGTATTCCTCCCCCACGACCTTGGCGCGAGCCAGCGCCGCCTTGGCCCGCTGCACCTGGGCGTCGGGCAGCGGCACGTCTAGCGGGAGTGCGAGCGGGACCTCGAACACCCACAGCGCTTCGATCACCGCGCCCTCCGGGTCCAGGTCATCGTGCTCGGGTCCCGCGAGACGGGCGGCGGTCTGCACGATATCGTCGTCGAGCTCGCTGCCGAACACGGGCACCATGATCGAGCCGAGCTCGGGTTCGGGCGCCTCGTGGCGCGGCTGGCCCTTGGGGATCGTCATTCGAAGCGGCAGCGGAGTTCCCTGGTTCCGTCGATAGACGACGAACACCGCCAGCCCGACGATCAGCCAGCCGATGCCCACGTAGCGCGCCCCCGTGTGGACGACGACGAGAGAGATCCAGCCGGCCCCGCCGAGGAGTGCCCCGAGCACGGCCGGGAGCGGCACCCTGGCGCCACGGAACGGGAACGAGACGGGAATCTCGTAGCCCCGCCGATGATCGGGCTCGCGGAACCTCAGCGCGATCACCGACACGTGAGCGATCGTGATCGCCAGCAGCGCCCCGAAGGCATAGATCCCGATCAGGAGCTCCACGTTGGTCGGCAGCACGAGCGCCGCGGCCGTCAGTGCGGCGATGCCGATGATGATGTAGGGCGTCCCCCAGCGCTGGTGCAGGCGACCCAGCGCGCTCGGGATCTGACGGTTGCTCGTGAGCAGGAATCCGGCCCGCGAGACCCCGATCATCGATGACCCGGCCGCGGCGATCAGTCCCGCCGCGGCGACGATCGCCACCGCGTACTTGAGTACGTCCGCAAGCCACCGTGGGTGATAGGCCTCGACCAATCCGAGCAGCGGTGCGCGCAGATGCTTGGTTCCCAGCGCCGACACTCCGTGGTGGACCGGCAGTCCACCGATGCCCACGATCGCGATGCCGACGTAGATGAGCACGATCAGGAATGAACCGGGCCCGATCAGCCGCCGCAGCTCCTGCGGGCTGGCGCTGACCTCGGCGGCCAGGCTCGACGCGGCCTCGAGCCCGGTGAAGGCGATCACCGCGATCGGGAGTGCGAACGCGAGACCGGAGATGCTCGGAGTCGAGCCGAAGTTGATCGTCTGCGTCAGCCGATGCGGCTCGAACACGACCGCGAACCCGACCACAATCACCACCACCTGGACCACGAGGTCGGCGACGGTGACGAAGATCCGGCGGCGCAGGCGGCGCGGCGTGACACCGAGGAGATTGTCTGCCGCGACGAAGCCGATCACCGCCAGGGCGACCGCGATCTCGAGCCCTCCCCGCCCCAGCGGCGCCCAGAACGCGGCCAGGTAGCTGGGGACGGTAAGCGCCGTGACCGCGACCAGGATCGTGTAGTCGAGCACGATCGCCCATGCCGCGACGAAGCTCACCGTCTCATTCAGGCCGTGGCGGGCGAAGACCGAGGCGCCGCCTCGTTCCTGGTACAGCGATGCCCCCTCGCCGTAGGTCATCGCCGAGAGCCCGAAGAAGATGCCCGAGACCAGGAACACTGCCGGGGTGAGCCCGGCCGCGTGATGTGCGATCACCCCGAGCGCGAAGTAGATGGAGCTGACCGAGGTCGTGTAGACGACGGCGAACAGCGCGCGGTAGCTGATCGTCCGATCGTTCAAGGCGACCGCGACTGGATGTAGAGCCGCGCGACCCCGGCCACGAGGAACGCCGCGCCGAGCAGGATCCCGGTGGATATCGGGCCGCCGCCGAGCGCGATGGTGCGGATGACGAGCAGCACACCGATCACGATCATCACCAACGACATCACCCGGGTGGAGGATCGATGGATGCGTCCGGGCTCGGGCATGTGGAGGGAGATTATGGGGCGGCCCGCGGCACGGAGCTGAGCCGGTCAGGGTTCAGCGCCCGCCGGCGCGCCGGGCGGCGCGGCTCGGCTGAGCGGCGGCGGCGTAAGGGCCGCTGCCGCGATCACTAAAGCAAAGGCCACCAGACGCAATGTGATCGCCGCGTCTCCCGCCGGCATCGGCTCGCCGAAGACGATCGGCCCGGCGGCGATCGTGGTCAGGTTCGCGGCCACGCTGGTCAGCGCGATCACCGGGACCGCGTCGCCGATCTGGAGGCTCCGCGCCGACACGAGCAGTCCCACCAACGACGCCACCAGGATCACGAAGGCCAGCGGATGGACGAGCACGCCGGCGCCCAGGGCATGCAGGTGACTGGAGAGCGCCTTGATCGAGGTGTCGGAGGCGGCCCACAGCAGGCCGGCCCCGATCCCCAGCGTCGTGCCCCGCCTCGCCACCGCGGTGACGATCAGACCGCACGCCGACACCACCACCAGGTACTCGGCGAGCACCCCCGGCTGGTAGTGCGAATGGGCCTCCTTCGCGTCGCCCCCCAGCGTCGCGGCGAGGAACGCGAGCCCCGCCGCGGTCAGCGCGACGCCGACCCACTCCCGCCGCGTCACCCGCACGCCGAACAGCCTGTCGGCCACGAAGGTCAGGAGCACCAGTCCACCGGCGATCACCGACTGCACGATCGAGATCGGCGCCAGCGCCAGCGCGCCCACATGCAGCCCCCACGACCCGAGCGCGATCAGGATCCCCAACGAGTAGAGCGGCGAGCGAAACAGTTCGATCGAGCTGTGCAGCGGCCGCCGCAGCTCTACCGGCGGCGCCGCCCGAGCCCCCCGCGACTTGTAGAGAAACCCGGCCACCGAGCCAAAGGCCGTGCCCACGGCGAGCAGGAGTCCCAAGCCGACGGAGAAGGACATTACGCGTTCGAGGGTAGCGGCGCCCTAGTGGAATACTGGCTTTAGATGCGGGGATGAAGCGCTACGAGAAGTCGGCCACTGGGATCCTGCTCCTCCTAGCTGGGGGCCTTGTCCTCGTGCTGGCGGTCGGATTCATGGTGTTCGTGTGCGCCTTCTTGATCATCGATGGGGGCGTCGGGAGGGTGGTCGGGATCGTCGGGCTCGGTGGACTCTTGTACGCGTTGCAGTCAGGAATCCGGGACTGGATACGGAAGCACGAGACCAAGGGCCGCTGACGCACGCCCGCGTTGCTACGGTAGCTGCGCACGACGGCCGCTTGCTCGCCGTCTGCGCGGCGCTCATCACCGTGTGCCTGTGGGCGTCGGCCTTCGTTGGAATCCGCTCTGCCGGCCGGGATCTGTCGCCCGGCGCGCTCGCGCTCGGGCGCTTGCTTGTCGGCAGCGTTACGCTCGGCGCGTTCGTGCTCGTACGCCGAGAGCGCCTACCGAAGGGACGTTCTCTGGCGGGAACCGTCGCCTGCGGCCTGCTCTGGTTCGGGCTGTACAACATCGCGCTCAATGCAGCGGAGCGGCGCGTCGATGCCGGAGTCGCCGCGATGCTGGTCAACATCGGCCCGATCCTGATCGCGATCTTGGCTGGGCTGGTGCTCGGAGAGGGCTTCCCACCCAGGCTCCTGCTCGGCTGCATCGTCTCGTTCGCCGGCGCGGCGGTGATCGCCGTAGCGGTCTCCCGTCATGGGGTTCAGGCCACCTGGGGCGCGGTCCTGTGCGTGGTCGCAGCGTTCGCGTATGCCGGCGGCGTGGTCGCGCAGAAGCCCGTTCTGCGGGAGTCCTCGGCCCTTTCGGTCACCTGGCTCGCGTGCACCGTCGGAGCGCTCAGCTGCGTGCCGTACGCGCCCACGCTCGCGCGCCAGCTCGGTAGCGCGTCCGACTCCGCGATCGCATGGACCGTCTACCTCGGCGTGGCGCCAACCGCGATCGGGTTCGTGACCTGGGCGTATGCGCTGGCGCGGACGAGCGCCGGCCGGATGGGCTCCACCACTTATCTCGTGCCTCCGCTTGCGATCCTGCTCGGCTGGGCGATGCTCGACGAGGTCCCGCCGTTGTTGGCGCTGCCGGGTGGCTTGCTCTGCATAGCCGGCGTCGCGCTGTCGCGGACTGGCGGGAAGGGTCCCTGAACGAAGACGAAGCGCTTGGCTCAGGCGCCTGACCGCACCGGCTCTAGCGTCCGCTGCGATAGTCCTGGACGCTCACGGCGGCGCTGTCCGCCCAGCTCGGGCTGGTGCCGTAGGCGATCTTCGTCGGTCTGCCGCCGCCGAACGGCACCGTCTCGATGACGCTGCGCTTCCCGCCGCACTCGCCCGACGGAGGCGATCCTGCGATCAGCAGAGCACCGCCGGAAGCGGAGATGCCGAAGGGGGCAAAGCCGTTGCCGAACTGGTGTACGACTTTGCGCGTGGCGAGGTTGACGCTCAAAGGCCAGACGACGCCACAGGCCGCGCCCTCAGCGGCGAGATGGACGCCGTCGCTCGAAACCGCCACCGGCCAGCCGTTCAGGCGCATCAGCTTGGTCGACCGGCCGCCGGAGATCAGCTCGAGCTCCGGCGCGCCGGAGCTGAGCGAGTGCTCGTAGAGGATTCCCTGTGGCCCCCAGAGCGGAAAATCGTTGTAGCCACCATGGGTCAACTGCACGCCGGGCTGGCCGATCGCAGCCGACCACACGTTCGGGTTGGTGTTCGTCCTCGGAACGATGGCGTACGCGAGCTGATACGGCGATGTCGGCGAGAAGCTCGGCCCGCCCGAGCCGTCGAGAAACCCGGTCGCGACGGTGCTCACATGCCCGGTCGCGACGTCGATGATCTCGAGCCGCTGCCCGAACGGGGATCCATTCGGATTCGGATCCACCACCGCCGCGACCAAGCTCGAGTCAGGGGACCACACGATCCCGCCGATCGCGTCGTGTGCGCTGAAGTACTGGCCGACCCGTCCGCCGCACGCGGTGAAGATCCCGAGTCCGGCGGAGTGGCCGAACTCCGTCACGGCGACCATGCTCCCGTCTGGCGAGAGCTCGGGTGTCGCCGCGCGGAAGAGCCGCCGACGACCTTTTCCGTTCGCAGCGGCGAACCAGACCATGCCTTTCTCCCCCGGGTACTTGGCCGCGACGTAGGCGAGTTGTTGCGTGCGTGAGCACTGGGCGGCGGTCGCGGCGGCCCTCGCCCGCGGCGTGCCCTGCGCCCCGCCCGCGAGGAGGAGCGCCGCGCCGAGCGACGCCCCTGCCAGAAGCGTGGCCATCCACAGTCGTGCGAGCATCGTCACCTAACCGAGTGCTCAGCCGCCTGCGCGCGAAGCTCGCTCGTGAACGCCTCGGAAGTCATCACGTCCGAGAACATCGGATAGTCGAAGCGGATGGCGTTCTCGTGCTCCTCGGTCGAGGTGGCGGCGACGCAGTCGGACAGCGTGATCACCTCGTAGCCCTTCTCGTATCCGGTGCGCATCGTCGACTCGACACAGCAGTTGGTGAGAAAGCCGCCCAGCGCGATTGTCGTGATCCCGCGGGCACGAAGGATGAAGTCGAGGTTCGTGGTGGCGAACGTGTCGAGGCCGCGCTTGCCCTCGACGATCACGTCGCCTTCCTGAGGCGACAGCGAGTCGACGATCTCGGCTCCCCATTCGCCTTTCACGAACGCCATAGAGTCGACGACCCCCTTGAGAATCCCGTACGGATGCTCGGACAGCTCGCCGTACCCGGGAGCGAAGGTGATCGGCGCATGGACCACGGTCGCCCCCGCCGCCCGCGCAGCCTCAACGAGCTTCCGCGTGTTCTCGAGCATCCCGGTCTGCTCCATCACATCCCGAACCGCGCCATGGAGAGCACCACCCTCCGAAGTGAAGTCATTCTGATACTCGATCAGCACCAAAGCAACGCGCTTAGGATCAACCACAAAGGACTCCTTTCACCAGGACACGAGAGCAAAGCGGACTCTACCGCCGCCCCCAGTCCACGCCAACGCCCCGCACGCTGAAGAAAGAACATGAGGCGCGGCGAAACTTGCGGATCTGAGGCCCGGGGGAGCCACCCCGGCTCAGGTGATCAAAGGGATGATCAGCAGCGCCACGATATTCGCCACCTTGATCATTGGGTTGATCGCCGGCCCTGACGTGTCCTTGAACGGGTCGCCGACGGTGTCGCCGGTGACCGCCGCGGCGTGAGCCTCGGACCCCTTGCCGCCGAACGCGCCGTCCTCGATCAGCTTCTTGGCGTTGTCCCACGCGCCGCCACCCGCGGTCATGGAGATCGCCATGAACACGCCGACCACGATCACCCCGATGAGCAGGCCGCCGAGCGCCTCGATGCTGATCAGGCCGACGATCACCGTGAACACGATCGGGATCAGCGCGGGGATGATCATCTCCCGCTGCGCGGCCTTGGTCACGAGGTCGACGCACGTTCCGTACTCGGGCCGTTCCGTGCCCTCCATGATCCCCGGGTGCTCGCGGAACTGGCGGCGGACCTCTTCGACGACCGCGGCGCCTGCGCGTCCGACCGCCTCCATCGACAGCGCGGCGAACAGGTAGACCATCATTCCGCCGATCAACAGACCGAT
>Ga0302314_10011670_pt1 | contig 15307 bp, 11 predicted proteins | sample III_Palsa_N2_3_FD_200533 | JGI IMG/M metagenome (GOLD analysis project Ga0302314, IMG submission 200533) | Peat permafrost microbial communities from Stordalen Mire near Abisko, Sweden - III_Palsa_N2_3 | ecosystem: Environmental > Terrestrial > Soil > Palsa > Peat permafrost | place: Sweden...
GGAACGCGCGCATGGGCATGAGCGTAACCACCTCGATAGCCACCGAGGACGACGCTGAGCGGATTCTCAAGCTTCAGTACCTCTGCTACCAGAGCGAAGCCGAGCTGTACGGCGACTGGGCCATCGAGCCTCTGACGCAGTCGCTGGACAGTCTCCGTACCGAGCTCAAGGAACGGCACGTTCTGGTCGCCCGGCTCGGCGACGAGGTCGTGGGAAGTGTTCGCGGCTGGGTGGACACCGACGGGGTGGGCCGCATCGGCCGACTCTGCGTCCACCCGCGGATGCAGCGCCACGGCCTCGGCACCCGGCTGGTCAACCGCATGGAGCAGCGGCTGGCCGAGGGCGAACGCCCGGTCACGGCCTACCGCCTGTTCACCGGTCACCGCAGCCTCGGCAACCTGCGGCTCTACGAGCGTCTGGGCTACCACCGGACCGAGGTGGAGGAGGTCAGTAACAAGCTGAGCTTCATCGCCATGGAGAAGACCGTGCCCGTGCTGGCCGCCACGGCCTAGCCACCGCCGGGGGTGGCGCGCGGCCCCGCGCCCCACGCCGGAGGGACGCGCCCCCGGACGGCTGCCCGGCCAAAGGGATGACGGAAGCGCCCCGACTACAGCATGATCGTTCCTGTAGCTCCGCGGAAGCCGCGGGGACAGGCAGGAGCAGTGGTGATGACGTCCAGCTTCCCCGAGATCTCGATCAGCACTGACCGGCTGGTGCTGCGGGCCTTCGAACCGCAGGACGTGCCCGCGCTCACCGAGATGATGGCGGACGAGTTGGTCCGCACCTGGACCACCGTCCCGCACTCGTACGCCGACGCCGACGCCGACGCCTGGGTGACCCTGCTCGCCCCCGCCGAGCGCACCGCCGGCCGGGGCCTGGTCCTGGCCGTGCACGAGTTCCTGACCCAGCGTCTGGTCGGCAGCGTCCGGCTGCGGGCCACCGACTGGCGGCTGCGCGCCACCGAGGCCGAGGTGGTCACCGCGCCCTGGGCCCGAGGCGAGGGCTACGCCGGGGAGGCCCTGCGCGGAGTGGCCCGCTGGCTGTTCGAGGACCAGCGCTTCGAGCGGCTGGAACTGCGCACCGCGGCCGGCAACAGCGCCGCCCAGCAGGTCGCCCAGAAAATCGGCTGCATCAGCGAGGGCGTGCTCCGCAGCGCCTGGATCGTCCGGGACGGCGAGGAGGCCGGCCGGGCCCGCAGCGAGCTGATCCTGTGGAGCCTGCTGCCGGAGGACCTGGACGGAACCGACCCCTCCGATGAGGATCTGGGTCCGAACTGGTGATCGCAGCGGATAGGGTGCCACTGGCTGCCGGGTCCGCCGGGGCCGCGCCGCCGACAGGGCTAGGACGCAGCCGCGCCGCTGACGCGGCGAGGACGTAGCGAGGGGGAGCAGCCGCGATGGCTGACCGGGTCACAGTGATCGGCTGGGACGGCACACCGCTGACCCGGGCCGCGCAGGCGGCGCTCGACGCGGCGACCCTGGTCGCGGGCGGCAACAGCCAACTGCGCGACCTACGGCTGCCGCCGGGGGTCGAGCGGATGGCGCTGGGCAGCGTCACCCTGGTCGCCCGCCGGATCGCCGACCACCGGGGCGCGGCGGTGGTCGTGGCCGAGGGCGACCCCGGGTTCTTCGGCGTGGTCCGCACCCTGCGCAAACCCGAGTACGGCCTTGAGGTCGAAGTGCTGCCGGCCGTGTCCTCGGTCGCGGCGGCCTTCGCCCGCGCCGGAATGCCCTGGGACGACGCGCTGGTGGTCAGCACCCATGGACGCGGGCTGCGCCGGGCCGCCAACGTCTGCCGGGCGCACCCCAAGGTCGCGGTGCTCACCTCACCCGGCGCCGGTCCCTCGGAGCTGGCGCTGATGCTCCGCGACGTCCACCGGACCTTCGTCATCTGCGAGACCCTGGGCAGCCCGGAGGAGGAGATCACCGTCCTCACCTCGGACCGGGTACCGGACCACCTGTGGCGCGACCCCAATGTGGTGATCGTCATCGGCGGCGGCCACCGGGGCCCGGACCTGCCCTCCGGCTGGCTGGCCGGACGCCCGCTTGACTTCCCCGGGACCCAGCGCGGCTGGGCCGCCGAGGCCGCGCCCCTGCCGGATGACCCGCCCGAGGGCGACCACGACCCGGCGGAACTCCCGGCCGCGGCCCGGGCGCTGGTGCTGGCCCGGATCGGGGCCCGGCCGGGCGACCTGCTCTGGGACGTCGGCGCGGGCAGCGGCTCGCTGGCGGTGGACGCGGCCCGGGCCGGGGCCGCCGTCCTGGCCGTGGACCGGGACCCGGACGCCTGCGCCCGGATCGATGTCAGTGCCCGCCGCTACGGTGTCGAGGTGCGGACGGTCCACGGCAGCGCCCCGGCCGTGCTGGCCGACCTGCCCGAGCCCGACGTGGTGCTGGTGCGCGGAGCCGCCGACGTGCTCCGGGCCTGCCTCGGCCGCCGCCCCGAACGGGTGGTCGTGCTGCCGCGCACGCTGGAACAGGTCGAGGCGGCCCGCCGGGCGCTGGCCGAGGTCGGATACACAGTGGACGGCACGCTGCTGCACAGCTCCTCGCTCGCACCGCTGGTCGGATCCCCTGTCCGGGCATCCCGCGCAGTCGCACCGGTGTTCGTCCTCTGGGGCGACCGCTGACGTCCCTGTCAGCGGCGGACGGTAGGCTGACGCCTGGTTTCCTGTCGTTCCGTCGTTCACCGCTCCCGCTGTTTCCGGTCCGTCCGGATCCGGCGACCGGCCGGGCGAACCAGGCGGAGAACGTGGCGCAAACCACACGCCGACCGGGGGCGCGGGTGCCCACCGGGGTCGGGCGGAACGGGAGAATGCCGTTAAGGTCCGTGGCGATCGTGCCGGTTGCCACGGTCCCGTCGTTGTTGTAGGTAGCAGGCCGGGTGCCCATCGCTTCGTCACCATGAGGCGAGGACTTGAACGTTGGGCGGCGCGGTCTGTGAGCGCGCCGCCGAGGACGTCACGCGGCCCTGGAAGGAGCTAGTGACATGAGCGATACCGGACACGTTCCGACTGGAGGACTGCCTCCCGCCGGAGAGCAGGCAACCCACGTCCCCTTCGGGACGGAGGGCTCCCAGCCGCAGGGCGCGGTCCGGCCGCCGTACACCTTCCTCGACCACCCGGACGGGTTGGACGAGGAGGAGGACGAGCTGCTCATGCCCGGCCCGCAGAGCTCCTGGAGCGAGCCCGCGCAGCGCGAGCCCGCCGCACCCCTGCTGCTGCTGCCGACGCAGGCCGACCCTGTCCAGAGCGACTTCGTTCCGGCTGCGACTGTTCCGGCCGCGACCGGTCACGCCGCTCCGGAGGGCGGGCCGGTTCAGGTGCTCGGCGGTCAGACCGCCGCGCCGATGACCGGGCCCGCGCCCGTGGAGCACGAGTTGACCGCTCCTCAGCCGCCGGGGGAGCCGATCGCCCCCTCCTGGCCGCCGCTGACCCCGCCGCAGCTGCTGGAACCGCAGCCCGCAGTACCGCAGCCCGCAGCACCGCAGCCGGTGGCGCAACCCGTGGCGCACGCGCAGGCGCCGGTCGAGCAGGCCGTGGCCGCGCCGCGCCGTCCGTTGCACGCCGGTCCGCCCATCCCCGACCCGTCGATGATGACCGGGCAGGTCCCGGTCCGCTCGCTGGCCGAGCGGGGGCCGTCCAGCCACGGCGACTCCGTGTCCTCGACGTCCTCGGTCGCGGTGGCCCCGCATCCGGGGCCGGAGTACCTGGACCACCCCGTGGTCGAGGCCTCCGCGCCGGTCCAGGCACCGCCCGCCGAACCGGCGCCCACGGTGCCGATGCAGCAGCCGTCCCCGGCCAGCACGCTCGGCGGCCAGTCCGCCGCCCCGGCCGAGCCCGCGCAGGCCCAGCCCGCACCGGAGGCCGAGCCACTGCTGGTCGTCGCCCCGGTGCCGGCCCAGCATCAGCCGTACGCCCCGGCGACCCCAGAGCAGGCCCCCGAGCCGTCGTCGGCCGCCCCCGCAGAGCCTGAACCTCAGCTTGAGCCTGAGCTCCAGCCGGAGCCGCAGCCGGAGTCCCAGCCTCAGCCTGAGCCGCAGGCGGTCCAGCCGCAGCCCGAGCCTGCCGCAGAGCCGCCCATGGCCGAGGCGCAGCAGGTGGAGACTCAGCAGCCGGTCGAGGCCCCCACGGTCGAGCTCCTGTCGGCCGAGGTGCAGCCCGCCGAGGTGCAGGCCGCCGAGGTGCAGCCCGCTGCTCCGGTCGAGCCGGTGCGCCCGGTGCAGAGCGTCGCGCCCGTCGGCGGCAACAGCCGGATCTCCGCCTTCATGTCCGCCCCGGCCCCGCAGTTCTCCGCGCTGGTCGAGCCGATCGAGCAGCCGGGGCCCGCAGCCGACGCCACGGCCCTCGGTTCCGGCCTGCTGACGGGGACGGGTGCCGGTGCGGTTCCGCCGCCCGAGGGCAGCCCGGAGCCGCAGGCCCAGGTTCAGCCGCAGGCCCAGGCTCAGGCCCGGACTCAGGCTCAGGCCCCGGTGGAGCCGGAGGCCCAGGCTGGGCCCGTGGCCGAGCCTGAAGCTCAGGTCGAGGTCGAGGTTGAGCCCGACGTCGAGGCCGACAGCGAGCCTGAGACTGACATCGAGGCCGAGGCCGACGCCGAGCTCAGCACGGAGTTCGACGGCCCGGCCGCCCCCGCCTACGAGGACGAGATGCGCGAGGCCGTGCACCGGGTGATGCGCGAGCGCCGCGACATCCGCAACGGCTTCCGTCCCGACCCGGTCCCGCACGAGGTGCTGCTGCGGGTGCTGGAGGCCGCGCACACCGCGCCCAGCGTCGGCTACTCCCAGCCCTGGGACTTCGTGGTGATCCGCTCCGCGAAGACCCGAGCCCGGATGCACGAGCTGGCGGAACGTCAGCGCGACGTCTACGCCGAGTCGCTGCCCAAGGCGCGCGCCAAGCAGTTCAAGGAACTGAAGATCGAGGCGATCCTGGAGACCCCGGTCAACATCGTGGTCACCGCGGACCGCACCCGTGGTGGTCGGCACACCCTGGGCAGGCACACCCAGCCGCAGATGGCCCCCTACTCGGCGGCGCTGGCCGTGGAGAACCTGTGGCTGGCCGCCCGCGCCGAGGGCCTCGGTGTCGGTTGGGTCAGCTTCTTCGACGAGCACGAGCTGGTGGTCGAGCTCGGCCTGCCCGAGCACCTGGACGTCGTCGCCTACCTGTGCGTCGGCTACGTCAACGAGTTCCCCAGCGAGCCCGAGCTGGCGCAGGCCGGGTGGGCCAAGAAGCGCCCGCTGTCCTGGGTGGTCCACGAGGAGACCTACGGCCGCCGCGCGCTGCCCGGCGAGGAGCCGCACAGCCTGTTGCAGGACACCCTGCGCGGCATCCGCCCGCTGGACGCCAAGGCGCTGGGGGAGGCCTGGGACCGGCAGAAGCGGATGACCAAGCCGGCCGGGTCCCTGGGCATGCTGGAGATAATCTCCGCGCAACTGTGCGGCCTGTCCCGCAAGTGCCCGCCGCCGATCCCCGAGCCCGCCTGCGTCGCGGTGTTCGCGGGCGACCACGGCGTGCACGCCCAGGGGGTCACCCACTGGCCGCAGGAGGTCACCGCCCAGATGGTGGCCAACTTCCTCGCGGGCGGCGCGGTCGTCAACGCCTTCGCCAACCAGCTGGGCGCGGAGGTCTGCGTGGTCGACGTCGGCGTCGCCGCCGAGCTGCCCCCGGCGGTCGAGTCCGGCCGGACCACCGGCCTGCTGCCGCGCAAGGTACGCCCGGGCACGGACGACATGACCACCGGTCCGGCGATGACCCGCGAGGACGCGCTGAAGGCCATCGAGGTCGGCATCGAGACCGCCCGCGACCTGGTCGCGGCCGGGAACAAGGTGCTGGTCACCGGCGACATGGGGATCGCCAACACGACCCCCGCCGCCGCGCTGATCTGCGTCTTCACCGGGGAGGACCCGTCGGTGGTGACCGGCCGGGGGACCGGCATCAACGACGAGACCCATGCCCGCAAGGTCGCCGTCATCCGCCAGGCCCTGGAGCTGCACCGCCCCGACCCGGCCGACCCGATCGGGGTACTCGCCGCGGTCGGCGGCCTGGAGCACGCCGCCATCGCCGGGTTCCTGCTCGGCGCGGCCAGCCTGCGCACCCCGGTGATCCTCGACGGCGTCATCGCCGGAGCCGCGGCCCTGGCCGCCAAGGCCATCGCCCCGGAGGTGCTGGCCGCCTGCATCGCCGGCCACCGCTCCGCCGAGCCGGGGCACAAGGCCGCGCTGGCGAAGCTCGGCCTGCGCCCGCTGATCGACCTGGACCTGCGTCTGGGCGAGGGCACCGGCGCTCTGCTGGCCCTGCCCCTGGTGCAGTCAGCGGCGCGGGCGATGCACGATGTAGCCACCTTCGACTCCGCCGGAGTCACCGAGAAGCAGTGACCCGGGGACCCGGGGAAACCCGTCCGCTGCCCGGCCCGCCTGCCAGGACTCCTGGCAGGCAACCGACCCTCATGGAGCCTGTCATGCCCGCCGTCCACGACGACTCAATACCGCCGTACCCGGTCGGCCTGCGGCTGGCCGGGCGGCGGGTGGTCGTCCTCGGCGGCGGGCAGGTCGCCCAGCGCCGACTGCCGGCGCTGCTCGCGGCCGGGGCCGAGGTCCACCTGTTCTCCCCGCACACCACCCCCGCCGTCCAGGCGATGGCCGACGCCGGTGAGCTGACCTGGCACGACCGTCCCTACGCGGTCGGTGACCTGGCCGACAGCTGGTACGTGCTCGCGGCCACCAGCGACCCGGCGGTCAACGCCGCAGCTGCCGCCGAGGCCGAGGCCGGGCGCACCTTCTGCTCCCGCGCCGACGACGCCGCCGCCTCCACCGCCTGGACCCCGGCCAGCGGACGGCAGGACGGCGCCACCATCGCCGTGCTCTCCGGAGACCCGCGCCGCTCCGCCGCGCTGCGCGACGCCGTGGTCAGCGGCCTGCGCGACGGCAGCCTCGCCGCCGCCCACCACCGCGGCCGGACGCCCGGGGTGGCCCTGGTCGGCGGCGGTCCCGGCGACCCGGACCTGATCACCGTGCGCGGCCGGCGGCTGCTCGCCGAGGCCGACGTGGTCATCGCCGACCGGCTCGCCCCGCGCGAGCTGCTGGCCGAGCTGGGCCCGCAGGTCGAGGTCATCGACGCGTCCAAGATCCCGTACGGGCGGTTCATGGCCCAGGAGGCCATCAACACCGCGCTGATCGACCATGCCAAGGCCGGGAAGTTCGTGGTCCGACTGAAGGGCGGCGACCCCTACGTCTTCGGCCGGGGGATGGAGGAGCTGCTCGCCGTCACCGAGGCCGGCATCCCGGTCACCGTGGTGCCCGGCATCTCCAGCTCCATCAGCGTCCCGGCCGCCGCCGGAATCCCGGTCACCCACCGGGGTGTCACCCACGAGTTCACCGTGATCTCCGGCCATGTCGCCCCCGAGGACCCCCGTTCCCTGGTCAACTGGGCCGCCGCCGCGAGCATGCGCGGCACGCTGGTGCTGCTGATGGCGGTGGAGCGGATCGCCGCCATCGCCGCCGCCCTGATCGCGGGCGGCCGGTCGCCGCAGACCCGGGTCGCCGTCGTCCAGGAGGGCACCACCGCCAACCAGCGCCGGGTGGACGCCACTCTCGCCACCGTCGCCGAGGTGGTCGCCGCCGAGCAGATCCGCCCGCCCGCCGTGGTCGTGGTCGGCGACGTCGTCGGCTTGGCAGGCTGACCCCGAGCGGGCAGGATCGACCCGTGGCCGAACTCATCACCATCGAGGACCCGAACGACCCGCGCCTGGGCGACTACGTCGGGCTGACCGACGTCGAGCTGCGCCGCCGCCGCGAGCCGCAGGAGGGGCTGTTCATCGCCGAGGGCGAGAAGGTGATCCGGCGCGCCCGCGCGGCCGGGTACCGGATGCGCTCGATGCTGCTCTCCGCCAAGTGGATCGATGTGATGCGGGACGTCATCGACGAGGTCCCGGCACCGGTCTACGCGGTCGCGCCGGACCTCGCCGAACAGGTCACCGGCTACCACGTGCACCGCGGCGCGCTGGCGTCGATGCAGCGCAAGCCCATGCGCGACGCCGAGGACCTGCTCGCGGGCGCGCGCCGGATCGCGGTGCTGGAGGGCATCGTCGACCACGCCAACCTGGGCGCGGTCTACCGCAGCGCGGCCGCTCTGGGCATGGACGCGGTACTGCTGTCGCCGGACTGCGCCGACCCGCTCTACCGACGCGCCGTCAAGGTCTCCATGGGAACCGTCTTCGCCGTCCCCTATGCCGTCCTCGACCCCTGGCCGCGGGCGCTGGAGACGCTGCGCGACGCCGGGTTCTCGCTGCTCGCGCTCACCCCGCACCCGGACGCCGTGCCGCTGTCCGAGGTGCAGCCGAAGCTGCTGGAGCGCTGCGCGGTGCTGCTGGGCTCCGAGGGCAACGGCCTGAGCACCGAGGCGCTGCGCGCCGCCGACGCCTGGGCCCGGATCCCGATGCACCACGAGATCGACTCGCTCAACATCGCCGCCGCCGCGGCCGTCAGCTTCTACGCCCTGGCCCAGCGGCAGTCCTAGCCCGCCCCGGCCCCGGCCCGCCGACTCCCGCCCCGGTGCCGGTCAGTCGGCCGGTGCCGAGGCAGCCGGGGTGGCCGAGGCAGCCGGGGTGGCCGAGGCAGCCGGGGTGGCCGGGGTGGCCGCGCCGGTGCCGCCGGCGCTCGGCGGCCAGGCCTCGGTCATGGTGCCGTTGCTCAGCGGGGTGTAGCGGGTGGTGCTGGCCGGACGCTCGCCGGAGGCCGGGGTGTGTTCCTCTCGCAGCACCGCGCCCCCGGCGATCCGCCAGCTGCCGACCCCCTGCGGCGTGCCGGTGGAGGCGTGAGCCGCCAGCAGAACCGGTTCTGCACCGGCCAGGCCGAACAGTTCCACCAGGTCCTCCGGTGCGTCGCCGCTGAGCCGGGTGAGGATCACCACCGCCGCCGGTGCGCCCCGGTACTCGGCCGGGAGCACCGCCGTCAGCGAGACCGGCGAGCCACCGCCGGTGGAGTGGCCGCCGCGCAGCAGGATGATCGAGCTGTCGCCGGGGTCGGGATAGCGCCGGTCGCCCCAGTCCACGGTCGGCGCCGATGCCGCCGCCAGCAGCGGCTGCGCGGTGGTGACCCCGGTCAGACTGGTCACCCCCGGCGTGCCGACGGCGCCGGACGCGCTCGTGGACGGCGTCCCGGTACCGGCGGACCCGGCCGCCGCCCCGGTCGACGGGGTCGACGGGACGGGCTGGGACGGGACGGACGCCTGGGCCGAGGGCAGGGCCGGCCCGGCCCCCTGGCCGCTGTGGCCCTGGCAGCCCTGGGCGACCGCGATCACCACGGCGACGATCACGGTGACCGTGATGAAGACCACGAACCGCTGGCGCAACAACCGACGTGACGGAGCGCGACCGGGGCGCGCGGGCGGCGGAGTGCGCCTCCCGGCGACCGGGGTGGCGGGTACCCGGCCCGCCGGGCGGGACGGCTGCGCCGGGTGTGCGCCGGACTCGGCCTGACCGTGCCCCGAAGGGTGTCCCGAAGCATCTCCGGCAGCGGAGGCGTGCCCCGGGGCATGGGCCGCGCCCAGCCCCTGACCCAGCCCCTGACCGGTCCCCTGGCCCGCTCCCTGAGCCGGTCCATGGCCCGATCCGGGGCCCGGTCCATGGGTCGGGTAGCGGTGGGCCAGTGTCGGCACGGAGTCGGCGCCGCTCAGCTCGGGCGGCAGCGGCTCGCGCACCGTCGGCGGCATCACCGGCCGCCGCCCCGGCGGACGCGCCACCGGCCGCTGCCCCGGCTGCGGCTGACCCGGTCCTGGCCGCTGCCCGGCCCGCTGCTCCGGACGCTGTTCCGACCGCTCGGCCCCGGCCGGCTGGCTCTGCCTGGTCTGCGGCTGCGGCAGCTGGCTGCGGCCGATGGCCGCGCCCCGGGCGGTGAGTTCCCGCAGCCGGTCCCGCAGTTGGGTGGTGGTCGGCCGGTCCACCGGCTCCTTGGCCAGGCAGGCCCGCAGGATCGGCGCCAGCGCGCCGGGGACCTCGCCGAGGTCCGGCTCCTCGTGGACCACCCGGTAGAGCATCACCTCGGAGCTGCCCGAGCCGAACGGGGTGTCCCCGGTCGCGGCGTACGCCAGCGTGGTGCCCAACGCGAAGACGTCCGTGGCCCCGGTCACCACGATGCCCCGGACCTGCTCGGGGGCCAGGAAGCCGGGGGAGCCGACGGCGGTGCCGACGTGGGTGAGCGTGCTCGCGCCGGTGGACCAGGCGATGCCGAAGTCGATGATGCGCGGGCCCTTGGGCGACAGCAGGATGTTGGAGGGCTTCAGGTCGCGGTGCACCACGCCCGCCTGGTGCACGTGGACCAGGCCGTCCGCGAGCGCCGCGCCGATCGCGGCGACCTCCGGCCAGGGCAGCGGGCCCTCCTCGCCGACCCGCTTGTAGAGCGAGGGACCGGGGACGTAGGTGGTGGCCAGCCACGGCCGTTCGGCGTCGATGTCGGAGGCCACCAGCCGGGCCACGCAGCCGCCCCGGATCCGTGCCGCCGCCGCCACCTCACGGGCGAAGCGGGTACGGAACTCCTGGTCCTCGGCCAGCTCGGAGCGGATCAGCTTGAGCGCGACCTTCTGGCCCCGGCGATCCGACCCGAGGTACACCACGCCCATGCCGCCCGAACCCAGTCGCCGATGCAGCCGGTAGGGGCCGACGACTCGCGGGTCCTCCCGCCGGAGCCGCATCATCGCCAATGTCTTGTCCCGCCGTCAGGTCCCCGTGCCGGGAAGTGCGCCAATTGTCAGGCCACAGCTTACGGACTGCTCAGCGTGCGACGCTGATTCGCAACACCCCGACCGTCTGTCGGATTGTCAGATTCATGGTGCACCCTCGCGCGTCGCCCAGGGGGTATCGACTAGGGGACTACCCCGAGTCACCCCCGGCAGGCAGCCGTCCCGGCTCCACCTGGGGTAGTACACCCGGCTGGCGCTCCTCCTCCCGGGGTATGCCGCCGGGACGGTCCCCGCGCATGACGCCCCCGGCCGCGCGCGACCGTAGGTTTGGTACCAGCGGTGGGCAGGGAGCTCGTCCCCCGAGGTGCCCCGCCCGCCGCGACCGTGCCGGAATGCCGTGGGGATCGCCAAGAGCGATGCAGGCAGAGAGAGTTGGGGACAACAACGTGTCCGTGCAGATGACAGGACGAGCTCGCCGCCGGCGCAGACTGGAAGGCACCCGCAACCCCCTGGTGGCCCTCGCCATCGCCCTGCCGGTCGCCGCCCTGCTGGCCTTCGCCTTCGGCGGCTGGTCCCAGTTCGCGGTGCAGGCGACCTCGGTGGTCCACCTGGTGGGGCGCTGAGGCCCCAGCCACGAGGGGGACAGCGGGACTGTACGACGAAGGCCGCCACCGGGAAACCGGGGCGGCCTTGGTGCTGTGAGCTGGTGCGCGATACTGGGATTGAACCAGTGACCTCTTCCGTGTCAGGGAAGCGCTCTCCCGCTGAGCTAATCGCGCGGGGATCCTGCTGGGTGGTACAACCCCGGCGAGCGGGGTGTGCGTGCGCGATACTGGGATTGAACCAGTGACCTCTTCCGTGTCAGGGAAGCGCTCTCCCGCTGAGCTAATCGCGCGGGACGACAGCAGTCGGGACGCTGTCGGTACTGCTGGGAAACTGTGAGGTGGAGACGGGATTTGAACCCGTGTACACGGCTTTGCAGGCCGTTGCCTCGCCTCTCGGCCACTCCACCGAGTGAGTCGAAGGCCGACGCACAGCCCTCTACCGAGCGGATGACGGGATTCGAACCCGCGACCCTCACCTTGGCAAGGTGATGCTCTACCACTGAGCCACATCCGCATGATCCCCGTTCGGCGTTCCGCTCGCTTCCTCGCGGCCCGCGTCCTGGCGACGTGTTGAACTTTAGCGGATTCCGGGCCCAGCTCAAATTCCGTATCCCCGGCGACCTGCGGCGAGCCGCTCGGCACGGTGCCCGGGGCAGGCCGACGGCCTGGTCCGCCGGGCGTGTCGGCGCCGGTCCGTCGCCCGACCAGGGGAGGGAGTGCGCGGAGCCCGGAACAGCCGCGCCGCTTGCGGTAGCGTCCACGCCAGCGGTCGGACGACGAGGAGGCAACAGGTGCGGATCTGGGTCAACGGAGCGCTGCGGGAACCCGCTGACGCGTCGGTGTCGGTGCTCGACCGGGGATTCACCGTCGGCGACGGGGTGTTCGAGACGCTCAAGGTGGTCGACGGCCGACCCTTCGCGCTGGAGCGCCATCTGGACCGGCTGGAGCGCTCCGCCCGGGCCCTCGGCCTGCTCCGTCCCGACCGGGACCAGGTCCGCGCGGCCTGCGCCGAGGTCCTGGCGGCCGAGCCGCTGCCGCTCGGCCGACTGCGGATCACCTGCACCAGCGGTCCCGCCCCACTCGGTCCGGTCGGAGGCTCGGATTCCAGCTCTGACGCCGGTCCCGACGCCGACCCCGAGGCCGGTCCCACCCTGGTCGTCGCCGCCGGAGCCATGCGGCCCCGACCGGCCACCGCCGCCGTGGTCACCGTCCCCTGGACCCGCAACGAGCACAGCGCCACCGCCGGGATCAAGACCACCTCCTATGCCGAGAACGTGGTCGCTCTCGCCCGTGCGCACGAGCACGGTGCCGACGAGGCGATCCTCGGCAACACCGCCGGACTCCTGTGCGAGGGCACCGCCTCCAACGTCTTCGTCGTCCTCGGCGGACGCCTGCTGACCCCGCCGCTCTCCTCCGGCTGCCTGGCTGGGATCACCCGCGCGCTCACCCTCCAGTGGAGCGACGCCGAGGAGGAGGACCTGCCGCTGTCCGTCCTGCGGGACGCCGACGAGGTCTTCCTCACTGGTTCGCTGCGCGACATCCAGGCCGTCTCCCGGGTCGACGAGCGGGAGCTGTCCGGTGCGCCGGGGCCGGTCACCGCGCGCCTGGCTGCCGTCTTCGCCGAACGCGCCGCCGCCGACCAAGAGCCGTGACTCCGACCGACTCAAAGCCCCGACCCCGACCCCGACCCTGATCCTGACCCTGACCCTGATCTGTCACGAGGACTTCACGAGGACTGAGGAGTGCTGTCCCGATGACCACCACCCTGCGCCCGCTGACCCCCGAGCAGCCCGCACCGGACGGCGGCCGGGGGAGGCTGTTCGCGGTCTGCGTCAACGGCCGACCGGTCGGCCGGGTCACCGTCACCGCCCACGCCGTCGCCGGGGGCGGCCCGTGGGTCGGCGAGATCACCGCGCTGGGCATCGACCCGGCCGACCGGGGGCGCGGGCGCGGGACGGTGGCCGCGCTGGCGGCGGAGGAGGTGCTCCGAGGCTGGGGCTGCGTCCTGGCCCGGGCGATGGTCGAGCAGGGCCCGGACCAGTCGGCCGCGCTGCGGCTCGCCGAGGCCCTCGGCTACCGGGTGCGCGCCCGGTACCTGGCCAAGTCGCTCCCGGACAGCATGCCGGAGCTGCCCTCCGGCGTCCACGGACGGCCGCTCACCGCCGAGGAGTTCCCGGACTGGCTCGCCGCCGGGACCCGCGAACACATCGACGCCCAGATCAGCCGGGGACTCACCCCCGAGCAGGCCCGCGCCGTCTCCGACGCCGACCACCGGCACGCGCTGCCGTACGGCCTGGACAGCCCGCACACGGTGCTGCGGGTGCTGGGGTCGGCCGGTCAGGACGTCGGCAGCGTCTGGGTGGACACCGACTTCCAGCTCTCCCCGGACGCCCAGCGGCTCGGCTGGGTCTTCGACCTGCGGGTCGCGTCCGAGCACCGGGGGCACGGCTACGGGCGGGCGCTGATGCTGCTCGCCGAGCGCGAGTGCCTGGACGTCGGCGTCCGGCGACTGGGGCTCAACGTCCTGGACGACAACGTCCCGGCGAACGCCCTCTACCGCTCCCTCGGCTACCGGACGACCCGTCACATCCTGGAGAAACAGCTCTAGTTGGAGGAGCGGCTCTGGTCGGGGGCGCCGAGCAGTTCGATCAGCCGCGCCCGCAGGCCCTGCTGACTCTTGCCGCCGTCCAGCCGGGTGCCGGCCACCACATAGGTCGGCGTGCCGGTGACCCCGATGGCCTTGCCCTCCGCGTGGTCCGCGTCCACGGCCAGGATGTGGCGGCCGTCGATCAGCGCGGTGTCCATCTCCTCGGCGTCCAGGCCCAGCTCGCGGGCGACCTCCAGCAGCAGTTCCTCGCCGCGCCGGCCCAGCTCGGCGGTCCTGGCCAGCACCGCCTCGACGAACGGCCATCCCGCGCCCTGCTCGAACGCCTCCTCGGCGGCCTGGGCGGCGGCGAAGGCGTGCTTGTGCCGCTCCAGCGGGAAGTGCCGCAGCACGACCTCCAGCCGGTCGCCGTAGGCGGCGCGCAGCGCGTGGATGTCGTCCAGTGCCGTGGCGCAGTCGGGGCACTGCAACTCGCACCAGTACTCGACCCGGGGCAGGGCCGGGGGAGGGGAACTTTCATTCATGGTCGTAAGTCTCCCATTCGGGGGCACCATGGAGGGGACCGCACCTGTGTGCGGCACCTGCGTGCCGGGGGAGGACGCCGGGTGAGGACGAACGTGAAGGCGAAGGAGGCGGGGGCTGATGACCGCGATCGTGTGTTTGGCACTGTCGGCGGCGGCCGTGGTGGTCGCCGTCCTGGCCGCCACCAAGGGCAGGTACCGCCGGGCAGTGCGCTGGGCGGCCGTCGCCCTGGTGCCCACCGGGCTCTACCTGACCGGGCTGATCACTGTCTTCTCCCGGATCGGCCATGCGATCGGGGACTGGGCGGCCGACCTGGTGTTCGACCCCCGGGTCTGGGTCGGGGTGTGCATGCTCGGCGGTGCGGTGGCGCTGGCGCTGCTCACCGGCATCGGCCGGCACCGGACGCCGAAGGCGGTGGAGACCTCCGCCGCCGTCCCGGCCACGACCGGTCCGGGCCGGACGCCCTCGGTGACCGCCGGGGCCGGGCAAGCATCCGCGAAATCGGCCGCGAAACCGTCCGGCAAGGCGTCCGGGAAGAACGGGAAGAAGGCGGACGACGGGCTGGACGACTTTGGCGACATCGAGGAGATCCTCAAGCGCCGGGGGCTGTGACCCGGGCCGGCTCCGCGCCGTCCGCCGCCGTGCGCTGCCGCGCCCGGTAGGCGGCGACGTGCAGCCGGTTGCCGCAGGTGCGGCTGTCGCAGTAGCGGCGCGAGCGGTTCCGGGACAGGTCGACAAAGACGTGCGTGCAGTCCGGGGCCTCGCAGCCGCGCAGCCGTTCCCACTCCCCGGCGACCACGATGAACGCCAGCGCCATGCCGGCGTCCGCCGCCAGGTGGTCGGCCAGTGCCGCGCAGGGCGCGAAGTAGTGCATGTGCCAGCCGTGGCCGTCGTGGTTGGTCAGCC
>Ga0302314_10011671_pt1 | contig 15307 bp, 10 predicted proteins | sample III_Palsa_N2_3_FD_200533 | JGI IMG/M metagenome (GOLD analysis project Ga0302314, IMG submission 200533) | Peat permafrost microbial communities from Stordalen Mire near Abisko, Sweden - III_Palsa_N2_3 | ecosystem: Environmental > Terrestrial > Soil > Palsa > Peat permafrost | place: Sweden...
CACCCTGACCATCGCCGCCCAACCCAGCCCGGCACCATGGCCGCCCAACCCAGCCCGGCGACTCATCCCACGCCCGCGCCTCCACCCGACCACACTTCTTGCTGTTATCCGATAACGACGCGCCCGGGCGCCGTCCCGCGACCTGTCGGCTATCCCATCGACCGAAACGCTCCCCTGTCACCTACGCCACCGCCACCGCCACCGACAGCGCTAAAAGCGTAGATTTCCAGATCCGGCTTAGCGCTGAAAGTAAGGCCGGTCATGGGCGGCCAAACTTTCAGCGCTAAGGGTGCTGCCATCCTTGGCGGCGCTGGGGGCGGGGCCAGAGTGGAGCGCGGGGGTAGCGTGAATCCCGTGGAGTGGTACGAGGCTTCGATCTTTAGGAGACGCGTTGGGGACTTAGCAGGTATCCCTAGACGGTGTCGATGGCGTAGGCGACAGATGGCGAACCGGTCGATGGCGTAGGCGACAGGCGGCAGCCATGCGGTGGCGTAGCTGCCGGCACTTTGGAACGCGTCCATGGAGTATCCGGGAGCATTTGGTTGGCGTCGGGCCGCGAGCAACCCGCATTCTTGCCGTGATCGCGAGGGATTTGTTCCTGACGTAAACTCCGCATCGAAGCGGTGCACGAATCCTTCGTGATCACCGCCTCAGCCGATGGACCCCCGTTCAGGTCCGCCGATAGGCGCCCCGGCGGGGTCACAATCCCGTCGACCGCGTGATCCCCGGCGGTACCGGGAGGGTGGGGCGGCTCAGGGAAATTTCCGTCGGCCTTCCGAAGGAGCCGCCGGCGGAAATTTGGCCTGGCCGACACACCCGGCGTCAGGGCCAGTTTTTGACCTTGACCTTGACCTTGACCTTGACCTGAAGTCTGAAGTCTGAAGTCTGCCTGTCTAGCCGTTCGCGTAGCCGGGCGGGGGGACGTAGCTGACTCGCTGGTAGAGCTGGCCGGTGGCCGGGGAGTCGGCGCCGATCTTGACGAAGTTCGCCTTGAACCAGGCGGACAGCCCCGCCGACCATGGGATACGCCGCTCATAGCCCTTGTCAGGGGAGAGCCAGACGTAGTCGGCCTTGCTGAACCAGGTCTGCCACTGGCCTACCACGGCCGGCATGTTCTGCGCGCCGGCCTGGACGGACACGCCGTTGCTGAGCACCAGCGTGTCGGCGAGGGAGTCGATGATGTCCGGGCAGCCAGGAGGCAGGTTGGTGAACCGATCGGCGGCGATCGACAGGGATACCTCGTCCGTGATGAGGCACGCGCCCGGCGGGATCTCATGCGCCACCGCCTCGGCCCCGGAATGCTGCACCGGGTACATCTCCCTGATCTGCACGACCGCGACCAGCACGATCACCACCGCGAAGGCGCGGACGAGCACCAGCGACCAGCGCCGGTGGCCCGCCACGGCGCCGGCCGCGCCGCCGAGGGAGAGCGCGAGCCAGGGCGCGGGGAAATCCGCGTAGTGGTAGAAGAAGGCCGAGTACCCGGTGATCATCGCCGTGGCGATCACCAGGGTGGCGAGCGACAGCCACTCCAGTTGGGTCAGCCGCCGGGACTGCCAGGCGTACCCGGCCACGAGCGCTCCGGCCAGCACCAGCGCGGCGAGAATCGGCAGCCAGCCGATGCTGTGGGAGTCGCTGACGGCCGACGCGCCCGCCGCGAACATCGAGTTGCCGCCCGGGTCGAGCGTCAGCCTCCCCGACTGGCTGTAGATGTCGATGAGCCCGGTGAGGTTCGCGAGCCTGACCCCGAACGCCACGTAGCTGCCCTCCCGGGCGGCCTGGTCGGTGATCGTCGAGCGGATGAACGTGACCGGCGCGGCGGCGAGGAGCGGCCCGGCGGAGACCCCGAACCCGACCACGAGCCCGATCAGGTAGTCGCGCACCCGACGGCCCCGGTCGGGCTTGAGCAGGAGGCAGAGGACCAGCAGCACCACGGCGGGCGCGGCGGACCAGAACTTGATCGCGCCGGCGAACCCGAGCACGACCCCGGCCCAGCCCAGCATCGAGGGGCGGGCCAGGTGCCCCCGGCGGAACGCCAGGTTGATCGCGATCAGGCAGAACAGGTTCATCCACGGCTCAAGCAGCAGCGTGTGCGCGGTGGTGATGTCGGGCGGGTAGACGGCGAGAACGCCGCAGGCCACGGCGGTCACCACCGCGCCCCGGTAGCGGACCAGGTTCCCGACCAGGGGGATGCACGCGGTGGATGCGAGCGCGGTCAGCAGCCGGGCCAGCGCGAGCGCCTTGACCGTGGTGGTCAGCTTGGCGAACAGCGCCACCGGCAGCATCAGCTCGAGGATCCCCGGCGGCTGGACGAGCGCGAAGTTCAGGTAAGGCAGCTGTCCCTCGGTCATCCGGATCGAGCCGCCGAGGTACACGCCATCGTCGTACTCGGTGATGCCGGTCAGCGAGCCCGGCCTGCTGAGCGTGAAGAGCCGCAGGGCCAGCGCAAGCACCGTCGCGAGCAGGATCACCTTGCCCGGGTCGCTGAGCCAGTAGGCCCGCAGCCGTCCTCGAAAACCGCCCGCCTCCGCTGAGAGCCCGCGTTTCGCCTGCCCGCCAGGCGCGCTGTCCACGTCGCCTGGCGTGTAGAGGTTCCCGCTCACGGGCGGAGACTAGCAGGCATCAGGGCTGCTCCGGACGACTTTGAGGACGGTATGGCGGCATTACGCGAGTCTTGGGTTTAACCACCGAGACCACAGCAATGGTATGACCTCTGCCTCAAAGGTGCGGAGTCAGGCCAGGCCCGGGCAGAGCGATCTACCAAGAAAACGGGAAAACGTCAGACCCCGCGAAATTCCGGCGACCTGCGCAGCGCGTCGGCGACCGCGCGGGACGTGCCCAGGCTGACGAGGGGCACCCCCGCGCCGCGGACTCGGAAGACGGTCGCGCCCGGGGCGTGGCCGATCCGCACCACGGCCGCGCTCAGCGGCGAACGCCGGACGATGACCTCGCCGCCGCCGGCGGCGACCTCGAACTCCACACCGAGCCGCCGGCTGAGCACGCCCGCCAGCTCCGCCGGCGTGACCCCCTTGCGCGGTACCCGAACCTGCCCCACCGTGCCTCCTCGCTCGCGATTTGGTGGAACGCAGAATACCCGTCACACCTGGACGCCAGCTGTAAGGGGGCCAGCCACGCCGCCGTGTTGGGGGGCAGCGCTCCTTCCGCGTCCAGCGGACCGCTGGTCACCAGCACCTCCGAGTGCGGCGGGAGCGCGACGGGCGAGGTGCCGAGGTTGGCCGCGAACAGGAACCCCGGGTCGCGGGCGAAGAACAGCGCGTCGTCCGGGGCCGCCAGCCAGCGCATCGAGGTGCTGCCGCCGCTCCCGATGCCAAGCGCGGGATGGCTGCGGCGGATCCGCAGCGCCGCCTGGTAGAGCGAGAGCGACGAACCCGGGTCGCCGGACTGAGTCGCCACGCTGTACCCGCCCCACCACGGGGGCTGCGGAAGCCAAGGCGGGGCCGGGGTGAAATCACGGTCCGTTCCTGAGAATCCGAATGAAGCCCCGCTGGCTGACCACGGCAGCGGGACGCGGCAGCCGTCGCGGCCGACCACCTTGCCTCCGGTCCGGCGGAAGGTCGGGTCCTGCCGGGCGGCGTCGGGGATGTCCTCGACCTCCGGCAGGCCGAGTTCCTCGCCCTGATAGACGTAGGCCGAGCCGGGCAGCGCCAGCAGCAGCAGCGCGGCGGCGCGGGCCGCCTCCTTGCCCCAGCGGGTGACCGGGCGGACCACGTCGTGGTTATCGATCACCCAGGGGGCGTGCGAGCCGTCGGTGAACGCGTGGGTGTCGTCGATCGCCGCCCGCAGGGCGACGGCGGACCATGGCGACTTGATCAGCTCGAAGTTGAACACCTGCGGCAGCTCGCCCGGCGCCAGGTAGGGCGCGATCGTGCTGGCCGACTCCGCCCAGACCTCGCCGACCGCGGTGCGCGCGCCCGGGAAGCCGTCGCTCGGGTAGCTGTCGAGGATCGCGCGCCAGTCACGGTAGACCGCGTGCACCTCCGGCCGGTGATAGTAGGCCGAGGGGCGGTTGGTCAGCGTCGGGTCGGCCACGTCGGCCAGGTTCGGGTCCTTGAACAGGCCGTGCGCGACGTCCACCCGGAACCCGCCGATGCCGCGGTCGAGCCAGAACCGCAGGATCTCCTCGAACATCGGCCCGACGCGCGGATCGCGCCAGTTCCAGTCCGGCTGGCTCGTGTCGAACAGGTGCAGGTACCACTGGCCGTCGGGCACCCGGGTCCAGGCGCGCCCGCCGAACTGGGAGGGCCAGTTGTTGGGCGGCTCGGCGCCGTCGGGACCCCGCCCGTCGCGGAAGATGAACAGATCGCGCTCGGAGCTCCCCGGCGGCGCCGCCAGCGCCTTCTTGAAGAGCGGGTGATCCCACGAGCAGTGGTTCGGCACCAGGTCAACGATGACCCTGATGTCGTGGTCTCTCCCGACTTTGACCAGGCGATCGAAGTCGCCCAGGGTGCCGAAACGCGGGTCCACGTCCATGTAGTCGCTGACGTCGTAGCCGCCGTCGTTGAGCGGCGAGGGATAGAAGGGCGACAGCCAGATCGCGTTCACGCCAAGGTCGGCCAGGTACGGGAGACGCTCGATAAGGCCGGGCAGGTCACCGTTCCCGTCCCCGTTCTCGTCCGCGAAGCTGCGCGGGTACACCTGGTACACCACGGCCCCGGCCCACCAGGGATTGTCCGGCTTGCCCACTCGCTGTTCCTTCCGCTGTTTGCCTTGATCATTCCCTCGCGCGCGGCCAGTTAGTACAGTCGTGCCCGGAGGCGTCTGGGTTTCCTGGTGGTCCCCCTGGTCTTCAAAACCAGTGAGCGGCGTGCCGCGTCGCTGGCGGGTTCGATTCCCGTCCGCCTCCGCCACTAGCGAACACCCCACCTTAGGCGCACCAGCGCCGGGCCGGGGCGCTGACGGGCTCGCGTCCCCCCGTCCGCCCCCGCTACCTCTGTTTGCGCAGCGCAAGCGCCACTCGCACAGAAGTGGCTTTATTTCTTTTGATCACTTTAGGAACGTAGGCTGGGGGGATGCTCACCGACGCGTACGGGCGGGTGGCCACGGACCTGCGGGTCTCGCTGACCGACCGCTGCAACCTCCGCTGCGCGTACTGCATGCCCCCCGAGGGCCTCGACTGGCTGCCGACGCCGCAGGTGCTGACCGCCGATGAGATCGTCCGGCTGCTCACGATCGGCGTCGAGACGCTGGGCATCCGCGAGGTCAGGTTCACCGGCGGCGAGCCGCTGCTCCGCCGCGACCTGGCCGACATCATCGCCCGCACCGCCGCGCTCGACCCGCGGCCCGACATCTCGCTCACCACCAACGGGATCGGCCTGGACAAGCGCGCCACGGCGCTGAAGGCGGCCGGCCTGGACCGGATCAACGTCTCGCTCGACACGCTCCGGCCCGAGGTGTTCCGTAAGCTGACCCACCGCGACCGGCTGCCCGACGTGCTGGCCGGGCTCGCCGCCGCCGCGTCGGCCGGGCTGACCCCGGTGAAGGTCAACGCGCTGGTGATGCGCGACCTGAACGCCGACGAACCACCCGAGTTGCTCGCCTACTGCCTGGACCACGGCTACGAGCTGCGCTTCATCGAGCAGATGCCGCTCGACGCGCAGCACGGCTGGAAAAGAACCGAGATGGTCACCTCGGTCGAGATCCTCGACTCGCTTTCGGCCGCGTTCGCGCTATCAGAAGATACCGAACGGTCCCGTGGCGCTGCGCCGGCCGAGACATTCCTCGTCAACGGCGGCCCGGCCCGAGTCGGGGTGATCGCCTCGGTCACCCGGCCGTTCTGCGGCGCCTGCGACCGGGTGCGCCTTACCGCCGACGGGCAGATCCGCAACTGCCTGTTCGCCCGGTCGGAGAGCGACCTGCGGGCGGCGCTGCGGTCCGGGGCCTCGGACGACGAGATCGCCGCCCGATGGCGGGCGGCGGTCGCGTCGAAGCTCCCCGGGCACGGGATCAACGACCCGACCTTCCTCCAGCCGGACCGGCCCATGTCCGCCATCGGCGGTTAATCCCGAACACAGGCCGACAGCGCTGAAAGTTCGACCGGCCATCACCGGCCAAACTTTCAGCGCTCACTCGATCTTGGTGGGTCCGCGGATGGCGCCTTCGCGCTTCTTGCTGTTATCTTAGATGCCGAGCTTGGTGCCGTCGATGGACTCGGCGGCCGGCGGCGCGGTGATCGCCAGCGGCGCGCTGTACTCGGTGAAGCCGATCACCCCGCCGTTGGCGGTCGGCTCGGCCAGCTTCAGGAGAACCGGGCTGGACGAGTTGGTGATGTAGGCGTAGCCGGCCTGGCCCGTCTGGGTGATCTTGTAGGCGTTCTTGCCGTTGTAGGTCGTCGGGGTGGCCACGTACGCGGTGCCCGTCGGCGTCGGCAGCTCGCCGAACAGTCCGCTGATGCTGCAGATCTTGGCGAGATCGGCGACTTGCGCGTTGTCCGCCGGGACCCTGATGTACTTGTCGGCCACCAGGGCGAGCGCGGCCTGGCTGAGGTGCAGGGTCGTGTAGAAGGCGTTGGTCGGCTTCAGCCAGACGTCGCCTCCCGTCTCGATCAGCTGGAACGACTCCACCTTGGACAGCGCGATCGCGCCGCGGCAGCCCGCCTTCTGCACCATGGTGAGGTTGAAGGAGACCTGGTCGCCGCTGGTGCCGCTGCCGCTGGAGATGCCCGAGCCGACCACCAGCAGGGTCGTCGCCGCCTTGGTGTCGGCGATCGCCTTGATGATCAGCGCGGTCGCGGCCGCTCCGGTCACCGTCGCGGTGCTGACCGGGGAGGCACTCGGCGACGCGGCGGCGGTGCCCGATGTCGCGCTGGCGGCGGGTGAACTGCCCGAGCCGCCCGACGAGCCGCACGCGGCGGCGCCGACGGCGAGCGCGGCGGCGAGAATAACCGTGGACACGGTCCTGCCGCGCATGCCTGCCGTGAACCCGGTCGACACCATGGGCCCCCCTTTCACGCTTGAATACCCATTGATGGTTGACCTATACGATTAGTGACCATCGAAGGGCGCACCGCGCCGTCAGACCACGGTAGCGGGCAGGCCAGCGGATTTTACGGGTTGCGAGTGCGGCGGAGGTCGCCAGGGAGGCGCTCGGTGACCCGGGCGCGGTCCAGGTACTCCAGCAGCGGGATGGCCACCCGGCGGGAGGTGCCCAGGGCCTGGCGGGCCTGCGAGGTGGTGAACGGCTGGTCGAGCGCGGCCAGGCGGCGCCTGGCCTCCCGGCCGGCGTTTGGGGCGAGCACGATCATGTCGGCGATGCGGAGCAGCAGGCCGACCCGGGCCGCGGTGGCCAGGGCCTTGGCATCGAGGCCCAGCGCGCGCAGTCGCTCGGCGTCCGGGGCGGCGAACGGGTCCCTGGCAAGATCGTCGAGGATCGTCTGCACGGCGCCGGCGATCGCGGGCGGGAGCCGCCCGGCGGTGCTGGCGGCCGAGGCCTGGGCGGCTGGGGGTCGGGCCGCTGGGGGTCGGGCCGCTGAAGCAGGCGGTGGTGGTGGCGCGGCTTCCGTGGCGTGCTCGGTGACAACGCGGAGGTGACCGCCCTCTTGGACGATGTCGCCTGCGACCAGCGCGGTGACCAGGTCGCGGCTTGGCAGCTTCAGCGCCGCGCGGGCGGCTTCCGTGGGCATGCCCAGGGCGAGGGGATCCCGGGCGCAGAAGTCCGCCACCACGACCCGGAGCTCAGTGCGGAGGCCGGACCAGTGCGCCGGGTCGGCGAGCCACTCCCCCGTGACCGGGGCCGGCCGATCGGTCAGGCCGGCCGCCGTGAGTTGCGCGGCGCGCAGGAGCTTGTGCCGGCCGAGCAGGTCGCCCGCCGTCGGGACGTCCGGCCAGGCGGACAGTTCCCTGGCGGCGGCGGTGCCGGCGCCGCGGCGCGCCAGCGGCGGCGGTGCCGGGTCGAGGACGGTGGCGCCGTGGATCGCCAGCCCGGCCGCGCCCGGGTCGCGCAGCAGCACCCGGTCGCCGACGTGCAGCGGCAGCGGGTCGCGGAGCCGCAGCCGGGCGTAGATCGCCGTCGGCGTCCGGCTCGTGTCGGCCGTTCCCAGGATCCGCAGCCGGGCCTGGGTGCGGGTGGAGCCGATGTGCAGCAGGAGCTCGGCCGGGAGCTTTGGCTCCGGGTCGGCGGCGCGCGGGGTGATGCGGACGTCGAGCTCGGTCGTGAGCGTCCAGCGGCCCGGTTCGGTCAAGGCCATGCCGCGGGCCGGGAGGTCGGCGGGGACGCCCCGGAGGTTCAGCGCCACCCGGGCGACGCCGGAGACCTCGTCGGCGGGCTCGCCCAGCGCCTGCAGCCCGCGGACGCGGACCGGGTCCGACGAGGGGGTGAGCAGCAGTTCCTCGCCGTTCCTGACGGTCCCGGCGGGCAGCGTGCCGGTGACGACGGTGCCGGCCCCCCTGATGGTGAACGAGCGATCGATCCAGAGCCGCACCGGCCGCCGATCGCCAATCGTTCCGTCACCGCCCACCCGCCCGCGATCGCCGGGCTGCGCGGGGTCCCCGGAACGGGAGAGCGCGGAGACCAGGCGGCCGAGGGCGGCGCGGAGATCATCGAGACCCTGGCCAGTGACGGCGCTGACGCTGACCGCCTCGACCGGGCCGAGGCTGGTTTTCGCGATCTCGGCCAGGGCCTCACGGGTCGCGGGGCCGGGGTCGGCCAGGTCGGCACGGGTGACGACGAGGATGCCGTGCCGGACGCCGAGCGCGTCCACCGCCGCCAGGTGCTCGGCGGACTGGGGCATCCAGCCGCCGTCGGCCGCCACGACGAACAGGACGGCGGGGACCGGGCCGAGGCCGGCCAGCATATTCGGCACGAACCGCTCGTGGCCAGGGACGTCGACGAAGGCCAGTTTTTCTCCCGCCGGCAACGTGAGCCAGGCGTAGCCGAGGTCGATGGTCATGCCACGGCGGCGTTCCTCCGCCCACCGGTCGGGCTCCATCCCCGTCAGCGCGCGGACAAGCGTTGACTTGCCGTGATCCACATGCCCGGCGGTCGCGACCACGTACATCACTCACCCCCCGGCTCACGCCGGCACCACGCCGCGGGGACTTCCCTGCCCGGGGCGTTCATCGGGGGCTTGCCGCTGCCAGGACCGCCGCGACCAGGCGGTCATCGTCGTCGGGGTCGACCGAGCGGAGGTCGAGGAGCAGGCGGCCCTTTTCCACCCGGCCGATCACGGCCGTTACGTCACCCCGTCGGACCGCCGGTCCGCCGCGGAGCGGGACCGCCAGCTCCTCGGGGAGCGCGACCGCGGCGCTTGGCAGGGTGACGCCGGGGGCGCCGCCGCCGCCGACGGCCGCCTCGGTCGCCGCCACGCTGGCGTGGATTCCGCGGGCCTGCAGGGCCGACCGCACTCGTTCGGCGCGATCGGACAGGGCGGCGCGATCGGCCGCCAGCGCGCGGGCGACGGGCGGGAGGGGACCGGTGATCGTCGCCTCCAGGGCGGCGAGGGTCAGCTTGTCGACCCGGAGCGCGCGGGCAAGCGGGTGGCGCAGCAAGCGGCGGACGAGCGGCTCGTCGCCGAGCAGCAGGCCCGCCTGCGGCCCGCCGAGCAGCTTGTCGCCGCTCGCGGTGACCAGGTTCGCGCCGTTCCTGAGGGAGGTCGCGGCGTCGGGCTCGTCGGGGAGCAGCGGGTGCGGAGCGAGCAGGCCCGAGCCGATGTCATGCACGAGCGTCACCTCGAGCGCGGCCAGCTCGGCCAGGGAAGCCTGTCTGGTGAACCCCTCGACCCGGTAGTTGGAGGGGTGGACCTTGAGGATGAAGCCGGTATCGTCCGTGATCGCCTGCTGGTAGTCCTCGGCGCTGGTCCGGTTGGTCGTGCCGACCTCCTTCAGGCGTGCGCCGGTCGAGGTCAGCAGGTCGGGAAGGCGGAATCGGTCGCCGATCTCGATCAGCTCGCCGCGGCTGATGATGATCTCCCGGCCGCTCGCGAGCGCGGTGGCGGCGAGCACGAGGGCGGCGGCGTTGTTGTTGACGACGCCGGCCGTCTGGGCGTTCGGCACCGCCCGCCTGAGCGCATCGATGACGCCCCGGCCGCGCTGCTTCGCGCGCGCCCCCGTCTCCAGGTCGAACTCCACGTCGCAGGGGCCGGCCGCGGTCGCCAGAGCGTCTTTCGCCGCCTCGCTCAGCGGAGCGCGGCCGAGGTTGGTGTGGACGAGGACCCCGGTGGCGTTGATCACCGGCGTGAGGGAGGCGGCGGTCGCGGGGAGCTCGGCGACGGCGGCGTCCGCGACCGTGGCCGGGTCCGGGGTGATCTCCGCGTTCCTCGCTCGCTCCTGGGCCCGGGCGACGGCGGCCTTGACCAGGGGCCGGCCGAGACGGTGCTCGGCCGCCTGCAGCCGCGGGTCGGCCAGGAGGAGATCCGTGCGGGGGATCTTCTGGTGCGCCCCGCTCTGGGCACGATCATCCACGGTGGCGACCATACTCCGCCGCGCGTCCGCCGCCTACCTTCGCCGGCCTGGGTACGTCTCGGCGGGATCGCTTTTTGTGCTATCTTGACTACGCTTAGTGATCACCTTGGGCCCTGGCAGCAGGCGCCCTCATCCTAGGCGCCGCCTCGGATCGTGCCGCGCGGCGGAGCAACCATCGGGAGCATCGGGAGTACCTGTGGAGCACAGCCGGTGAACGGCAACCCCAGCAGCCCCAATGACACCTCGAGTACCTTCCTCGTGCCCGCAGGGGAGTCCGCACCGGGCGGGTCCGCCGGCCCGGCCCGGGGACGGGGACCGGGACCGGGCGGGACCGGCCGTCGGATCCGCGCGCTCCGGCCCGACGCGCTGCGCGCGTACTGGCTGTCGCCGCCGGGCATCGTCATCCTGGCCGCCTCCGGGCTCGCGCTGGCGCTCCGGCTCTACGTGCTGAGCAGGCCGGGGTACCTCACCGGGGTCACCGAGTACGACGACGGCGTCTACCTGGGCGGCGCCATCCGGCTCATCTCGGGGGCGCTCCCGTATCGCGACTTCGCGTTGGTGCAGCCGCCAGGCATCCTGCTGCTGATGGCGCCGGTCGCCGTGATCGCCAAGGTGTCCACCGCGACGCACGCCATGGCCGCCGCGCGGCTGCTGACGGTGCTGGCCTCGACCGCGTGCGTGCCGCTGGTGGGGCACCTGGTGCGCTATCGCGGGGCCTTCGTCACGGTCGTGAGCTGCGGCATCCTCGCCGTCTACCCGGATGACATCACCACCGCGCACACGCTGATCCTCGAGCCGTGGATGAACGTGCTGGTGCTGATCGGCGTCTGCACCGCCTTTCGGCGCGGCCGCCTCGCGTCCCGGCAGCGGCTGGTCTGGGCCGGCGTCGCGATCGGGTTCGCCGGTGCGGTCAAGTACTGGGCCGCGCTGCCGGCGCTCGCGCTGCTGGTGGTGTGCCTGGTGACACCGGAAAACGGCCGGGCCGCCCGGGGCGCGGATGAGGCTGGAGCTGGCGGTGTCACCCGGCGTGGCCGGGGTCCGGCCGGACGCCGGGCGTGGCTGCTCGCGGCCGGCGTGGTGGCGGGGTTCGCGGTGCCGGTGCTGCCGTTCGCCGTGACCGGACCAGGCCTGTTCCTGCGGTCCACGCTGCTCGACCAGGCCGTGCGGGCGGGCACCTCGGTGCCCGCGTCGCTGCGACTGGCCCACATCACCGGGCTCATCGACCTCCTCAACGGCCACGGTCAGCTCACCCTGCACTCGGGCACGCATTCGCTGTTCGCCAGCGGGGGCACGGCGGCCGTGCAGACCACCAGCGCCGGCTGGGCGCCGTTGATCCTCGCGGCGCTCGTCGTCGCCGTGATCGCCTGCGGCTATATCCTGCGCCCGGGCCGCCCGTCGCCGCTTGAGTGGTACGTCCTCGCCTGCGGCGCGGGCGCGGTGGCGGCGGTGCTTGCCTACTCGGCGTTCTTCTACCACTACGCGGACTTCGTGGCGCCGTGGCTGGCGATGTCGGCCGGGTGCGCCGCCGGGACGCTCGGCCGCGCGCTCGCCGCCCGTCCCGGGGCGCGGCGCTCCCTGATCGCCGCGGTCGCGGTGCTGGTTCTCGGCCTGGCCGTCTTCCAGGCGCGCGAGCTGTCGGGGCTGCGCGCGCCGGACATCTACGGGGACAAGGCGGTTATCCCGGCTGGCGCGTGCGTGGTCTCCGACGAGGTCTCGCTGACGATCGCGGCCAACCGGTTCTCGACCCGGCCGGGCTGCCCGGCCGTCCTCGACTCGCTCGCCACCACGCTGGTCGAGGACAACGGGGTCTCCGTCCAGGGCGGCGCCAAGTCGTCGGCCAGGACCGTGGCCGCGTGGCGGCGGATCTTCGCCCACGCCGAGTACGTGTGGCTGTCCAGTCAGAGCGGCCGGCGCATCCCGTGGACGAACGCGCTCACGCAATGGTTCGAGCACCACTTCACGCTGCTGAAGGTCCACCACGGCACCGGCCGCGTCTACCAGCGCCGGTCGTGACCGGGCGGAACCGCGGCCGCTAGGCCGGCTCGTCGGCGAACTCGGCCCGGACGCCGAGCAGGCGCACCGGACGGCCCGGCTCGAACTGGGCGAGGGCGGCGAGCGCCGCCGTTACGAAAGCCGCCCGGTCGAACGGCGGCTCCTCGAAGGCGGACGCCTCCGCGGCCGACGGGTCGAGCACCGACGCCTCCAGGGTCGGCTGATCGACGGCCGACGCGTCGACCACCCGCACGTCGAACAGGGCATCGCCGCCGCGACCGGGAAACGGCACCCCGTGCGTCACCGTGACGAAAGGCGCGTAGCGGACCTTCACTACCGCTCGAACCACCGTCCGTTCCATAACTTCCGCGGCGACCTGCCGGGCGAGACGGGCCACCTCGGCGCGGACCTCAGCCCAGTCCTCGATGTTCTGCTGGAAGGTCACCTCGCGGCCGTGCGAGCGGGCGACGTAGGGGGTCGGGTCGACCTCGGCGTCGCCCCGGCCCTGGCCGAGCAGCACCAGCCAGGGGCCCGTCATCGGGCCGAACTCGGCCGCCAGGCGGCCGGCGTCGGCCGCGGCGAGCTCGCGGACGGTGTGGATGCCGAGCCCGGCCAGCTTGGCGACCGTCTTGGCGCCGATCCCCCAGATCACGTCCGGCGGCCGCTGGCCGAGGAGCTCATCCCAGGTCGCCGAGGTCAGCCGGAAGACCCCGGCGGGCTTGCCGAAGCCGGTCGCGATCTTGGCCTGGAGCTTGTTCTGGCCGATCCCGACCGAGCAGTCGAGCCTGGTCGCCTCCTTGACGCTGGCGGCGAGCTCGCGGGCGAAGGACTCCGGGTCCGCCGCCTCGATGCCGACGAACGCCTCGTCCCAGCCGAGCACCTCCACCGGCGCGCCGGTGTCCCTCAGCACCTGCATGACCTCGGCCGACACGGCGAGGTAGGCGGGCGCGTCGACCGGCAGGAAGACGCAGTCGGGGCAGCGCTTGCGCGCGGTGCGCAGCGGCTGGCCGGAGTGGACGCCGAAGGCGCGCGCCTCGTAGGAGGCGGTGGAGACCACCCCGCGCTTGGACGGGTCGCCGTCACCGCCGATCACGAGCGGCCGGCCGCGCAGCTCGGGATGGCGCAGCACCTCGACGGCGGCGATGAACTGGTCGAGGTCGACGTGCAGCACCCAGCGGGTCACCTCAGCCTTTTACCCCGCTGAGCGCGCTTACCCCTGACCGCTGCGCGACCTACGAGCGCGGGGCCACGCGGGCGGAGTTCGAGCGGAACAGGTGGAAGGCCACCGCGAGGACGACGAGGAACAGGCCGAGGCCGGCCAGCAGCTCCAGGTTGCCGGCGATGAGCTCGAGGCCGTGCCAGTGGTATTCGGGGTAGCGGGGGTTGTCGCCGCTGGGGAAGCTCGCGGCCGGGGCGTAGTTGATCAGGCCGCCCTGGAGCAGGCCCGCCGTCTTGGACCAGAACTCCGGCCAGGCGGCGAAGACGATGAGCACGGCGGCGGCGAGGGCGTACCAGGCGGCGCGCAGGCCGCCCGCGCCCGCCCGGCCCGCGCGGACGGCGGCGTCGACGATCAGCGCCAGGCCGGGCGCGATCCAGACCCAGTGGTGGTCCCAGCTGATCGGGGAGACCAGCAGCGCGGTCAGCGCGGCCGCCATCAGGCCCGCGAAGGTGTAGCCGCGCCGGTCCAGGATGACCGCGGCGGCCAGGCCGGCCAGCCCGACGACGATCGCGACCAGCAGCCACGGCGCCACCGTGCCGTTCACCGAGCCGATCAGCCTGGTCATGATGCCGCGCAGCGACTGGTTCTGCTCGCCGCCGACGAACCCGGTCCGGCCCGCCTGGAAGAAGTTGCCGTCGAGCCACCAGGTGACCGACGCGTTCGGGAACACGATGAAGCCGATGATGACGGTGACGACGAACGTCCCGGCCGCCACCGCGGCCTGACGAAACCGCCGGGTGAGCAGCAGGTAGGCGATGAACAGGAGCGGGACCAGCTTGATGCCCGCCGCGATGCCGGTCGCGGCGCCCTTCCACCGCCGCCGGTCCGGCTGGCACAGGTCCCAGACCACGAGCGCCATCAGCGCCAGCTCGACCTGGCCAAGGTAGAGCGCCCGCTGCACCGGCTCGGTCCACAGCAGCAGGCCGGACAGCAGCAGCGTCGCGCCGAGGCGGGAGGTCCGCTCCCAGCCGAGCTGGCGGAACGCGATCCAGATCGTCGCCACCAGCGAGAACAGCGACACCACAGTGACGACGGTCATCAGCGCCTTGAACGGCAGCGCGAGCCCGGCCGCGAACGCCAGCGCGGCGAACGGGGTGTAGGTGAACTGGATGCCCGGGTGGTGCTCGAAGTCCCAGGTGTAAAGGCTGTGCGAGTGGTGCAGCGCCTGGCGCGCCCCGCCCAGGTAAACCTGGAGGTCGAACCCCTTGAGCATGACGTTCATCGGGTGCGTGGCCAGCGCCGCCAGGTAGCCGACGGCGGCGATGGCGGCGACCGCCGCGCCGACGATCAGCAGCGTGCGACCGCCGGCCCGGACCGTGTCCGGCCGGCCGGCCGCGCGCCCGTCGGCCAGGCTCACGTCTGCTCGCATCGCTGGCGTTCTCCTCGGATTGGCGGTCGATCCATCCCGGCGGTCTACCGCGGCTGATTCGGCAGCATAGTCGCTCGGTCAACGCCGGCGGACCCGGACGTGGTTTGCGGCCGAGCGGTGCGGTGCGTGATCATTCAGCCATGGCTGCTGGCAATCGGGCGGGACCGCGGTGACCGTCGAGCGGACCGCCGTGCTGATCGCCGGGGGCGGGCCGGCCGGGCTCGCCGCCGCCGCCGAGCTCGCCCACCGGGGCGTGGACTGCGTGGTGATCGAGCCCCGGACGCAGGTCTCGCACCGCCGTCCCCGGGCCAA
>Ga0302314_10011674_pt1 | contig 15304 bp, 10 predicted proteins | sample III_Palsa_N2_3_FD_200533 | JGI IMG/M metagenome (GOLD analysis project Ga0302314, IMG submission 200533) | Peat permafrost microbial communities from Stordalen Mire near Abisko, Sweden - III_Palsa_N2_3 | ecosystem: Environmental > Terrestrial > Soil > Palsa > Peat permafrost | place: Sweden...
GCTCGTGTCCGATCGCGGCATGTTCGTAGTGACACCCGTCGTGGCGGCGGCGATCGGCGGGATCGTGGTCCTCTATCGCGAAGGGAGACGCGAAGAAGCGCTGGTTCCCGCGGCCGTCGTCGCGGCTTACTTCGGCTACAACAGCTGTTACTACCTGCCGTTCGGCGGCGCCGTCCCGGGTCCGCGATTCCTGATCACGATGCTGCCGTTTCTCGCTCTGCCGCTCGCCGCCGCATACCGCAGGGCGCCGATCGCGACGCTTTCGCTCGCGATCGTGTCCGCGGCGACGATGGCCGCGGCGACGCTCACGCTTCCGATCCTGTCCACGGCGGCGTCGACACGCACCTGGTGGAGACTGCTCGAAGCGGGTCGCTTCGATACTCCCGACGCGAACGTCGCCGCGTTCGCGGTGCTTACCGTGCTGGCGATCCTCGTCGCCGCACGCGCCACGCCGAAACCTCGCGTGACTCGCCGCGATCTCGAGCTGGCGGTGGTCGGGCTCGCGAGCTGGTTCGCGATCAGGCGCGCGGGACCCGCGCTCCTAGCCCACGACCTCGCGACCCGGCAGGCATGGGGGTTGGCTGTCCTGGTGGTGGTCGGGGTCGTGCTGACAGCGGTCATCGTGCGCGTCGCTCAAGGCCACGGCCTCGCGTGGCTCGCCGGCGTTCCGGTCGTGGCGCTCGCAGCGCGGGGGTTCGACCATACCGCCGTAGCTCTCTGTCTCGCGGCGATCTCAGTCGGGCTGTTGGTCGTCCTTCCACGCCCACGCCGCGCAGTGCTCTGATCGATAGGGGACCCGGGGGCCATATCCTCCGGGCGGTATGTGGGCAGCGTGGAAACGACTCGACGTCGTCGTGCCCGTGCTGGCCGTCGCCGTTCTGTTCGCATTCGTGATCGCCGGTCGCCTTCAGACCTACGACGGGAATGCGACGGGGTTCATCGTCTTCGGGCACCACTTCGCGGCGTACACCCGCCCGCCCCGCGGGGCGCTGATCAGCTCGCCCCTCGGCTACGACGGTCAGTTCTTCTACCTCCAGGCGAAGGATCCGCTGCTGCTCAGCGATACGACGATCGCCAGCTTCCGCGGGACGACCGAAGCGTTCCGGATGCAGCGCATGGCATACCCGACCCTGGCATGGCTGCTCGTCGCGGGCCGGCTGAGCGCGATCCCGTGGAGCCTGCTGGTGATCAATGTGCTCGTCGTTCTCAGCCTCACCGCCGGTTTCGCCGTGTACGCGCGACGCCGCGGTTGGTCGGGATGGTGGGCGCTGGCGATCGGATTCCTGGCCGGCTTCCTGACCGCGACGCTCCGCGATCTCAGCGATCCGGTCGCAGTCGCCGGCATGCTCGCGGGGCTGATCCTGTGGCAGCACCGGCGTCGCTGGTGGGCCGCGGCGCTCCTGACCGTGGCGGTGCTCGCGCGCGAGCCGATGACGCTCGCGGTCGCGGCGGTCGCCCTCGAAGCGGGCGTGCGCTGGTGGCGCACGGGTCACGAGGCCGGCGCTCTGCGTCGCGCGGCGCGGGAGGCTTGGCCCGTGGTTGTCGTGCCGGCCGCCGCGTTCATCGCCTGGCAGGTGTACGTCGATGCGCGCTACGGCGGCAACGTCGCGAGCACCAGCTCAGCTTCCTACCTCCCGCCGTTCGATGGCTTGATCGACGAGGTTCGTCACGCGCTCTCCGACGGGTCGCGACGCGACACGGCCTGGGATCTCGCATACCTGGGCCTGATGACAGCCGGGATCCTCGCCGCGATCGCGCTCCTCAGGAAGACGGCCACGGCCGCGGGCATCGCTGCCGCGCTGTTCGGACTCAGTCTGCTGGTGGTCGTGTTCGGCGATCCGTGGAGCTACACGCGCCTGAGCGCGCCGATGTTCGCCGCGCTCCTGATCGGTGGACTTCAGCAGCGCAACCGCGCGGCGCTCCTGATCTGTGCGGCCGCGGCAGCGATGACCGTGGTGATGCCGTTAGCCCCCTGGTTCGGCGCCGCCTAAACGCTCGACTGGCGCCGTTTGATTGCGGCTGCGGCGGCGTAGCCGGCAGCGACTGGTAGGTCGAGCACGGTCCAGTCAGGCGGTGCCGCCCCGTGCGGCCTTGTCCCCAAGTATTCGGCGTCGAGGTCGTGCGCAACTCCGGTCCCGATGCCCTTCAGGTATGCCTCCTTGCGCGTCCACAGGCGCGTGAAGACCTCGGTCCGTTTCGACGGTGCAGCGGAAGCGATCTCGCTGCGCTCTTCGGCGTGCAGCAGCGAGCTGACCTCACTCGGAGTCTCGTCGTGCGGAAATATCTGAACATCCACGCCGACGGGCACTGCGGCTATCGCGATCAGCACGACGCCTCCGCTGCGCGAGATCGAGAAGTGCGGCGAACGGGCGTCGCCGTCCAAGGCGGGTCGGCCGTTCGGGCCGCCGCAGCTGGGGCACGACTCGCGGCGGAAAGCCACGCCCGCAGACGCAAGCCCGAGACGCCGGCCCAGCAGTTCACGCAGGAGGATGCGCCCGGCGATGTAGCTGAGGCGATCGGCGCCGTGTACGAGCGTCGCCGCCCGGCGGCGCTCGCCAGCGTCCAGCACGGACAGGTCGAGCTGACTCGAGTCGATGTCGGCCACCCTCAGCGCCCATACGCCCAGCCCCTCCTCGTCACGATCTTCTGAGAGGACCGTAGACGCGCGGTCCATTGGCGAGCGATCCAGAGCGCTCGCCGTCAGCATGCCGCCTGGAGGGCATCGGCGAGCACGGCCAGCCCGTGATCGATCTCCTCGGGGGTGACCGTGAGCGGCGGCAGCAGCTTGACGACTTCGTCTTGGGGACCTGACCTCTCCACGAGTAGGCCGCGGTTGAAGGCCTCAGCGCTCACCCTGCCGGCCGCCTCGCCTGTTTCGAACGCCAGGCCGTGGACCATGCCGCGGCCGCGCGACTCGATCTCCACACCGGGGACGGACCGTGCGAGCGCTGCCAGCGCCACGGCGATCCGCCGTCCGTTCTCGATGCTGGCGCACTCCAGCGCGTCGTCGCGCCAGTAGGCGCGCAGCGCGGCCGTAGCCGTAACGAGCGCAGGGTTGAACCCGCGGAACGTGCCGTTGTGCTCGCCCGGCTGCCAGATGTCCAACTCGGGCCGGATCAGGGTCAGCGCGAGCGGCAGGCCGTACCCGCTGATCGACTTCGACAGGCAGACGATATCCGGCTCGATCCCTGCGACCTCGAAGCTGAAGAACGGGCCGGTTCGCCCGCAGCCCATCTGCACGTCGTCGACGATCAGCGGGACGTCGTGCTGCCGGCAGCGCTCGGCCAGGCCGCGCAGCCACTCGGGGCCGGCGACGTTCACGCCTCCCTCACCCTGCACGGTCTCCACGATCACAGCGGCGGGCTGGTCGGCGCCGCTGCCCTCGAGCAACATGTCGAGCAGCATGAAGTCGGGGGCCTCGCCACCCTTGGAGCTGTCGAACGGCAATCTCGTGGCGTGCTCGAGCGGCACGCCTGCGGCCGCCCGCATCAGCGGGTTGGTGGTGACGGAAAGCGAGCCGAGCGATGTGCCATGGAAAGCGTTTGTAAAGCAGATCACGCGCGTCCGACCGGTGACCTTGCGGGCGAGCTTCAGCGCCGCTTCGACGGCGTTGGTCCCCGCAGGACCGGGAAACTGCACGCGGTAGTCCAACTGCCGTGGTTGCAGGATGATCTCGTCGAACGCGGCCAGGAACTCCCGCTTGGCGACCGTGAACATATCCAGGGAATGGATCACCCGGTCGGAGCACATATATGACAGCAGGGGCTGTTGCAGCAGCGGGTTGTTGTGGCCGTAGTTGAGCGCACCGGCCCCAGTGAAGTAGTCCAGGTACGCCCGCCCGGTTTCGTCGTAGAGCCAGCTGCCTACTGCCCGATCGAACACTACGGGCCAGCTGCGACAGTAGCTGCGAACACCGGACTCGAGGTCCTCGAATACCGCCACCGTCTTGTCGTGACCCTCGAAAACAGCCATTACGCACACGTCCTGTGTTGATGGTTATGGCACGACGAACGTGCCCCTTTCATTGCTCCTTGCGGACCGTTTGGAACCTCTGCGGCGGGGTTTCCGCGCCAGCGAGCCGCCGGCTCCGCCCGGGAGCCCTTCATCAGGAACGAGTCGGGGTCGAGCACCGACCCGTCCCCCATGACCGCGCCGTAGTTGACGAGCGCGGCGGTACCCACGGTGCACCTGTTGCCAACGGTGATGTGGTCCGACTTGAAGGTTCCGTCCTCGAGCGTGTGGCTCTGCAGGTGGCAGCCGATGTTGAAGGTCGCCTCGTCTCCGATGCTGACAAGCGTCCGCTCGGTAATCGCAAGGCCGTCGTCGAACACGCGCCGGCCGATCGGGACACCGAGCAGGCGCCACATGACGCTCTTCAGCGGGGTGCCGTCGAACATGTGGACCCAGCCCGTGGGGGCGACCTTCCAGAAGCGTTCGTGACGCCAGAACTCGACCTGGTAGATCGAGCAGAACTTGGGTTGGAGCGCTCGGAAACCGGTTACAGCGCGCTCGGCAAGCACGAACAAACCGATCGTGAACGTAAGCTCGAGGACGGTTGAGGCGACCGTGCCGAGCCATTCCGAGACCCCTGCACCTCCGAGTGGGCTCAAGGCGATCAGTACGAGGCCGAGGACCAGGAGATAGGACACCAGCAGGTGCAGCGCTACGGAGACCGCGTTGTGCCGCGTCTTCGCCGCCAGCCGGCGCTCCCGCTCCGCGCCGGTGCTGATCTCGTCGAACCGCTTATCGCGCAGCACCGACCGCGGGATCTCGAAGCACGGCGAGCCCAGCAGCCCGACGTCCGAGCGCAGTGGACCGCCGATCGGCACCATCGCCTTGGTGGCGAACAGGCAGTTGTCGCCCGTGCGCGCCGCCGCCGGGTAGCTGATGTCGTTGCCCATGTAGTTTCGCTTGCCGATGACGACCGGCATGACCCGGAAGGACGTGCTCGAGAACTCGGCGTTCATCATCGACAGGCCATCGGAGACCATCGTGCCCGTGCCAATGTGGCTGAGCGCGGGGATCTCCTGCTTGACGTCCGTGCCGAAGTTCGAGCCTGTCTGCTCCACCACTCCGAAGCGGTAGCCGAGCGCTCGCAGGTAGTGCACGATCGCGCAGCTGTCGCCGAACACGTGGGTCAGCCAGTGGTTGTTCGACGCCCGCGCGATGATGCGCTGGACGCTGAAGTGGAAGCCGTATACCGGATAGACCTTCCCTGGCTTCAGCGCGCCGGTAAGCAGCCGCGGAACGATCGTGGCCAAGATCAGGCATGCGAGCAGCGCGCCGACGAGCGCAACGGCGGGGATGACCAGCACGCCGATCGCCGGGACATGGTCGAGGATCCGCGGGTGGGTCACGAGCAGAGTGCTGACCGCCGCCTCGAGCGGCCCGACGATCGCCGCCAGCAGCAGCAGCCGACCACACGCGTACCTGATGCGACGGAGCGTGCTGCTGCGCGACGGCACGACGGTCCGGTAGTCGTAGTCGGCGGGGGCGGGCTGGGCCGGCGAGCCGTGCCAGCATTGGCCGGCGGGCACGATCTGTCCGGCGTGCAGAGACGAGGCGTGACCGAGCTGAGCGTCGTCCTCCAGCGTCGTGCAGATGTCGAGCACCGTGCGCTCGCCGACGAACGCGTTGTCGCCGACCGTGATCGGTCCGATCTCGATCACGCCCGCGCGGGCGCGGTAGCCGTTGAGGAACGCGTCCTTGTGGATCACGGTGTCGGACCCGATACTCAGCAGGTCGGTGCACACCGGGACGTGCTGGCTGAAGATCAGTACCCGGCTACCGATCCTCGCCCCCAGCGCCCGCAGATAGAGCGAGTAGAGCGGCGTGTCGACCACGAGATGAGGCAGCGGGTTCAGAATCAGGAGCGTCTTGACGAGCCAGAAACGGAGGTACGCCAGGCTCCACACACGGATGCTCTGTGGCTTGAAGCGTCCGATCAGGATCCACTTCGCGACAATCGGGAAGATGCCGGCGCCCAACAGCAGGCAGGCCCCGAGCACCACCGCTCGCAGGTAGATCTCCGGTAGCCCGCGAGCGGCAAACAGCCATCCGGCACCGGCGTCGAGCCAGACGCCCACCAGGCCGACGTAGCCGAGGAACGTCAGCAGCTGCAGCGCCCCGCACAAGACATATCGCGACGTGCCGGTCGGCGCGGGAATCGCCGGCTCGTCCCACTGGGGTGCGGCGCTCGAGTCATCCACAAGCACGCGCTCGCCGAGAGCGACAGCCAGGCGGCGCACGGTCGGATGGAGGTAGATGTCTTTCATCGACACCCGGGGCAGGTCACCGGTGGCGCGGCGAAGCCGCGCGGTGAGCCGGGCCATCAGCAGCGAGTTTGCGCCGAGCTCGTTGAAGAAATGGCTTTCGACCGAAACGAGCTTGACTCCCAGGATCGCCGCCAGCTCGTGCGCGAGCACCGACTCGAGTTCAGAGCTCGGAGCAACGTGGTCATCGCCGGAGACGAGCCGGCGCGGTCCTCGAGGCCGCGGTCCTGTAGGCCCGGGCAGACAGTTGCGATCTACCTTGCCACTGGCCATCAGCGGCACCTCGTCGAGCTGCTCCAGATAGGCAGGAACCATGTATGGCGGCAGCTTCTGGCTCAGGCGCTCGTAGATGAAGGCGGGTTCGAGCGGGGCTGCGTCGGCCCGAGGGCTGTAGTAAGCGACCAGCTCCTTCACGCCAGGCTCGGGCTCGTAGGCGTCCACGACCGCCTGCCCTACGCCCGGCACCTGCCTGAGAACAGCCTCGATCTCGTCCACCTCGATGCGATAGCCGCGGATCTTGACCTGCGTGTCGATCCGGCCGTGATGCTCGATCTCCCCGATCTCGTTGACCCGAACCAGATCGCCGGTTCGATAGATCCGGCCGGAGGGGTTGCCGGGCAAGGAGAGGAAGTCGGCGACGAACGCGCGCTGGGTCAGGTCGGGGCGGCCGAGGTAGCCGTCGGCCAGTCCGATGCCCGCGATGCCCAGTTCGCCCATCTCACCGCGTGGGAGAGCTCGGTCGTCCTCGAGGTCCAGGACGACGACGGAATACGTGGGTAGCGGCACCCCGATCGTGACCGGCCTCGAGGGATGAAGCAGCGTCCACGTCGCGCTGACCGTCGCCTCCGTCGGACCGTAGACGTTGAGGAAGCGCCTGCCGGGGTGATACCAGCGGTCCACCAGGTCCTGCGGGCACGACTCACCGGAGACCAGCAGGAAGCGCAGCTCGGGAAGATCCCCGTCGAGCGTAGCGAGCAACGTCGGCACGCAGCACAGCGCGGTGACGCGGTGCTCGGTGAGGAAGTCGTGCAGCTCCGGACCCAGCAGTGCTCCTCCTTCCGGCTTGGGCACCAGCGTGGCGCCCGCCATCCAAGCGACCCAGATCTCCTCGATCGAGAAATCGAACGCGATCGTCAGACCCTGGTACACGCGATCGTCGGGGCCGATGCCGTAGACCTCTGCTGCGACCCGGACGAAGTTGCAGATGCTGGGGTGCCCGATCGCCACGCCCTTCGGTCGGCCGGTCGTTCCCGACGTGTAGATCACGTAGCAGAGATCGTCGACCGCGTCGGAGATCTCCTCAGCGCCGAGACGGTCGGCGCGCTCCCCCGCGACCGCGACCTCCACCTCGTCCAGGCACACGACCCGCACGGCACGGTCGAGCTCATCGAGGTTCTCTCTCAGCCGTGACTGCGAGAGGATGATCCGCGTCCCAGCGTCGGAGGCGACGTACGCCACCCGATCCGCCGGAAAGCCGGCGTCCAACGGCACATAGGCCGCGTGCAGCTTCAGGACGGCGAGCATCGCAACGTAGCCGTCCGCGGGGCGATCCAGCAGGAGGCCGACGCGGTCGCCGGGGCGGACACCTTCGCGCAGTCCCAGGAACCGCGCCAGCTGGTTGGCTCGAGCGTCCAGCTCGGCATAGCTGAGCGTCCCACCCAGACCATCTACGGCGATCGCGCCGCCCTTGCCTTGCCGGTTCAGCTGATCGCAACGCTGCTCGAACAAATGCTCCAGGCGTTCGCCTGGCTGCCAGCGGATCGCGTCCTCGTATCCCGCGCAGGTCAGGACGCGACCTTCATCGCAGATGCATGACGTTGGCGGCGCCTCCTCGCCCCTGTCGAGCCGATCGACGTCGAGCAGAGTTCGCGCTTGCGGCGCGGTGGCGCGGGCACGAGTGATGGAGAAGCTCATCGGCAGGCATCCTTCCTGGCGTTCAGAGTCGCCTCGCTCGGGTGACGGGCGGCGTCCGGTACGGCCGAAAGGGTGGACGCGCCCGTCAAGAGCGAGGTAAGAGGTCGTCCAGAAGCGCCTTACCATCCGTTTCCGTCCGGAGGAACTGCCTACTCTGACTCCGAGATGCGGATCCTGGTGATCGAAGACGAGCGGACACTCGCGGGCTTCATCGAGCAGAGCCTGCGTGCGGAGGGCCATTCCGTCACGGTCTGCCACGATGGCGAGAGCGGCGAGCGCACAGTCTTGAGCGGCGACTACGCGCTCGTTCTGCTGGACTTGACGCTGCCCCGCAAGGACGGGCTCGAGGTGCTCGGTACGATCCGGGCGCGCGTGCCAGAGCTGCCGGTGATCGTGCTAACGGCGCGAGCAGCGGTCGAGCAGCGGGTAGAGGGGCTCGATCGAGGCGCGAACGACTATGTGACCAAGCCGTTCTCGTTCGAGGAACTGCTTGCACGCGTTCGCGCGCAGCTGCGCTCACCCAGCCAGCCCGCATCCTCGGCGCTGGAGGTCGCGGACATTCGCATGGACCTCCGAACCCGCCGGGTGTACCGCGAGGGTACTGAGGTGAAGCTCACCGCTCGCGAATTCGAGGTGCTCGCCTACCTGATGCGCCACCCCGACCAGGTCCTCTCGCGGGAGCAGATCCTCAATGCCGTGTGGGGGTTCGACTTCGACCCCGGCACCAAGGTGCTCGAGGTGTACATCGGCTACCTCCGCCGCAAGCTGGAGGCCGCCGAAGAGGCGGACCCGATCGAGACGGTCCGGAATGTCGGCTACCGCCTGCGCGCGCCGCATGCCTAGGCGCTGGGTACCCGCCGGCCTGCGGGCCCAGCTCGCGCTCGCGATCGCGCTTGTGGCTGCTCTCGGTGTCCTCGCCAGCTTCTTCGCGCTCTACGACGGCACCGGGGCACGGCTGGACGCGCACATCAACGCCGACCTCAGGACCCACCAGGCTGACTGGCAGCAGCTCATCACCGGCGTCGATATCTCCACCCCAGCCGCGCTCGAGCGGACAGCCAGGCGGTTCATCGCGGGACAGCGATATCACCCGGAATCGCTGATCATCGCTGTGCAGGTCAATGGCGGCTCCACGATCGCCAACGACGCAGAGATCCTCGCGCGCGAAGAAGCCAAGGAGGACCAGTCCGAAGACCGGGACGGCCTGCTGGACGCACCCACCGGCCTGTCGACGGTGTCAGTGGCGGAGGCGGGCAAGATGCGCGTGCTCACGGAGCCGGTCAACTACCGCCGGAGGTTCGTTGGGACGCTGCGGATCGCCTACCCACTGATCTCGGTAGAACGGGCGCAGGCGGGCCTCCGTCACACGTTCCTGATCGTGGGCGCGATCGCGCTTTTGCTCGCCGCTGCTGCCGGGATCGGGCTCGCGACCCTGATCGCGTCGCCGCTGCGACGCATCGCCCGAGTCGCCGCGGCTGTCGATGCCGGTGACCTGTCGATGCGCGCGGGACCGATATCCGCCCGCGGAGAAGTGCGGGTCCTGTCCGACGCGTTTGACCACATGCTCGACCGGCTCGAACTGTCTTTCAAACGCCAGCGCGATTTCGTCTCCGATGCCTCTCACGAGCTGCGCACCCCGCTCAGCGTGCTGCGCGCGCAGGTCGAATTGCTCGCCCGCGAGACCGACGAGCAGCGCCGGGGCGATGGCACCGTGACGCTGCTACGCCGGCTCGACGAGCTCGACCGGCTCGTCGGCGACATGCTCACCCTGGCGAGCGCCGAGGCAGGCCAGCTGATCGAGCCGCGGCCGATCGATCTCCGCGATTTCTTCGAAGACCTGCAGCGCGACCTCCCGCTCTTCGGCGAGCGCGACTTCCAGCTCACCTCTGCGGACGGGACGCTCGAGGCCGACCCGGACCGGCTGACCCAAGTGCTGCGCAACCTCGTTCGCAACGCCGTCACGCACACCATTCCGGGGGATCAGGTGGCGATCTCGGCGCGGGGAGTCAACAGCCACCTCGAGATCTCGGTCAGCGACACCGGGCCCGGCATACCAGACGACCAGCTCGAGCCGATCTTCGAACGATTCCACCGCCTCGATCAGAGCCGCCAACGTGACCACCGCGGCACCGGACTCGGCCTGGCGATCGCCCGCGCCATCACCGAAGCGCACGGCGGGACCATCAGAGCCGAATCCGGAAACGGCTATGGAGCCACCTTCCGCATCACGCTACCCGGCTATAGCGCCCACCGAGCCCGTAACCGAGTCTGACGCGAAAGGACGGAGGTAGCTCGCGGGGTCGTCCCGCGTACAGTTGCCGGTCCGTGATCACCGACCGCCTCCGCCAGCTGGACCGCGAAGCGCTGCTGCTCGCCCGCACCCGCCTGCACACCCCAGGAGCCGAACAGGCCGTCCGCGCCTACTCGCGCCTAGGCGAGCACGCGGCCTGCTGGATCGTCCTCGGCGTCCTCGGCGCCGCGTTCGACCGCCCACGCCGTGCGCGCTGGCTCCGTGGCACGGCGGCCGTTGCGGCGGCCTACGCGCTCAACTACGTGGTGAAGCTCGCGGTCCGCCGGCCGCGGCCGGCGCTCCCAGGACTGCCGCCGCTGACGCCGACCGTCTCGCGGCTGTCGTTCCCGAGCGCGCACGCGACCACGTCGTTCGCCGCCGCCCGCGCGTTCGCCGGCCTCGTCCCCGCGCCCGCGGTCTACGCCGCCGCCGGCGCGTTCGCGGTGAGCCGGCCATACCTCGGCGTTCACTACCCGACGGACGTGATCGCCGGCGGGCTGCTCGGCAGCCTGGTCGGAGAGCTCGCATGCCGATGAAGGTCGGGATCGTGGGTATGCCGAACGCCGGCAAGTCCTCGCTCTTCACCGCCCTGACCGGTGTCGCGGCCGAGGCCGCCAACTATCCGTTCACGACGATCGAGCCCAACGTGGCCGTCGTCCCCGTCGTCGACGATCGCCTCGACGCAGTCGCGGCGACCGTGGGCGCCTCGAAGATCGTGCCGGACACGATTGCGTTCCACGACATCGCCGGCCTTGTCGCGGGCGCGCACCGGGGCGAAGGGCTCGGCAACAAGTTCCTGGCCAACATCCGAGAGACGGATGCGATCGTGCACGTCGTCCGGGCTCACGAGGACCAGGGCGTGGTCCATCCGGAGGGTCGCGTCGACGCGATGGCGGATATCGACATCATCGAGACCGAACTCCTCTACGCCGACCTCGAGCAGGCGGAGCGGCGCCTCGAACGTGTGGCCAAGACGGCCAAGACCGGCGAGCGCAGAGCGGTCGCCGAGGCGGCGTGGCTACGCGACGTGATCGCCGCCCTCCAGGCGGGCCGGGCCGCCCGCACGGTGCCGCCGCCGCCCGACGCGCCCGATGCGCTCGCGCTCCTGTCGCCACTGACAGCCAAGCCGGTGCTGTTCGTGGCGAACGTCGATGAGGGCAGCGACGAGGTGCCGCCGCAGATCGCCGAACACGCGCGTGAGCAGGGCGCCGAGGCGATCGCAGTCTCGGCCCGCCTCGAGGCCGAGCTGGGCGAGCTCCCCGCCGAGGAGGCGGCAACGATGCGGACCGAGCTCGGCCTGGCCGAGTCAGGGCTACGCCAGGTCGTGCGGGGGTCGTTCTCGCTGCTGCATCTGATCGCTTTCTTCACCGCCGGCGAGGACAAGCCGGCCCAGTCCTGGCACTTGCGTGATGGCCTGTCCGTCTGGCATGCGGCGGGCCTGATCCACTCCGACATTCAGCGCGGATTCGTTCGCGCCGAGATCGTCTCCTGGCGCGAGCTCGTCGACGCCGGAGGCTACGCGGGCGCTCGCGACCGTGGGACCCTGCGCCTCGAGGGTCGCGACTACCCGGTCGCCGACGGCGACGTGATCACCGTCAAGTTCACGCCTTAGAGCTAGGGCGCGAAGCGCCCCCCCGAGTTGGGCGCCAGCCGAACTCGCTAGGGCGCGAAGCGCCCCCCCGAGTTGGGCGCCAGCCGAACTCGCTAGGGCGCGAAGCGCCCCCCCGAGTTGGGCGCCAGCCGAACTCGCTAGGGCGCGAAGCGCCCCATGAACGGCGGCGGATCCGTGAACATCTGCTTTGCGACCGAGAATGCCGGCTTCTGGACCCCGCCGTAGGTGATCAGGGGCTTGTACGTCAGACCGGTCGGGGGATCCTGGGGAGGCGGGGTGAACCCTCCGGTCCAGCCCGGCCGTACCGCGAACTCGCGCAGCGCCCAGTAGATCGTGCCGTTCATGAACGGCAGCGTGTCCATCACGTCGAGTGTGCTGCGCAGGTAGTCGCTCTGGAACTGGTAGGTCCCCTTCACATCCGCGAGGCCGTCGTAGAGCGCCTCGGCGCCGAACTCGCTCACCACCAGCGCCTGACCCGGGTAGCGCGCATGCTGCTCGGTCAAGAAGGGAGCAAGCTCCGAGAAGCTCGCCGTGGAATGCCCGGCGACGCCCGGATACCAGCCGAAGTAGTCGTTGATCCCGAGCACGTTCAGCTTCGAGTAGATCGGCTGCAGCGGGTATCCGGGATAGCAATAGATGTCGAGCGCGACCGGCGCGGTCGGATCGAGCTTGCGTGCGAGTGGGATCGCCTGCTGCAAGTAGGAAAGCGTGCCTGGGGTCGTGCTCGGGGTCGGCGAGAGCTCATTGCCGATCGAGTTGATCACGACCGACGGATGGTTGCGTGCGGCGATGATCGTCTTCTCGAGCATCGCGAGCGCCCCCGCGCGGCCGGCCGCGGTCTGCAGCACTGAGTCGTAGTGATAGACGGGAGGCTGGTCCCAGACCAGGATCCCCGCCTGATCGAGCTTGTCGAGCATCGCGTTCGACAGGAGGTAATGAGCGCGCGTGATATTCGCCCCGAGTGACTGCAGCTCGGACACGATCGTGTCGATGTCGGAGCTCGTCAGCGCGGCACCGTGACCGGGCATGTCGTCGACGATCGATGCTCCGTGCAACCACAGCCGCTGACCGTTCAGGTACAGCAGACCATGGACCACCTCGACGCTGCGCATCCCGACCTGCATCGTGTTGACCTGCTCGACGCGGTTCTGCGCCCCGGTGGCGACCGAGACACCGTACAGAGCGGGATGACCCGGTCCCCACAGCGACAGCGGACCGTGGACGGGAACGCGGAATCGGACCGTCTCCGACGCGCCTGGGCCGATCTCGCCCTGCTGGTTCGACGTCGCGCTGACAGTCGTCCCGCGGGGCGAGGTCACCTTAACCGCCAGGCTCGGGGAGAGCGCCTCGGGGGAGTGGTTCGTCAGCGTGCCGATCACCAGCAGGCTGCCGCAGGTGTAGTGGCAGCTCAGCTGCGGCAGCACGCCGAGGTTCTCCAGCTGGATCCTGCCGACCGGCTCGAGCGTGACCGGCCGGACGATCCCGCCGTAGTTCCACCAGTCCTCGGGCACGTGGCCCGGCAGCAGGCGGTTGTCGACGCGGACGACCAGCTCGTTGCTGGCGCCGGGCCGCAGCGAGGATGCGCGGAAGCCGAACGGCACGTACGGATCCGTGTTCTGGCCGAGGTAGCGTCCGTTCAGCCACACGTCGGTGATCCGCCGCGCCTCCTCGAACGACAGATCCCATGCTCGGTCGCTCGACGCGGGTGGTCCCTGGAAGCTGATCCGGTACCACCCCACCGACCCTTCGTCGGAGGCGCTCGAGAGGGTGGTGTTGAAGCTGTTGGGGATCGTTACCGGGGTCCAGTCGAACGTCGTCGCCCCGCGGTCACCCCAATTGTCTGCGAGCCCGATGTTGCCCGGGTCGGCGAGGTACTGCCAACCCTGCGTTAGCGGGATCGGCTTCGGCGGCGTGAGTGCCACCGGACCCGTGGTCCTGATCAGGTAGCTTGGCCCGCGCGGCGCCACTTGCAGCGATACCACGATGGTCTTGACGAACGCGGCCGCGAAGCACACGATGGCTACGACGATCTCGACCCTGAGGAGGCGGCGCCTGGCGGGAGACATCGGGTTACGCGGTGTCACCGCTCGCCAACCGCTCCGCTAGCTTGCGCATCCCGAATCGACGCGCCACCTCTGCTCCACCCGCCAGGTCGGTGGCGCGATCGGCCGGACGGTCCACGGCAACCGTTCGCAACGTCGCAATATCGCGAAACATGCGTAGGTCTGCCGCGCTTTCTCGGAGCGTGGCTGCGATTCTCGGCCGCTCCCCATCCGCGTGCTCGATCGCAGACTCGAGCGACCCGTGTCTGCGCAGCAGGTCGGCTGCGGTCTTCGCGCCGATCCCGGGCGCTCCCGGCAGTCCATCGGAAGGGTCCCCCCGCAGCGCGATGAAGTCAGGGACGAGCGCCGGGGGAAGGCCGTACCGGTGCTCGACCTCGCCCGGATCGACATCCTCCACGCCCCTGCCCCCCATCTTGAGGTAGAGCACCGTCACGAGCTCCGATGCGCACTGATAAAGGTCCCGGTCGCCTGTCATGATCAGCGTCCGCCCTCCAGCCCGCTCTTCGGCCTGCGCGAGCGAATGCAGCACGTCGTCGGCCTCGAACGCCGGAGCGGACTCCGATCTCCACCCGAACGCGCCGAAAAGCTCCTCGGCAACGTCGAACTGCCACGCAAGCCCGTCGGGCACCGGCGGTCGATCGGCGTGGTATCCAGGGTAGAGGGCGACCCGGTACTCGGCCGCTTCAGCCCCGAAGCAGATGACCACGGCGCGCGGCGAGCGGTCGGCTATGACCCGCAGCAGCAGGTTGGTAGCCCCGAGCAACGCGTTGACCGGACGTCCGTCCACGCCGACGATCGACTTGGGCAGCGCGAAGAACGAGCGATACAGGATGAAGGGGCCGTCGACGGCGAGCAGCGGACCGGACATCTACCTCGCAGAGTATGTGGAAGCGGCTGGCGCCGCCCGTCGGTCAGAGCGTAACGGCCGACTGCGCCGCGATCAGAGCGTGACGGCCGGCCCGTCGAGGCCGTCGTAGACGATCCGGTAGACGCCGCCGTGCGGCGGATGCACCGAGTACCTTCCGCCGCGCGCGAGGTTCGCGTGCAGGATCGTGCGCCAGGCGCCGTGCCGGCGCCGCTGGACGGCGATGGGACCGCCGACCCTGGCAGGAGAGACCCTTCCCACCAGGTTCCGGCCGGCCGCGCCGGCCAC
>Ga0302314_10011675_pt1 | contig 15303 bp, 9 predicted proteins | sample III_Palsa_N2_3_FD_200533 | JGI IMG/M metagenome (GOLD analysis project Ga0302314, IMG submission 200533) | Peat permafrost microbial communities from Stordalen Mire near Abisko, Sweden - III_Palsa_N2_3 | ecosystem: Environmental > Terrestrial > Soil > Palsa > Peat permafrost | place: Sweden...
GACGGGGGTACGGCCTGCGCCGGAGCCGGAGAGCAGAGGGAGCGAGTTGGCGATCTCGGTGCAGACTGAGTCGATGGTGCGGATGCGGAGGCGGTGAGGGTTTTCGAGGAGCTGCCAGCCGAGCTGGGTGTCGCGGAGGAGCGCAGCCTGGGCGAACTCGCGGGTGGAGGCGGCGAAGGTGTTGGTGGGGTCGGCGAGGGGTTTTTCGGCCCAGGCGGATTCGAGCTCGTGGAGGATGCGGGCGCGGAGCTCGGCGGTGGCCTTGCGGGTGAAGGTGATGGCGAGGACTTCTTCGGGCTGGGCTACTTCTGGCTCGGCGAGGAGTTTGAGGTAGCGCTGCATGAGGAGGCCGGTTTTTCCGGAGCCGGCGGGGGCTTCGACGATCCAGGAGGCGCGGGTGTCCAGGGCGGATTGGCGGGCCTGAGCGTCCGTGGTAGCCCCGATCTCCAAGTGCGAGAGATCGGGGGCACCCGCTTGGTTGCCGGTGGGAAGAACCCGGGTCCGAAAATCCGGACCCGGGGCACCCGGATTTGTGGGGGTCCCGACGGGTGAATTCGGATTTGCGGGGGTTTCGGGGTTTGGGTCTGAGGTTGGGAAAGGGAGGATGTTAGCCATTGGCTTGGGCCTCGCTTTCGGTGTCGGAGTCCTCGGTGTCGGAGGCGGTTAGGAGGGCTTGGGGGTTGAGGCGGCAGAGGAGGCGTTGGGCGCAGTGGGTGCAGGTGGCGGGGTAGTCCTTGGGGTTGACGCTGGCGTCGCCGGAGGCGAAGTTTTCGGCGAGGATGGTGAGGGTGGTGTGCCAGTCGGAGAGGCGGGTTTCGAGGTCTACGACGTTTTTGCCGGGGATGAGGCCGGGTTCGTCCTGGTAGCCGAGCCACTTCATGTCGCGGCCGGGGCGGATTTTGGCGAAGGCGAGGCCGTGGAGTTCGCCGGACTCGTGGAGGAGGGAGTAGAGCGGGAGTTGGGGGTCGTCGGGGCGTTCGGAGTCCCAGTTGGCGGGGTTGGAGGCGTAGCCGGTTTTGTAGTCGACGAGGAAGAAGCCGTCTTTTACGGCGTCGAGGCGGTCGAGGCGGACGGTTAGTTCCAGAGGGCCGATGTGGATGAGCTGCTTGGTCTCGCGGGCGACGACGCGGAAGGGTTCGCGCTTGAGTTCGAGGTCGATCCAATGCTGGAGGAGGTTGAGGAGGCGATCTTTCTGGAGGTCGATGTAGGCTTTGTCCCATTGGCTTTCGAGGACTAGCTTGTGGTCGATGGTGGCGTCGATTGCGTTGGTGAGGATGGCGGTGCGGGCTTCGGCGGAGAGCTGGCTGAGGGCCTGGTGGGACTCGATGCGCTCCCAGAACTTGTCCATGGTGCGATGGAGGAGGTTGCCGGATTCGAGGGCGTCGAAGCCCAGGTCTTTGGTGTCGAGGTGGGAGGCTTGGAGGCGGATTTCGGCGAAGGCCTGGAAGCCGCAGGCGGCTTGAAGCTGTAGGACGCGAGCGCCACCCTGGACGTGTGGCGAGGTGAGAGCAGGGAGTGGGGTCGTGTCTTCGAGGATGTCTTCTGCGATGGCGGTGGTGGGTTCGGAGAGGGGTTGCGGGAGTTCGGGCAGGTTGAGGCTGGCGATGAGCGGGGAGAGGCGTTGTTCGCCGTCGGTGGTTTGGGGGGTGTAGGTGAAGAGGATGTTGGGAGCGCTGGCGAGGAGCTGGGTGAAGGCCTGGTGGGCGCGTTCGGTGGCGCGGGGTTGGCTGGTGCCGGGCATGTCGAGTGTGGCTTGCAGGCCGAAGCCGAGGAGCGGGTTGGTGCGCTCGGCGGCGGGGTAGTTGGTGTCGGTGGCGCGGGTGAGGATGAGGGCGTCGAAGGTGAGACCCTGCGCGGCAGAGGGGGTGAGGATCTGGATGGGGGCGTTGTTGGAGGGTGGGGTGAAGGCGGCGGAGTTGATTTGGCGGTCGAGGGTGTGGAGGAAGGTGGAGTAGGGGACGCGGCGGCCGCGGAAGTCGAGCGTGGCGAGCTGGTCGAGGACGCTGTCCCAGGCTTGTGTGGCCTGGAATTCGAGGCTGGTGAGGGGACGGGCTTCGGTGTTGTTGGGCCAGTTGGTGGTGGCGATGAGGGAGCGTAGGAGTTCGGACCAGTCGGCGAAGGTGCGTGGGGTTTCGAGGTTGCCGGTGGTGGTGAGGAAGTGGTGGAGCGGATGGAGCCAGGTGGGGGTGTCGGGTGAGGTTTGGGCGAGGCGGAGGAGGGTGCGGAGATCGAGCTCGGGACGGAGTAGGCGGGCTTTGCGGAGGACGTTGGCGTCGAAGCGGGCGGAGGCGTCGCGCTCGGTGGAGGTGCCGAGGTAGGGCGAGAGGAGTAGAGCGCTGACCTTGTTGAGGTCGAGGGGGGATTGGGCCCAGTGGGCGAGGTCGAGAGCTACGGAGATGAGAGGTTGCGCGGTGAGGGGGGTGCCGGAGACGAACTCCCAGGGGGTTGAGGAGAGGTCGGCGGTGATGGGTTGGAGCTCGGGGGCGAGGATCTCGCGGAAGGTGGCTTCGAGGGTGGGGGCGTCGTCGGGGTCGGTGAGGAGGACGGCGATGGTGGAGGTTGGGTGTTGTTGGAGGAAGGTGCGGAGGTAGGTGGAGAGGGTGCGGAGTTCTTCGGGTTCGGTGGGGGCGGTGTGGAGGTGGTGGTGGGTGGACACCCCGATCTCCAAGTGCGAGAGATCGGGGGCACCCGGATTGGTGGTAGTCCCGAGGGTTTGTTCGGTGATGAGGGTGTTGGTGTTGCGGAGGGTTTCGAGGAGGGCGGATTGGGCGGGGGTTAGGTTGGTGAAGCCTATGAGGGTGAGGTTGGGTGGGGCTTCAAGGGTGCGGGCTTCGATGTGGTGTTGGAGGGTGGCTTCGAGCGTGGCGCGGGAGAGGTAGGCGTTGCGGTCGCAGGTCTGGGTGAAGGACTCGGCCCAGGTGGCGAAGGTGCGGGCATCGTGGGTGTTGGCGAAGGCGCGGAGACGGTCGGCGGCGTTGTAGGCGTTGGCGAGGGACCAGGCTTGCTGGGCGAGGTTGGCGAGGGCGTCGGCTGAGTTGAGGGTGGTTTCAGTTTGCTTGGCGGTGATGACGTCGAGCCAGAGGGTGTGCTCCTGAGCTTCGTTGAGGAGCAGGCGGGTTTCGATGCCGGAGACGACGGCTTCGGACCAGAGGTGGTCGAGCCACTGGGGCCAGGAGAGGATGGGGGCGGGTTCCCAGGTGTGGAGGCCAAGGGCTTGCTGGGCGGCGTCGTAGGCGTGGCGGAGCTGCCGGGCGGCGGGTGCGCTGGGCAGGAGGGTGAGAGCGCCGTCGACTAAGGTTGCCAGGGGCATCGACTACGGTTATACGCTGGGGTTCTCTGGATATTTGGGGTGTGACGTTCTGCTGGAGTAGAAAGCAAAGGCTTGGAACGCGGAGGGCGCGGAGGGAGCTAAGGTAAGGCATAGCTTGGCTGGTGGAGGGTTGGGGTTCGCCATCCGGGTTTTGTGGTGGCGTGAGCGAAGAACGGGAGACAGCAGGTTCGCTCGCTGCGCTCGGAATGACAACTAGAAAAGCAAAAGCAAAAGCAACTGCAACTGCAACTGCAAGAGCAAAAGCAAGAGCAAGAGCAAGAGCAAGAGCAAGAGCAAGAGCAAAAGCAAGAGCAAGAGCAAAAGCAAAAGCAAGAGCAAAAGCAACTGCAACTGCAACTGCAACTGCAACTGCTAGAAGCAGATTCCCTGCGGGAATGACAGAAAGAAAGGCAAGGGCAAAGGCTTTGACGCAGAGTTCGCGAAGGGAGCAAAGTTTCGCAAAGTTGTTGGGGTGAGGGTTAGGCGGTGGTGGAGGCTTTGGGATTGGTTTTGAGGAAGCTTACGGCTAGTAGGAGGAGTGCTAGCGACATGGGGACGGACATGGCGGTGCGGAGGGAGCCGGTGTGGGTGGAGACTGCTCCCATGAGCCAAGGGAAGGCAGCGGCGCCGAGGCCGGAGACGGCGAGGATGAATCCGGCGGTGCGGGGGGTGGGGTTGCGGTGCATGAGGAGAGCGAAGGTTGAGGGGAAGAAGGGAGCGAGGCTTAGTCCTAAAAGGATGCTCCAAAGGGAGAGCGAGGCGGCGTGGTGGGAGGTGGAGAGTGCGGCTATGAAGACGAAGGAGAGAGCCAGACCGAGGCGTTGCATGGTGATTTCGCGGATGTAGCGGAGCGCGACTGATGAGATGGCGCGGCCGGTGGTGAGCGCGGCGAGGAGGAGGACTACGGCGGATTGGCCGCCGATGAGGTGGGCGTCCGAGTAGCGGAGGGTGTAGGTGGTGAGCCAGCCGGCTAGGCAGGTTTCGAGGCCTCCGTAGAGGAAGAGGAAGAGAGCGAAGCGGAGGAAGGTTGGGGTGTCGAGAGGTTGTGGGAGTTGGGGTGACTCGGATTTCTGAGGGAGCGTGGGGTTCTGTTCCCCGATCTCCAAGTGCGAGAGATCGGGGGCACCCGGATTTGTGGGGATCCCCGGGGTGGGATTTGCGGTGTTGGGGGATGAAGGTTTGATCCAACCGAGGCGGCCGCCGATGCCGGTGGTTAGGAAGGCGGCTCCGAGCCAAAGGAGGAGGGATTGGAGGCCGAAGCGGGGTTCGAAGGAGGCTACGATGAGGCCGGTGGCTACGGCTCCGAGGGGGAAGAAGAAGTTGAGGGATGACAGGGCGGAGCCGGTTTGGTGGGGGTAGCGGTAGCCGGCGAGGATGTTGGTGGAGGCGATGATCTGGCCGAGGCCGATGCCGGCGACGAAGAGGGTGAGTGAGCCGGTGAGGAGTCCTGTGGAGAGGCCGAAGGTGGCGAAGCCGAGGCAGGAGAGGATGGTTCCGGAGAAGATGCCCCAGCGGAGCTTGCGGGGGACAGAGATGCCTCCGAGGAAGGAGCCGACGAACTTGGCGAAGAAGAGCGGGCCGGTTTGGGCGTCGGTGAGGTGCCAGCGGAGGGAGATGGCGGGAAGGATGGGGCCGAGCAGGACGGTGCCGAGGCCGGCGAGCAGGAGGCCGACGGCGAGCCACGCGATGGAGGGGCCTGCGGTGGTGTTGTCTGGTGTCTTGTTTGCTCTGGGGGGACGGGATGGCACGCGGTGTTCGCTCCTGCGGGGAATTGCTGGCAGAGTGCGGAAGACCGTTGCGGGGGATCAGGTTGGACGATGAAGGCTTCGTGTGGCAGTGGCCTCCGCACCCGGTAGGCTCTGTTGGGGAAGCATCCTGTTCTGGGTGTGATGGTAGCACGGGGTAGTGCGGGTTTTTAGGAGAGCTGTCGTTGCTTCCGCAAACGATACCCCACCCTGCCGCGACGTGAGAGGGATGGTTGTTGTTATGAGTTGGGGCGCGGCGAGGATGGGGCACTCGGTCGGGATTGTCGCTGAGGTTGGGGAGAGCGGTGGGGCGTTCGCCCGATACCCACGTTAGGCGCAGAGAACGCGCCGAACATGGGGCACCCGGAGTCGTGGGTGTGTTGAGGAGTGCGGCTATCATTGGAGGGAGTGGATTGGGGCTGGTTGCTTATGGGTAGGTCTTCGATGTGGTTGCGTGCTCTGGTGTTTGGTGTGGCTTTGGGTGTGGTGGGTGTTGCGGGATGTCATCGGGCGAGTGGGCCGGCGGTGGTGAGTGCTACGTCGCACTATCCGGTGCGGGGGGTGGTGGTTTCCGTCGATGAGAAGAGCGGGGAGATTGGGTTGGATGCGGAGTCGATTCCGGGGCTGATGGAAGCGATGACGATGTCGTATAAGATGGCCGATCCTTCGGTGATGTCGGAGCTGCATCCGGGGGACAAGATTACGGCGAGCCTGGACTGTGAGCATGATGCGGCGGGGCCCATCAATATGCGGCTGAGCAGCATCGTGGTGATTGCGCAGGCGAAGCCGGATTACAAGCCGGCGATGAACTATCACACGCCGACGGCGGGTGATGCGGTGCCAAACTTTGCGTTGCTGAACCAGTCGGACAAGACGATTAAGCTGGGGCAGTTCAAGGGTAAGGTGTTGGTGATGACGTTTATTTATACGCGTTGTCCGCTGGCGGATTATTGCCCGAGGATGAGCCGGAACTTTGCTGAGATTGATAAAGACCTGAGTGCGGACAAGGGGCTGTATGCGAAGACTCATCTGCTGAGTGTGAGCTTCGATCCGGTGTATGACACGCCGAAGGTGTTGCGGAGCTATGGTGAGGCCTATACGGGGAAGTTTACGAAGGAGACGTTTGGGCATTGGGATTTTGCGGCTCCGCAGCAGGCGGAGATGAAGCAGATGGAAGAGTTCTTTTCGCTGGGTGTGACGCCGGGAGAGAATGGAACGCTGCAACATTCGCTGTCGACGATTGTGGTGGGGAAGGATGGGAAGGTGGCGGCGTTCTATCCTACGAATGACTGGACTACGCAGGAAGTGGAAGCGGATATTCGGAAGGCTGCGGCGGCTTAAGAGAAGTTGTTAGTTGTTAGTTCTTAGGGTTGAAATTGAAAGAGGTTTGGGAATGGCGAAGATTACGTTTGTTGTTGGGTTGTTACTGGTGGTGTTGGGAGTTGCGGGCTATGTGCTGACGGGGAGTGTGCATCCGACGGCTTTGATTCCGTGCTGGTTTGGGATTGGGTTGTGGGTTTGTGCAGCGGCGGCAAGCAGGGACAATCCCGGCGGGAAGCGCACCGTGGATGAAGCGAGTGCCTGGCGCATGTTGTGGATGCACATTGCGGTGACGTTGGGGTTGCTGGGATTTCTGTTTCCCGGGTTTATGGCGGTGAAGGACCTGGTGAAGGCGCATGTGGCACAGGTGCCGTTGCCGTTTCCGGCGGCGGTGCATGAGCAACTGATTATGGCGTTGGTTTGCCTGGTGTTTGTTGGGTTGTGCGTGCGGTCGTTTATTGCGGCGCGGCGGGCGCGGTTGGGTTAGTTGGGGATGTGGTGAGGTTGGGGTACCCGGATTTGGGATTGAGTTGAAGGTTGGGGTGGGTGGACACCCCGATCTCCAAGTGCGAGAGATCGGGGGCACCCGCTTGGTTGCCGATGAGAAAACCCGGATTTGGGGTGGTTCCAGAGTGGGTGGCCTGAATCGGGATTGGGTTGCGGACATCGAACACTTTAGATCGGCGCGGCGTTGGGTTGCGGCGATAGACTAGGGGTATCGATGGGAAGCTTTGGGCATGGCGGTATGGGCGGCGGTGGTATGCGTTCGGCGGATCGGCCTTCGCGCGGTACGGGCAGGGCGGTTGCGGCGGATCTGACGAAGTCGCGGCCTAAGCCGAAGCTGAAGAAGATGCTTCCCGAGGTATGGAAGCTGGTGAAGCCGCGGTGGGCGCTGCTTTCGGTGAGTTTTCTGCTGATGGTGGTGAATCGAGGCGCGGCGTTTGTGCTGCCGCTTTCGTTCCGACCGCTGGTGAACAAGGTGTTTACGCAGGGGCAGATGGGGCTGCTGCCGAAGATTATTGCGACCGTGGTGGGCGCGACGATCCTACAGGGAATCACTTCGTATGCGTTGACGCAGATGCTGTCGAAGGGCGGGCAGCGGCTGATTTCGGAGCTGCGGACGCAGGTGCAGGAGCATATCGGGCGGCTTTCGGTTGCGTTTTATGACGAAAACCGGACGGGCACGCTGGTGGCGCGGATTATGTCCGATGTGGAAGGTGTGCGGAACCTGGTGGGAACAGGGGTGGTGGACTTTGTCGGCGGGATACTGTCGGCGGTGTTTGCGTTTGTGCTGTTGATACGGATCAACACGCGGATGACGCTGCTGACGTTCTGCATTCTGCTGGTGTTCGGGTTCATTTTGCAGAAGGCGTTCAAGACGATTCGTCCGATTTTTCGGGAGCGCTCGAAGATCAATGCGGAAGTGACGGGAAGATTGACGGAGTCGCTGGGCGGCGTGCGCGTGGTGAAGGGGTATCACGCGGAGGCGAGCGAAGCGAAGGTATTTGCGGCGGGTGTGCAGCGGCTGCTGGCGAATGTGGTGAGTTCGCTGACGGCGCAGTCGGTGATGACGTTGTCGTCTACGGTTGTACTGGGGTTGGTGGGTGGGCTGGTGATGTTTCTGGGAGCGCATGAACATGCAGCGCACCGGTTGGATACGGGGTCTTACTTTACGTTTACGTTTTTGCTGGCGTTCCTGGTAGCGCCGATTGCGCAGCTGGTTTCGATTGGCACGCAGCTCACGGAAGCGTTGGCGGGGTTGGATCGGACTACGGAGATTTTGTCGGAGAGCGAAGAAGATGCTTCGCCTGCGCGCGTGCTGGAGCTTGGTACCGTGCAGGGCGATGTGTTGTTTGAGAATGTGGAGTTTGAGTACGACGAGGGTAAGCCGGTGCTGCATGGCATCAGCTTTGAGTCGAAGCCGGGAACGGTGACGGCGTTGGTGGGATCGAGTGGGTCAGGGAAGTCGACGATCATTAGCCTGGTGTGCGCGTTCCATACGGCGACCAGTGGAGCGGTGAAGATCGATGGGCATGACCTGGCGACGGTGAAGCTGAGCAGCTACCGGCAGCAGCTTGGTGTGGTGTTGCAGGAGACGTTTCTGTTCGATGGAACTATCCGCGAGAATGTGATGTTTTCACGGCCGATTTCGAGCGAAGACGAGTTTTTGAAGGCTTGCAGGATTGCTCGCGTGGATGAGTTTGCGGAGCGGTTTGAGGAAGGCTACGAGACGATCGTCGGTGAGCGTGGGGTGAAGCTTTCAGGTGGACAGCGGCAGAGGATTTCGATTGCGCGAGCGATTTTGGCTGATCCGAGGATTTTGATTCTGGATGAGGCGACGAGCTCGCTGGATTCGGAGTCGGAGGCGATGATTCAGCAGGGGCTGAGCTATCTGATGACGGGGCGGACGACGTTTGTGATTGCGCATCGTCTGTCGACGATTCGGAAGGCGGATCAGATTTTGGTGATCGAGCAGGGGTCGATTGTCGAACGTGGGACGCATGAGGAGTTGTACAAGCTGGGTGGGCGGTACTTTGATTTGTACACGCGGCAGCATGGGCTGGAGACGAACTTGTTTCTGGCGCCGGGTGAGGGTGATGTGGTGCCTGAGCCTGCGGTTGGGTAGGTTTCGTGTAATGCGAGGGACATGATGACGATAGAACTCGATAGTCCGGAAGCTGTTGCAGAGATAGAGGCGTTGATGGCGCGGTTTGGATTGTCCGCGAAGGACGTGGTGGAAAGGGTCATCGTTGACGCGGGCGTGTGGATGCCGATGGAGGCGCTGGGTGATTCGCGTTCCTTGGTTGGAGAATCGAAGCGTGGATGAGACCTGGGGTTGGGGTAAATCGAAGTAGCGGCATCTGATGGGATTGTCGGCTCTTCGAGCAAACAGCAGATCCTTCGCTATGCTCAGGATGACAATTCCTTATAAATTGCTGGTCGATGTGAAGAGAGCGGTCGAGCTTTCGCTCGATACCCCACCCTGCCGCGCATGAAGCCGCGCGTCGAGGATGGGGCACTCGGCATTCTCGACGCAGCCGTGCTGTAACGAAACAGGGCTTTTTCAGCAGCCTCTATCGCAATGGAGACTGGACTAGTAGGCGGGGGCGCCGGCGTAGTCGTTGGTCAGGGTGGTGTTGAGGGTTTGGAGGGTGGGCTGGTCGGTGATGTACATGCCGAGTTCGCGGTTTTCGACCATGGAGGCGGTGGAGAAGTTGATTGAACCCATGTAGGCGAGCTGGGCGCTGGTGCCGTAGTCGGCGACGATGACCTTGGCGTGGATGTAGATAACCTTGGTGCTATCGGCGTAGACGTGGACGCCGCAACCGGCGGCTTCGAGCGCGGCGAAGTTTGCGTGGTAACTGGTCTGGTTGGTCATGGTGACCTGAACGGCGACCCCGCGCTGGCAAGCGTTTTCGAGGGCGGTGACGATGTTGGCGGCGCTCATCTCTTCGTTTTCAACGAGGAGGGTGGAGGTGGCGTTGTTGATGATGCCGACGAGCGAGGTCTGCGCGGTGGTGGGGCTCCAGATAAGGCTGTTGCCGGAGCTGGGGTTGTAGACAGGAGCGACGTAGGTGGAGTTGGCGGCCTGCTGAACGGCGGCGGAGTAATCGCTGGCGAAGGTGGCCTCGATGGCGGCGACATCGACGGGATCATTTTCAAGCATGGCGAAGTCGCGCGTGCCGGCGTAGTCGCTGGTGTTGAGGTTGAGGGTGAGAATGGCGGCTTCGGTGCCATCTATGACGAAGCTCTTTTGATGGGTGGCGGGGAACTTCTTATAGGCGAAGACCGCGCTGCAGTTGGTTACGGCGTTGAGTTGGTTGTAAGCAGGGGTGTTGGGCGTTTTCTCGTCGTTCTGGTCCATGATGACGCGGACTTTTACGCCGCGATTGCAGGCTGCGACAAGATCGCCAGAGAAGGTGGTGTCGATGAGGTCGTAGATGGTGAGATCGATGGTGGAGGTTGCGCCGTTGACGAGGGCGTAGAGGGAGCTTACCTGCTGGTCGGGTTCTACGAGGAAGGTGCGGGTAACGGTGTAGCCGGTGGGCTGCAGTTTGACCTGATAGCTGGAGGGGGCAGAGGTGAGAGCGGGTTGGAATGGCGGCGCCGATGGGACAAGCGCGTAGAGAGAAGAGGTGTTGAGCGTGGGGTGATTGGCGATGTCGAGCATCGCGGTGACGGTGTCTGTGGGGGCGGCCCCGCCGGGGGGCGTGGCGAGGGTGAAGAGCGTGCCGCAGGGGGTGGTATCGCCAGCCGTGCCTCCGACCGAGTTGATGCAGGCGGCGAGGATGTTTCCCATGGTGTTGATGAGGGAGACGGGATCGGTATAGCCGCTGGGAGTGTTGCTGCCGGGCGCCGAGCCGGTGGGCGTGGATACGATTTGGGAAGCGGTGGTGAAGTCGGCGGCGAGCGCGTTGGCGTCGTAGGCGGAAGAGCCAAGGCCGGTGGGCGACTTCATGAACGGGGCCAGAGCCGAGACGGCTGCGACGGTGGTGACTTCGTTGACGTTGATGAAGGTGCTTGCGGTGAGAGCCGAGCAAGGGCCGAGCGCGGCCATCAGCGAAAGATTCGGATTGTTGGCTGTTGTGCCGGGGTTGCCGCCGGTGGCAAGAAGGAAGACCTGCGTGGCGTTGGTGCAGGAGTAAAGGCCGGTGATGTTGAAAGCTCCGTTGGAGTCAGTAAGTACCGGCGTGGCGAGGAGCGCGGTCGCGGTGGAGTAATCGCCCGATGTACCGACTGTGTAGAGCTGAACGGAGGCTCCATTCACGGGCTGCTGGCCGCCGTGGATGCTGCCGTGGACGGCTGCGGCCTGCTGGGCGGCCTGCGTCTGCAAGTTCATGCCGGAACAGCCGGTGAGGGAGATGAGAGCAAGGAGAGCTAAAGAAAGACGGATATTCGACATTCGCGGGAGCTCCGGAGCGTTTCGGTAAGAATCTGAGGATCTAGGGCGCCCGTGTCGCTATCCGGGAATGAAACGAGTATACGTGCCGGGGGTGGATCCCCCGGCGAGGAATGTGGCAGGTTGATCCCTTACCGTTGCGAATTTGCGTGGGTTTTATTCGATTTCGAGCTGTTTGAGCAGGAAGGCGTGGTCGAAGGCGATTTCTTTGAGGTAGTCGTAGCGGCCGGAGGCGCCGCCGTGGCCTGCGTCCATGTTGATGTGGAGGAGGAGCGGGGTGGAGTTGGTTTTGAGGGTGCGTAGTTTGGCTACGTATTTGGCGGGTTCCCAGTACATGACCTGCGAGTCGTTGAGGCTGGTTTTTACCAGCATGGCGGGATAGGGGCCGGCGGCGAGGTTGTCGTAGGGGGAGTAGTTGCGCATGTAGGCGAAGGCTTCGGGCTCGTTGGGGTTGCCCCACTCTTCGTACTCGGCGACGGTGAGAGGGAGCGTGGCGTCGAGCATGGTGTTCATGACGTCTACGAAGGGGACGTGCGAAAGGACGGCGCGGAAGAGAGCGGGTTTGCCTGCTGCGGCGGCGAAGTTGACGACCGCGCCCATGAGCAGGCCGCCGGCGGAGCCGCCTTCGATGGCGACGCGGGTGGGGTCGCCGTAGCCGTTTGCGGTGAGGAACTCGGTGGCGGCGATGAAGTCGGTGAAGGTGTTGCGCTTGGACATCATCTTGCCGGCGTCGTGCCAGGGGTCGCCGAGTTCGCCGCCGCCGCGGATGTGGGCGTAGGCGACGACGAGGCCGCGGTCGAGGAGGCTGAGGCGTGAGGCGGAGAAGCCTAGGGGGAGGGCGTAGCCGTAGGAGCCGTAGCCGTAGACGTAGAGCGGGCTCTTGGCGTCCTTGTGGAACTTGTCGCGGCGGTAAACGAGGGAGATGGGGACTTCTACGCCGTCGGGGGCTTTGAACCAGAGGCGTTCGGAGGCGTACTGGGTGGCGTCGAAGCCGCCGGGAACCTCTTGTTGCTTGAGGAGTGTGGAGAGTTGTGTGGCTACGTTGTAGGAGAAGACAGACGCGGGGCGAACGAGGGACTGGTAGGAGTAGCGGAACTCTGTGGTATCGAACGCGCGGTTGATTTCGCCGTAGGCCGTGTAGGCGGGGTCGGGGAAACGGATGTCGTTGGGGGTAGAGGGAAGGCCTTCGGCGTCGAGGGCGAAGACGCGCAGGATGGGAAGGCCGCGCTCGCTGTAGTTGGTGACGAGGAAGGTTTGGAAGAGGTCGAAGTCTTCGAGCGGAGCGTCTTTGTGCTCGGGAAGGATCTCCTGCCAGTGGTCGCGGCCGGGTGTGGCGACGGGGGTGCGGAGGAGTTTGAACTGCTCGGCGTCGCGGTTGGAGCGGATGTAGAAGAAGCCGTCGCGGTGGTCGATGGAGTACTCTTCGTCGTCGACGCGTGGGGCGATGAGGGTGAAGGCGGCTTCGGGGGTTGAGGATGAGAGGAACCAAGCTTCGCTGGTGGTGTGGCTGCCGGCTTCGAGGAGAAGGAACTTGCGGTCGCGGGTGCGGCCTACGCCGAGGTTGAAGCGTTCGTCTTTTTCTTCAAATACGAGCGTGTCGGCGGTGGTTGCGCCGAGGGTGTGACGCCAGAGCTGGTCCTGACGCTTGGTTTGGTCGTCTTCGGTGGTGAAGAAGAGGGTGGCGGAGTCTGCGGCCCAGACGATGGAGCCTACGCGCTGGGCGGTGTCGGCTAGGGTCTGGTTGGTTTCGAGGTCTTTGATGGCGAGGGTGTACTGGCGGAAGCCGGTGTTGTCGGTGGTGTAGGCGAGGAGCTTGCCGTTGGGGCTGATGCCGAGAGCGCCGAGGGACATGAAGGGTTGGCCTTCGGCTAGCTGGTTGACGTCGAGGATGGTTTGTTCGATGGTGGGGTCGGATATGGGGCGGCGGATGAAACGGGGATATTGGAGGCCCTTTGTGGTGCGGCTGAGGTACTCGTAGGCGCCGTCGCGGTAGGGGACGGATACGTCGTCTTCCTGGATGTGGGAGAGGATTTCGGTGTAGAGGGTGTGCTGCAGGTCTTCGGTGCCGGACATGGCGGCGGAGGTGTAGGCGTTTTCCGCTTCGAGGTAGGCGGTGACCTCGGGGGCTCCCTTGTCGCGCAGCCAGGCGTAGTCATCGAGAAGCTCGGTGCCGTGGATGGGAGTGGAGTGGGGCTTGCGGGCGGCGACGGGGGCGGAGGGAAGCGGGTTTGTCATAAGTTTCTACTTTCAGGATAAAGCGAAGCGCGGTGATGCAACGTGGATTGGATGTTGTGACTCTCAGAATGGGTACGAAGCACGCAGATTTTGCGGCTGGGCCGCGTTTTTGGAGTGGACTATGAAGAACATGAATAAAGTAGTGTGTTGCGCGATGCTGGGATGTGCGGTGATGTTGGTTTCGGTGGGTGCGAAGGCGCAGTCGGACAGCGATAAGAAGTTCCTGGCGATGGCGGCGCAGTCTGACCAGAACGAGATTGCGATGAGCAAACTGGCTGCGGAAAAGGGCACGAATCCTGATGTGAAGGCGTTTGCGAACAAGATGGTGAATGAGCATATGCAGATGACCGACAGCATGAAGCCGTTTGCGGAGTCGTGGGGATTGACGCCGCCGACCGGGCCGGATGCCGCCCATCAGACGGAGATTGACAAGCTGAATGGGCTTTCTGGTAAGGCCTTCGATAAGGAGTACATGAGCGACATGGTGAGCGATCACGCGAAGGCTCTGCGTGCGTTTACGACGGAAGCCAAGGATACGAAGGATATGAAGTTCCAGGCGGCTGTGATCCAGGGCAAGACGATGGTTGCCGCGCACAAAAACATGGCCTACGACCTGAATAAGAAGCTTTCGTAAGAGTGTTTGTTGAAAGATGTGGAAGGGATCGGCGCTTTCTCTGCTTTGGGAGAGCGTCGATTTTTTTTGACGAAGAGCATGAATTTTTGAGAGTGGGCAAGGTAGGCTTGGTGGGCAGAGCAACGCGGAGTGCAGATGCGGCCTCCTACGGTACTGCGTGCCGAAGCGGCTACAAGCTGCGGGCTGGGAGATTTTCTGGATGAGGATGAGTGCGAATGTGGTCTGCGGCCTGGTGTTGGGGTGTGCGGCGATGGGGTTTGCCGCGAAGGCGATGGCGCAGTCTTCTGACCTGGACAAGATGTTTTTGATGAGAGCGTCGGAGAGCAATCTGGCAGAGATTCAGCAGAGCGAGCTGGCGGTGAACAAGAGCTCGAACCCGAAGTTGAGGGCGTTTGCGCAGAAGATGATCTCGGACCACGAGATGCTGGAGGATAACCTGAAGATTTTTTTCGAGCAGGATAGCGTGACGCCGGCTGCGACGTTGAATGCTGACCACCAGGCTGAGTATGCGAAGTTGAAAGGGTTGAAGGGGACGGACTTCGACAATGAGTATGTGCGGTCGATGGATATGGACCATCACATGGCGTTGGCGGCGTTCGATACGGTGATCCAGAATACAGAGGACTCGGAGCTGAAGAGGGTTGCGGTGAGCGGACGGAAGGTTGTGGAAGAGCATACGAAGATGCTGGATAAGATGTCGGCGAAGATAGGGCAGCCGATTGGGAGTCTGTAGGGTGCTTTCGTTGGTGGCGGCGTGTGAGGGCTTTGTCTGAATATCGGCGGGAAAAGTTTGTAAGAGCCCGGGGCTAAAGCCCCTTTTTGGGTGGCTTGGAAACAGGGGCCTGAAGGCCCCTTCTCCCTCCGTCAAGAGCAACAGCAAAGACAGAAGCAGATTCCCTCCGGGAATGACAGAAAGAAAAGCAACAGCAAAGGCTAAGACTCGGGAAGATTTTTGGCAATGCTTGTGCGAGGGTAAGATAACGACGTGAACTTATTGCGCCGTAACCTGCTGGGGCTGCTTTGTGTCGCGCTGTTTTGCGGGACGATGCGGGCTGAATCCGTCGACAAGATGCCGCAACCGACGAGCTATGTGACCGACATGGCGGGCGTGGTGGATGCGACGTCGAAACAGAACATGGAAGACCTGTGCCGTCAGGTT
>Ga0302314_10011676_pt1 | contig 15302 bp, 17 predicted proteins | sample III_Palsa_N2_3_FD_200533 | JGI IMG/M metagenome (GOLD analysis project Ga0302314, IMG submission 200533) | Peat permafrost microbial communities from Stordalen Mire near Abisko, Sweden - III_Palsa_N2_3 | ecosystem: Environmental > Terrestrial > Soil > Palsa > Peat permafrost | place: Sweden...
TGGCGAGCCTCGAACAGCAGGTCGCCGGCACACCGGTCATTGACCAGAGCCGGGTGGACTCGATCAGCCAGGCCCTCAGCAACGGTTCGTATCAGATCGATTCGGGCCGCATTGCCGATGGCCTGCTGTCGGCACAGAAATTCGACGCTCAGGCGAGCGCGGGTCCTGCCTCTGGAGCGCAGTCGAACACCGTCAAGGCGTTCACGACGACGGCCCAGCTTGGGTCGGATCAGGACTAACAGGAGCTCTCAACAGCCATGGATCCGCAGTCCTGTCGCGAGCAGATGAGCCGTCTTATCAGGGAAGAAACGACGGCGCTGGGCGAACTGGCCGTGCTGCTCGAGCGCGAGTACACCCATTTGAACGCCAGCGACGTGGAGTCGCTGAACGTGGCCATGCGCGAGCGGCATCAGTGCGTGGCGCGGATCCTGAAAGTGGATGATGAGCGACGCGGACTGTGCCGCAGCCTCGGCCGCCCCCATGACCTCAAGGGTCTCGAGGCATTGCTTGGCTGGTGCGATCCGCTGGGCACCCTGGCCTCCGCCTGGGCGGCCTGCACGAGCGCCGCCATCAAGTGCCGCGGTCTGAACGACCGTAACGGCACCCTGGCCGGGGCCCGGTTGCAGAATGTCCAGGCGAGACTCGGCATGCTGATCGGCGGCCGCCGGGAGACCGTGACCTATGGTCCGCGAGGGACCTGTTCGGTCGCCGCCGCGCGCCATGGTCTGAATCGGGAAGCCTGAGCACCTGCGCTTTCCCGAGCGGACATAATCCGCAACGTCGGGTTCCTCGCACGACCTAAAGTTCCTCCGGTGGCGGCCGTTAAGGCTTGTAACGAAGGAGACCGATCGTGTCCGGCAAGATCAGTGGTTTTACCAATAGCCAGCCCGCCTCACCGGCAACGAGCGCCGCGGGTCAGCGATCGGCTGCGACAGCCAGCCCGGCGACGGGTGGCACCAGTGGCTCGGGCACCGCCACGGACAGCGTCCAGATCACGGATACGGCGAGCTACCTGGTCACGGCCGAGCAGACGCTGAGCGACATGCCCGTCATCAATTCCGGGCGGGTTGCCGAGACCACTGACGCGCTGGCGAATGGGACCTACAAGGTCTCGCCGGAGCGGATCGCCAATCAGCTGCTGCAGTTTGAACGGCTGCTACCCGACGACGAAGACACAGCCGCGTAATCTAAGTCAGCGCCGCCTCCAGCTGCGCGAGTTCGTGCTTCGAAGCTTCCAGCATCTCCGCCACGGCCGCGGCATTCAGGTTGAATCGCGCCAGGCACTTGACGTCGCGCAGGTGCCCTTCGAGAACCTCGGGTTGGCCAGCGTGGTGGGCGACGGCGAGCGCGAGGATCAGTACATCCGTCAGCGAGGGCGCACCGCGGGGTTCGCGGGCCAGGTCTTCGCTTTCGGACACCGAGTGCACGATCGCGTCGGGCACATCCCAATTTTCGAGCAGCGCAACGGTCACGCTGAGGTGCCAGTCGCGTTCGACGGTACGGAATGCATCGACATTGGCGAACAGGGCGCGATGGCTGCCCGCACGCGTCAGCAGGTACAGGCGCCCGGCACTGTGCAGCAGGCCGGCGAGCATGGCCGCATCGGGTTGTACGCGTGAGTACTTCTGGGCGATGACGTAACACAGGCTGGCTACCTGTGCGGTCTGCCGGGCGAGAACTTCGAGCGGCTTTTCCAGGCCACGCAACGCCTCGCACTGGCCGAGGACCCGTACCGCATGGGCATGCGTCGAGGAGCGCACGGCGTTCAGTCCGACGCGACTGACGGCGGTGCGCAGATCGGTGGCCGGGCGCGCGGTTCCCAGCAGTGCCACCGAGTTGGCGAGCTTTAGCAAACGTGCGGCCAGTACCGGATCAGCGCCCACCACGCGTGCGACCTTGTCGGCCGAGGCGCTCTCATCTGCGAGGACCTGGCGCACGCGTGTGACGATCGACGGAAACCCCGGAATCTCCACCGCGCCGTGCGACAACTCCGCGGCCAACGCCTGGACGAACTGAAACGCGACGCTATTGCTTTCGGTCCCTAGGGTGGTATCGGGCGAGGACATGGCGGCGAATTCCAAGGTTTGCGTGCGATCAGGCGCCGAGCGCCTGCTGCAGTTCTTTGATCGCGTCTTTCGACTCGAGGATGATGTTGGCGTAAGTCGTGCCATCCATGTTCATGCAATGGCGCGCTGAAACCCCCTGCATGTTCAGTTCAATCGACTCCGGGTAGTCCTGGTAGCTGACCATCAGGTGCGCCACGGTGAGCACGTCGGACAGGTTCGCCGGACCGGTATGGCGGCGGTCGAGATCCTCGAATTCGCTCACGGCTTTGACGATATCCTCGGAAATTTCCCAGTTCTCAAGCAGTGCCTGGGCAACGCTCACATGCCAGTTGCGCACGATCGCATCGTAGGCCGGTCGATCGGCGAACAGGGCAGGGTGCTTGTTGGCCCGGGCCAGGATGTACAGTTCGCCGACTCCATGCAGCAGGCCGGCGAGCATTGCGGCATCCGGATTGACCTTCGTCATACGGCGGGCAACCACGTGGGACATGGCGGCTACGGCGGTGCAGCGCTGCCATAGCGCTGTCATCGGCTCCTCGAGTCCCTTCAGGTCGTGCGCCTTTTTCATCTGCGCCATTGCAAAGGCGATCGACGCGCTGCGCACCATGTTCAGACCCATCCGCTGAACGGCACTGCGCAGATCGTGGACCGGATTGCCGTTGAAGTTGAGCGCCGCGGAGTTGGCGATCTGCAACAGTCGGGCGGCCAGCGTCGGCTCGGAACTGACGACGCGCAGCACCATGTCCAGGTTCACGTTGTCATCGGCCAGCACTTTGCGGACCTTGATCGCAATGTCAGGAAAGCTGGGAAGTTCGACCTTGCCTGAGGACAGCTCCTGCGCAAGGAACTGCACAAACTCAAATGCAGCTTTGTTCGAATGTGCCGAGCCGGATTGAGTCTGCGTTGCTGTCATGGGGCGGTCCTGGGCATGTTGATCAGACAATATCAGGCGGAACGGCTGGCGCGCGTGATGTCCATCGCAGCTATGAGAGCCGTGAGCCTGACGGCCATTGCCGACAGCGGCAGGACCAGCTGCGCGGCCCCGAGGGCTACGGCTTCGCCTGGCATACCCCAGACGACGCTGCTGGCTTCATCCTGGGCAATGGTCTGGCTGCCGCCATTGCGCATCGCCAGCAGTCCCTGGGCCCCATCACGGCCCATGCCGGTCAGCAGCACGCCGATCGAGCGTGCGCCGGCGGCTGCCGCCACCGACTGAAACAGGACATCCACCGAGGGCCTGAGGTGATGCACGGCCGGTCCGTTATCCAGTCGACACAGGTACCGCGCGCCGGAGCGTTCGATCCGCAGGTGACGGTCGCCGGGAGCCACATAGGCATGCCCCGGGAGGATCTGCTGCCCCTCCTCGGCCTCCTGAACCCGCAGTGCGCAGTTCTCGTTCAGGCGTCTGGCGAAGGCGGTGCTGAAGGCCTTGGGGATGTGCTGCGTGATGACCGTGCCGGGCGCATCGGCCGGCAGTCCGCTGAGCAGTTCGCGAATCGCTTCGGTGCCGCCCGTCGAGGCGCCTATGGCAAGAATGATGTTGCTGGTGCTGATCGGCAAGGTGCCGCGGGACGCCTCGCTCGTCGCGGTTGGTCTGGCAGGGGCGGTCGCGGCGGGGATTGAACGAACGCCCGCGCGGGCCGCCGCCTTCACCTTGGAGACGAGCTCCGCGGCGTACTCGCGCAGCGTCGCGTCCAGGTCCGTGTGTGGCTTGGGCAGAAAGTCGACTGCCCCCAGCGCCAGAGCGTCCAGCGTTACCTCGGCGCCACGCTCGGTGAGGGACGACACCATGACCACGGGCATGGGCCGCAGACGCATCAGGTTGCGCAGAAAGGTCAGCCCGTCCATGCGCGGCATTTCGATATCCAGCGTCAGCACGTCCGGATTGAGGCGGCGGACCATCTCGCGCGCCACATGGGCGTCGCTCGCGCAACCGACGACCTCGATGCCGGGATCGGCGCGCAGAATCTCCGTGAGGATCTGACGCACATAGGCCGAGTCATCAATGACCAGCACCCGGATCCGTGCCGCGCCCGTGCGCTGCCCGTTCACGTGAAGATCTCCACGTGGCCCTCGTCGGGCTCCTCGGCCAGATGCCTCAGGTAGTACAGCTCGCGGTCCGCGATGCTGCGGTTCTCGATCGCCGGCAGCCTGCGCACCCGCGCCCGCCCGGTGGCGGGAAAATAGACCAGCTTGCGCGGCTGAATTCCGCCCAGGTCATGGGCGACCAGGCGCACACCCTCGGTTCGCGCCCAGGAATGAATGAAGGCGATGTTGCGGCCGCCGATATCGGTCATCGACTTCAGAATGCGCCCACCGCCGAACACCTTGATTTCAAGCCTGTCGCGCTGTGCGCCATGACGTATCAGATTGTTGATCAGACTCTCCATTGCGAAGCAGCCGTAACGGTTGATTTCGCTGAAGCCGGATCCCGGATACGTCCCGGAACCTTTGATCTGTTCGGCCAGCATGAAGTGATTCATGCCGCCCAATCCTGTGTCCGGGTCACGGATGCAGGCGGAGATGCACGACCCGAGAACCGTCACAATGGCCTCGTCGCTGCGCGTCACATAGCACTCGCCGGGCAACAGCTTGACCGTCCACCGGTCGGTTTCGCGCTCCCAGAACCGCTCGGTATCGACAAAGCCGGGCAGCCCCGTTGGCACTGTCCCCCGCGGCGGCGCGGACTGTTGATGATCGCCGGGCATCTCAGCGCCGCAGATACGTGGTGCGGCCAATGGGTTCGTAATCGGTGCTGACGCTGAGCAGACTCTCGGAGTGTCCCAGGTACAGCAGATCTCCGGGACGCTGCAGCGGCGCAATTCTGGCGAACAGGTCGCGCTGCGTGTCCTTGTCGAAGTAGATCACGGTGTTGCGGCAGAAGATCACATCCAGCGGACCCGACATCGGCAGTGGTTGCATCAGATTCAGCTGTTTGAAGGTCACCAGCTGGCGCACTTCGGGCCGCACGACAAAAGTGCTGCGACGCCGATCCTTCTGTTCGGTGAAGAACCGGCGCACGCGTCCGTCCGACACGCTTTTCATCCGCTCGGCGGGGTAGTGCCCTGCCGCCGCGGTGGCCAGCACGTCCGAGTCTACGTCCGTGGCCAGGACGCGCACGTCGCGCTTCAGCACCTCCGGCACGTTCTCCAGAAGGACCATGGCGATGGAATAGGCCTCCTCGCCGGTGGAGCATCCGGCGGACCAGATCCGCAGTCGGCGCCGTGCCTTTTGTTCAAGATGAGCCGGTAGAAACTGGTCGCGCAGATGCTCGAAATGGTGCGGCTCGCGGAAGAACGACGTGAGATTGGTAGTGATCGCGTTGCACAGGCGGACCTGCTCCTCGGGATCCGCAGCGACGATCTGTCGGTACTCGCGGAAGGTCTGCATGCCCAGGGCCCGCAATCTGACGGCCAGCCGTCCGTACACCAGCTCGCGTTTTTGCAGGGTCAGGTTGATTCCGGTCGATGCCTTCACCAGCGCCCTGATGGCCTCGAAATCCCGGTCATCAAAGCCGAACTCGCGCATGCGTCCGGTGCTGTCGCTTAGTTCGGGCGCGGTTGTGTCCTGGCTGGCCATGTTGTGGGTCCTTAACCGTGCCGCGACTTGAAGATGCGGACCTGCGCGTTGAATCGCTCGACCACGCCATATAGCGTGTCGATTGCGGCGGTGCGATGCGCTTCCTCATCGACGAAGCTGATGTGATTGCGCCGCTGTTCGAAGTACAGGCACTTCGTGTACTCATCGACGTCGTCGTTGTATTGCTTCAAAGTCCGGATGGCAGCTTGCATTTCCTGATCATTGGCGGAGTGGCCATCCGGAATGCGGCTGGGCGGAGCGGGCAGGACACAATCCGCGCTGGCCGATATTGAGAATAGCAGCGAGGCGGCCAGCAGCCTCGTCAGCCAGGTACGCAGCGGATGCAGGGCATTACGCATTTTCGAAAGTTCCGTGTCAGGCCAGAAGCGCCGCGACGGCATCGACCAGCCGCTGCGGATTGAAGGGTTTCAGCACCCAGGCCGTCGCACCGGCGTCGCGGCCTGCGCGTTTGACGTCCGCGGCCGCCTCGGTCGTCAATGCAATCATCGGAACGCGCTGGTACGCCGGAAGCTGCCGCAGGTTGCGGGTCAGGGTCAGGCCGTCCATCACGGGCATGTTGACGTCCGTAATCACCATGTCAAAGACCTCGGAGGCAGCCATGCGCAGCGCTTCGGCACCATTGGATGCCTGACAGACATCATGGCCGGCTTCATCCAGGGTCGCCTTCACCATGAGGCGCATCACCGGTGAGTCATCGACAGTTAGAATCCTAGCCATGAGGGCCTCCTGCAATGCTGCGCATCAGAATTCCTTCCAGTCCGTGGCATCGTCGGCCGCCGTGCGCAGCCGCGCAGCGGATGTCGCGGACGCAGTCCCGCCGGGTCGCGAGCTGGCGCGCGCTGCCCAGGGGCGGGCGGTGCTGCGACGCTCCTCGGCTCTGGAGGAAGCGGGTTTGCGCAGTGCCGGCGGCGCCGCATAGTGGGGGGCACGAGGCGCGGCGAGGGGTGCTGCGCCCGGCGGCTGCGTTGCCTCCTCGAGTCGGTAGCGCTGCATCATGTCGTTGAGCTCACCGGCTCGTTGCGCCATCGTCTGTGAGGCCGCCGCGGCCTGGGCCACCAAACTGCCGTTGGTCTGAGTGAATTCATCCATCTGCAGCACGGCCCGGTTGATCTGCTCGATGCCCTGGGACTGCTCCCGGCTGGCGGCGGCGATTTCCGCGACCAGCCCGGACACCGTCTTGATCGAGGCGACGATCTGGCCCAGCGTCGCTCCCGAACGCGTCACCAGTTCCGATCCGTCATTGACCTTGCGGACCGAGTCCTGGATGAGTGCTTTGATTTCGCGAGCCGCTTTGGCCGACCGGCCGGCGAGGTTGCGCACCTCGCTGGCGACGACCGCGAATCCCCGGCCGTGTTCACCGGCGCGGGCTGCTTCCACCGCCGCATTCAGCGCCAACAGGTTGGTCTGAAACGCGATCTCATCGATGACTCCGATGATGTCCGCGATGCGTCGCGACGCATCATTGATGTCGGCCATGGCGCGCACAGCCTGCGCCACCACCTCGCCGCCGTTTTCGGCCTGCTCGCTGGTCGAGTTCGCCAGGGCGCTGGCGCGCCCGGCGCTGTCAGCATTCTGACGCACGGTCGCGGTGATTCGCTCCACCGAGGCGGCAGTCGCCTCCAGCGAGTCGGACTGCTCGAGAGTTCGCTGGGAAAGGTTCACATTGCCCTGTGAGATGCCTTCGGCGCCGCTGTGAACGTCCCGGGCCGCAAGTTTCACGGTGGCGACGATCTCGGCCATGTTGTCCGCGAGCTGATTGACCGCGCCGGTGAGCACCTCGAAGAATCCCGTTTTGCCCTCCAGGGACAGACGCTGGGTGAGATCACCGGCGATCACCGCCTGCAGCATGCTCTGCATCTGACTTTCGACGGCCACTTCGGGTGTCCGCTCAGTCCACTCCATCACCGTGCCGATCCGCTGGCCTTCACGGGACAGGACCGGACTTATGACGATGCGGAAAGTGCAATCACCGAGCTTCGCCTCCTGCACGAGGCTCCCGGTCAGCTGGTCGATCTGGTGATGCATGCGCGATGGTTCGCTCGCGAGCACATCCAGGCTCGACCCCAGCAGGCGCGATGCGGCGAAACCCGGCAAGGAGCGGCCGATCTGACTCTGGGTGCGCGCGAACATGGCCGCGCCGATGTCATTCACGTAGATGATCGTCTGCGACGCATCCGCCAGGATCACACTGGTGGACACCCGGTCCAGCGCCTGGCGAATCCGGGCGTTTTCGGCTGCGGCCGCCCGTTCAGTCTCGATCTGCAGCCGTAACCGGCCCTGCATGATGCGCAGGCCCGCGAGCACCTGCCCGGCCTCATCCGCGCCGCCTTCGGGAATGTCATTGTCGTAGCGGCCATCAGCGATTTGCTGGAATACGCCCACGGCGTTGCCCAGGGAGCCGCGCAGGGTCGCGGCGATGGTCCAGCTGATCAGCAGCGCAACCGCCAGGGCGCTGAGCGCTGTTGCGATGGTGACGTTGCGCCGGGCTTCCTCACCGGAAGCGCGCTGCACCAGCGCGGATTCCATCCGCGCGTAGCTGCTATCGGAAAGCTGCTGCAGCGCGCGCACCAGCGGTGTGCCGGCCGCGTAAACTTCGGATGCCGAAACCGTGATCTTCGGCGCGTTCAGGATCTGGGTCGCGATCAGGTGCCGGTAACTGGCCAGCTGCTGCGTGGCCTCGAGGATCACCGGCTGCATGTCCGGTTGTCCGTCCAGCCGCTGCGAGATGGCATCGAGGTTCTGCTGCAGCTCGCCCAGATAGATCTGGATAGCCATCCGGTCGTCACCGCCGAGGTAGCCTTTGACGGCAACCTCCACGGAATGCTGGTTCACATCCGAAAACGCGATCACCGCCTGCGCCATATGACGGGTCGCCGCGATGATGAGGTCATCGGTGAAGGCGTCCGGATCCAGATCCATCTGCGATGTGCTCGAGACCCGACTCATCAGGCTGCCGATGTCGTTGATCAAGGCGTCGTGCTCTGCCAGGTTCTGTTCCGGCGTCATGTTGTTGGCGTCGGACTTTATCTGATGCCACTGGTCGGTTACCCCGTGCCAGGCTGCGGTGGTGCCAAAACGGGCGCCCAGTTCAGCATCCAGCGAGTTCAGCTGGGCAACCTGTTTCGCGATAAAGTCTTCCAGCCGCGCAGCTTCGGCGCGACCGGAGTTGTCACCGTTGAGCATTGCATGCGTGACGGTGCGATGACGCGTGACCCGGGCGAGCAGGGAGCCGACCGTCTGCATGTAACGGGCGCCGTCCAGTTCGTTACGGGCCGTACGCACGGTCTGATTGGTCTGCGAGAGGTAGAAGCCTGTCACCAGGACCGCCGGCACGGCCATCGAGACGATCAGCAGCGCAAATTTCTGACGCAGATGCATTTTTCGAAGGAGGTTCATGATTGGATTGGGTTTTACGCCGCCTCAATGGAGTCATCGGCGGCGCCGGTAGCAGGAAACTCCCGGCCGATGAGCAGATTGATGTCGAGCAGGACCACCATGAGTCCGGCAACCGCAACCAGGCCGCGGACGCAGGAGCCACCCGCCGAGGTGCCCAGCTCCGGTGCCGGTTTCACGTCCTGAGGGGAGATATCGATGACGTCCGATACGCCATCCACGACCATCCCGAACTCGCGAGGACCCTTGGCGGACATCACCGACACCACGACGATGACGGTGACCGGCGTGTACTGCACATTGGTGCTGCCAAATCTGAGGCGCAGGTCGAGGATGGGCACGATGGTGCCGCGCAGATTCAGGACCCCCAGTACATCCGCGGGCGCCTGCGGCAGGCGCGTCACCGCCGACCAGCCGCGGATCTCCTGCACGCACGGGATGTCGACTCCGTAGGTTGCATCGCCGATCACAAATGTCAGCACCTGGCTCGGCGCGGCTGCGGTCGGTTCGCTCGGTGGGTGGGTCATGTGCGGGTCTCCTGCCTGGTCGTGCGGCTAGGCCGCCTCCCGATGCGAGGCCATTCGGATCAGATCGGCAACGTCCAGGATCAGGGCAACCGAACCATCCCCAAGAATGGTGGCGGCGGAGATACCCGGAACGCGCCCGTAATTGGTCTCCAGTGACTTGATCACTACTTGCTGCTGGCTCAACAGATCATCGACAAACAGGCCGATGCGCCGTCCCGCCCCTTCCACGACCACCACCAGCCCATCGTGCAGCGCACGGGCGCGCGGCGCGAGGCCGAAAGTCCTGTACAGCCGGACGATCGGCAGGTACTCATCCCGGAAGCGGAACACCTCGCGGCCGTCCGCGATGGCGGTGACCTGGCTCGGTGTCAGACGCATGGACTCGATGGTGGACGTCATCGGCACGATGTAGGTCTGATCACCCACCGCCAGCAACAGGCCGTCCACGATTGCGAGCGTGAGTGGCAGGGTGATCAGGAAGCGTGAACCGCGGCCGCGTTCACTCTGCACCTCAATTTTGCCATGCAGGTCAGCAATGTTACTGCGAACCACGTCCATACCCACGCCGCGTCCGGATACGTCGGTGGTGATTTCGGCCGTGGAGAACCCCGGCAGAAAAATCAGTTCCCGCACCTGTTCCGGGCTCAGCATTTCGTTCGGACCCACCAGACCCTGGGCGCGGGCTTTGGCCATGATCCGTTCATGATCGAGGCCCCGGCCATCGTCGCGGATCTCGATGACGATGCTGCCGCCGCGGTGACTGGCGTTCAGATGAATCGTGCCCACGGCGTTCTTGCCGGCGTCCGCGCGCTGCTGCGGCTTCTCGATCCCGTGATCGACACAATTGCGGACCAGGTGCACGAGCGGGTCCCCGATCTTCTCGAGCACCGTCTTGTCGAGTTCAGTGGTCTCGCCGTTGATCTTCAGTTCGACCTGTTTCTCCAGCCGCTGGGCCAGGTCGCGCACCATGCGCGGGAAGCGACTGAAGACGACGCTGATGGGCAGCATGCGCACCCGCATCACGCTTTCCTGGAGCTGCCGCATGTTGCGTTCCAGCTGCTGCATGCCGGAGTGCAGCTCGTCCGCGGCTGGTCCGTCCACGCCCTGGCTGATCTGGCTCAGCATGGCGTGCGTGATCACCAGTTCACCCACGATGTTGATCAGCTCGTCGATCTTCTCCACGCCAACCCGGATGGATCCCGGTTCGTGGGAGGCGGTTGCTTCCTGGGCAGCCCGCAGCGTCGCCGGTGGCAAAGGCGAAGGTGATGGCGCCCCGGGCGTGGTATCCGGCGCGCCCTCACCGGCAGTGACCGTGAGGCTGCAGTCCGCATTCACCCATTCAAAGACCTCGCGAATGGCCGCTTCCGGTGCGTCGGTTAGCAGGCGCAAGGACCAGCTGAGGTAGCACCATTCCGGGGACATGTCCCGACAGCCGGGCAGGGACTCGAGATCGGCGGTAACTTTCAAGGTGCCCAGTACCGCAAGCTCCCGGAAGATGCGCACCGGATCCGTGCCCCGCGCAAAGAATTCCGGCCCAGGCCGCAGTTCGATGCGCCAATCGACGCTCTTCGCCGCGGCACGGGAGATGGCGCCATCGCGGTTCAATGCTGGATCGGCCGGCGGCGAAGTCATGGGCGACGGCGAAGCGGCCACGCCGGTGTCCCGCTGCACGATGATGAGCTCGATGTCGAACTGAAGATCGGCCACGGACTGCATTTCGACCGGTCGTCCGGCTCGGGACGAGCCGAGCATGGTGCGCAGCACGTCGACCGACTTCAGCAGCAGATCCGAGATCGTGTGCGTGACTGCCAGTCGCCGGTCACGCAATTCCCCCAGCAGCGTTTCCAGGCTGTGGGTGAACGAGGCGATCTCGGCGAATCCGAAGGTCGAGCTGCCGCCCTTGATCGAATGCGCGGCGCGGAAAATGGTGTTGATGAGTTCCGGATCCGGCCTGCCGGCATCCAGTTGCAGCAGGGCCGACTCCATCGAATCGAGGGCTTCGAAACTTTCATCGAAGAACGCGTCGTGGAACTGGGTGAGATCGATGGTCATGGCAGTTCAGACCCGGCCCGCAAGAGTCGCTGACAGTCCCAGCAGTTCCGCAGCCTCGTCCCAGGCCGGACGATTGCCACAGGTGAGCAGATTGGCGCCGCGGGCGGCGTGATCGCGCACAAAGGCCGCGACCAGCTGCAGGGTTGCGATGTCGAATCGTTCGAGGCGGCGCAGGTCCAAGGTGATGTTCTGCACCTCATCGGACACGCCGCACAGCCGCTCCTTGAGGGCACCGATGTGACGCAGTGTGCAATCGACAGGCAGCTCGATGACTTCAGACCGCGGGGGTGAGTCATCGCTGCTGCTGCCGGAATGCGCCAATTGTCGGGCTGGGTTCATACTGGGTCCGCAAGGCGACTCAATGGTCCCTTTGACATCCCGGTATCGGCTGTCGGCCGCCTGCCTTTAGGCCGCTGAACGCAGATTCGGATCCGAGGCGTGAAGCCGCAACACCAGGTCCGCTTCCTGTTGCGTGACGCCGCAGGTTGACATGAGTTCCTGGCGCGAGGCGCCGCTGCGGGCCATGCGGATGGCGACGTTGTAGCTCGTGGGAGCCGCACCCTGGGTGCTGTGGGACTGCTCATCGAGCCGCCCCGCCAGCATCACCAGACGGGCATCGGTGGCTGCCAGTACGTTGCTGAGTTCGCTGATCTGCTCCGCCAGTCGCGCGGATTTACCGAGAATTTCGCAAGCCTGGGCTGCCGCAGCGCGCTTGAGTCGCGCACTGAACAGCGCCGCGATCAGAACGCCCGCCATGACGACGATCGCGCCGGTCAGCGGCACCAGGACGTAGTCCGGTGGGGGCACCAGCACAAGCGCGGCGGACGGGGCCGCAGTGTGCACGGCGGTGTGGGGTAGGTCTGTTTGACTCATGGCTGTTTTCCTGTGACGCAGTTCACGTTGTGTCGTGCCGGATTTCCGGCGAGTCGTGCATCTGCTGGAAGAAGCTGCAGGAAGCGTGCCACGCACGCCACGATCAATTTGCAGCGACCGGCGGCACGGTCGGCGCGGTCGGCGCAGACGATGCGGGCGGCGCCGCTGCGGCAGCCGCCGCCGGCGGGGGCTCAGGCGGCGTCGCGCCAGATCCCGGATCGGGGGTGCCGGGTGGCAGGATCGAGATCAGCACCCGGCGATTCGCGTTACGTCCCGAGGCCGTCACGTTGGACTGCGCCGGACTGTACTGCGCGCGGCCGATCACTGACAGTCGCGCCGGATCAACACCGCTGTTGGCGATCAGATGCACCACGCTCGCGGCGCGGGCCGAGGACAACTCCCAGTTGGATGGGAAGGCGACAGTATCAATCGGCTGACTGTCCGTATGACCTTCGACGCGAACCGGATTTGGCAACGCGGCGAGCGTCGCTGACAACTTGCCGATCACGCCCACGGCAGTCGCAGACAAGGTGGCGCTGCCACTGGGAAAGAGAATATCGGTGCGGATCTCGACCTCGATGGTGGTGCCCTTGCGGCGCACGACAACGAGGTTGGCCTTGATGAGGTCGGCCATCGCGGCACTCACGTCGTTGGCCACCTTGTCGAGTGCCTCGGCTTCGGCATTTGCGCGCGCGATCTCCTCGGCTTCCTTGCGGGTTACGGTGGCGGTGTCGGCGAATATCGCATGTGAATCCGCCACCACCGGTTTGGTGGACTGGCCCGGGTAGGGGCGCGCGAGCGCGACTGCGCCGGGAGCCGATCCGGGCGCGGCGCCCGGTGGTTTCTGACCGTTGAATTCAGTGAACAGGGTTTTGGACAAGGCGTGGTACTTGCCCTCGTTGACCGAGGAGACCGCGTACAGCACGACGAAGAACGCCAGCAGCAGCGTGACCAGATCACCGTACGGAATCGCCCAGGCGGCGTGCCGCGGTTCCTCCTCGACGGGCCGCTTGCGTTTGCGCGCCATGTCAGGCCTGCTGCAGGAAGCCGCGCAGCTTGGTCTCGATGATGCGGGGATTCTCGCCTTGGGCAATGCACAGCATGCCCTCGATGATCATCTCCCGAACCTGCGATTGCGCATGAATGGTGACTTTCAGCTTGGCGGCGACGGGCAGGAAAAACAGGTTCGCAAGTCCGATGCCGTAAACGGTGGCGGTAAAGGCGGCGGCGATACCGTGACCGAGCTTCGAGGGGTCGGCGAGATTCTGCAGCACCGCCATGAGGCCGAGCACGGCGCCGATGATGCCAAGCGTCGGCGAATACACGCCCATGCCTTCAAACACCCGCGCCCCCTGGGTGTCGGTATGTTCGCGGGTGGTCAGTTCGACCTCCATGGCGACGCGTATGGCATCCGGTTCGCTGCCGTCGACCACCAGCTGCAAAGCCTTGCGGATGAACGGATCGCGTTCACGACGCATCGCCGGCTCCAGGGCCAAGAGGCCCTGGCGGCGCGCCGTATTGCTCCAGTCGAGCATCCTCTTGAGCACGATTTCGGGTTGCAGCACCGGCGGGCGCATGATCCACGGCAGAATTTTCAGCGCGTGGCGCATGACCGGCAGCGGCGTTTGGACACAGATTGCGCCGATGGTACCCACGACCACGACCGTGAAGCCCGCCGTCGAGACGAGCGCCATCAGGCCGGCGCCCTTCAACATGGCTCCCACCAGGATCGCACACAGCGCCAGCAACAGGCCGATGATGCTCAGTACGTCCGTATCCCACCTCGCGGCCGATTGTTCATGTTCGGGTGCATCATTTGGCTGTCGCGTTCAGGATCTTGGCTAGTTTTTCCTTGAGCACCTCGGCCGTGAACGGCTTGATGATGTAGCCGTTCACGCCAGCCTGGACCGCTTCCACGATCTGCTCGCGCTTGGCTTCCGCGGTCACCATCAGCACCGGCAGTTTCGCCAGCCGCTCATTCGCGCGCACCGCCTTCAGCAGTTCCAGTCCCGGCATGCCGGGCATGTTCCAGTCGGTGATCAGAAAATCGAATTCACCCTTGCACAACAGCGGCAGGGCGGTGCTGCCGTCGTCGGCCTCGGCGACGTTGTTGTAGCCGAGATCCTTGAGCACGCTCTTGACCATGCGCCGCATGCTCAGATAGTCATCAACCACCAGAAATTTAGTATCGGGTTTCACTGCAGCATTCTTCAAAAGTTACGGCCGTCCCGGCTCCTGCGAGTCCTTCCAGGAGGCGAGCCGTGCGCGCAGGCGAACCAGCGCCTGGCCATGCAGTTGACAAACCCGGGACTCGGTCACCTTCAGCACGACACCGATCTCCTTGAGGTTCAGTTCATCCGAGTAGTACAACGACATCACCAGTTTTTCGCGCTCCGGCAGACCTTCAATGGCCTGGATCAGTGCGCCACGAAAGCTTTCATCGGCGGTCTCGCGGAACGGATCGACGGTCTCGGCCGCCGCGGCGCTGGCGATGGTCAGGTCATCCAGGCTCGTCAGCCGGCAGCTCGCCGCGTCCTGCACGATCGCGTAGTAGTCGTCGAGTGAACAGCCCATGCGCGCCGCGACTTCGGAGTCCTTGGCGTCGCGCCCGGTCTCCCGCTCGATCTCGCGCACGGCGGCAGCGGCGGCGCGGGCCTTGCGATGTACCGACCGCGGGGCCCAGTCGAGCTTGCGCAGCGCATCGATCATGGCGCCGCGTATGCGGATGCCGGCAAACGTTTCAAAGCTCGCGCCGCGGTTGTCCGTATAGTTGGCGGCGGCCTCGAGCAAT
>Ga0302314_10011678_pt1 | contig 15301 bp, 11 predicted proteins | sample III_Palsa_N2_3_FD_200533 | JGI IMG/M metagenome (GOLD analysis project Ga0302314, IMG submission 200533) | Peat permafrost microbial communities from Stordalen Mire near Abisko, Sweden - III_Palsa_N2_3 | ecosystem: Environmental > Terrestrial > Soil > Palsa > Peat permafrost | place: Sweden...
ACACCGGGCACGACGCCGCCAGCTCCCGGCCCATCCCCGCCCACTGCGCCCCGTGACCCGCGAACACGAACACCACCCGGCCCGCGCCGCCCGGCGGCACCTGCCCGGTCACCACCCCCGCACCCGGCGCACCCCCCGCCACCGACACCAAGCCCGACCTCAGGCCCTCGACCAGGCCATCCGCCAGGCCATCCGCCAGGCCATTCGCCAGGCCATCGGCCAGGCCTTCTCCCAAGCCCCCAGCCTGCCCGCCACCGCCACCGCCCACGACCACGGCCCGGTGCTCAAGCGCTGGCCGGGTGACCGCCAGCGACCACCCCACATCACCCGGATCCAGGCCCGGCCGCGCCGCCACCCACTCCGCCAGCTGGCCTGCCTGCGCCGCAAGACCCGCCGCCGTCCGGCCCGACACCGGCCACGCCGTGACCCCAGGCACCAGCGCCGGCCCCGACGCGGCCGCGCCACCGAGCTCACCCGCGAGATCGGCCGCCGGGGCCTCGGCGATGATCGCGTGAACGTTGGTGCCGCTGATGCCGAAGGAAGACACCCCGGCCCGCCGCGGCCGCCCGTTGGCCGTCCACGGCACGGCCTCGGCCAGCAGCGAGATCTCGCCCGCTGACCAGTCCACGTGCGGGGACGGCTCATCGGCGTGCAGCGTGCGGGGCAGCACCCCGTGCTGGAGGGCAAGCACCATCTTCATGACCCCGGCCGCGCCCGCCGCGTACTGCGAATGCGCGATGTTGGACTTCACCGAGCCAAGCCAGAGCGGCTGGTCAGGATCCCGGTCCTTGCCGTAGGTGGCAAGCAGCGCCTGCGCCTCGATCGGGTCACCGAGCGCCGTCCCCGTCCCGTGCGCCTCCACCGCGTCCACATCCGCCGCCGACAGCCGCGCGTTCGCCAGCGCCGCCCGGATCACCCGCTGCTGCGACGGGCCGTTCGGCGCCGTCAGCCCGTTGGAGGCACCGTCCTGATTCACCGCCGTGCCCCGCACGACCGCAAGTACCGGATGCCCGGCGGCCAGCGCGTCTGACAGCCGCTCAAGCACCACCATCCCCGCGCCCTCGGACCACCCGGTCCCGTCCGCGCCCGCACCGAACGACTTGCACCGCCCGTCAGCGGCCAGCCCTCGCTGCCGGGAGAACTCGGCGAAGATCCCCGGCGTCGCCATCACCGTCACCCCGCCCGCCAGGGCCAGGTTGCACTCACCCGACCGCAGCGCCTGCACCGCCAGGTGCAACGCCACCAGCGCCGAGGAACACGCCGTGTCCACCGTCACCGCCGGACCCTCAAGACCCAGCACGTACGACACCCGACCAGAGACCACGCTCGTCGTGTTCCCCGTCAGCAGGTATCCTTCCGCCCCCGCCTCATCAGCTGGGCCCACCGCATACCCCGAATGCGACGCTCCAGCGAACACCCCGGTGGCACTGCCCCGCAGCCCCGCCGGATCGACCCCCGCTCCCTCAAGCGCCTCCCATGCGGTCTCGAGCAGCAGCCGCTGCTGCGGATCCATCGCCAGAGCCTCACGCGGGCTGATCCCGAAGAACCCGGGATCAAACTCCGCCGCCCCAGCAACGAACCCGCCCCGCAGGGCATGCCCATCCTCCCCGGTCTCCCATCCCCGGTCCGCCGGTACCCCCGAGATCGCGTCCGTCCCCGAGGCCACCAGCTCCCACAGGCCCTCCGGATCCCGCACCCCGCCGGGGAAACGGCATCCCATCCCCACGATCGCCACGGGCGCCCATGAGGCGGAGGTCAGTTGCCGGTTGCGCTGCCGCAGCCGCTCGGCCTCTTTCAGGGATACGCGTAGTGCCTCGAGAACCTTATCGGCGGGCATAGTCAACGTGGCCTCCACGCATTGAGAACCATCAGTAATCAGTCCTTTCGCCGTCAAAGGCCAAGCGGGCTACCAGCACGCCGCTGCAGGTCCACAGGCATGACAACATTGCCGAACCGGGTCGGCCTGGGCGGTTCGACTGTGATGACTTGGGGTGCCGAATTCCCCTTTTTGTCTTTTGCCGAGAGATTATCTCCGGGCAGAGAAACGATATATTATAAGAATGCGGGTCGGCGATTAGCGATAAATAAAAACCAGATGGGCAAATAAAATAATAACTGCAACCAGTAGGCGTCGCAACTAGTCGTGGCGTACATCACCCAAGCCGCACCCGGGCACGATGTTCAACCGCGGAACCGCGTCAGTTGAGCGCCTAAAGGACTTGGCCTCGCGTAGCGTGGCCTCTGATCCGCTGGCGCGGCAAGGGACAAATGCGCTCGCCGGTCGTTCTGGCTATCGACGTTGCGACGCGGTTTTCGCGATTATGAGATATCGCGCCGACCGCAGGGAGAGTTCTATGGTTACTGATCATACTGAGCATCGCCTCGCTATTGTGGGGGCCGGTGTGATGGGCACGAACATCACGACGCTTGCCGTGGGCTACGGCGTCCCCGTCGTCCTCGTCGACCTCAGCGAGGACGTATTGTCGCGGGCGCGCAAGACCATCGCGCAGAAACTCAGGCATGCCCAGATCATGGGGGCGCTGCCGCCGGACCGTCCGCACGGTGAGCTGGTCACCAGCGTGTCGCTCGGGGACGTGGCGGCCGCCACGACCGTCATCGAGGCGGTCGTCGAGGTGCCGGAGACCAAGGCGAAGGTGCTGGCCGAGGTATCGGCGTTGGTCGATCCTGGCACCACGCTGATCTCTAACACCTCGTGCATCGCGGTCGACGAGATGGCCGCCTGGGTGACGCGCGGCGACGAGCTGGTGGGCGTGCACTTCATGAACCCGTCCTACCTGATCAAGATGGTGGAGGTCATCCGGGGCACCGGCACGAGCGACGCCACCCTCCAGGCGGTGACCGGCCTGCTCGCGGCCTTGGGCCGGGAGGCGCTCGTCATACGAGACTCCACCGGTTTCGTCATCAACCGACTGCTGCACCCGCTCATCAACACCGCGGCGATGCTGGTGCAGGAGGGCGTCGCATCGGCCGAGGTGGTCGATGGCCTTCTGGAGGGCTGCCTCGGGCATTCAACCGGCCCGCTGCATACAGGCGACCTCATCGGCCTCGACAACCTGGTCGACTCGCTGAACGTGCTCTACGAGCGGCGCGGTGACGAAAGCTGCAGGCCCTGTGAGCTGATGCTGAGCAAGGTACGGGAGGGCGACCTCGGCCGGAAGACCGGTCGGGGTTTCTTTGACTACGGAAAGGCGGCCTCATGACCACCGAACAGACAGCCGAACTCACCTCGGTCGCGCCGGAGGCGATCGCGGGTGCGCTGCTCAGCTTCCTCGCTAAGCGGATCAAGACCGAGGTGGCACCGGACCAGGACTTGTTCAAGTCGGGCCTCGTCTCCTCGATGTTCGCCATGGAGCTGGTCGTGCACCTGGAAGAGGCCTACGACATCGCCATCATCGGACCGGAGCTGAAGCTCGACAACTTCCGCACGGTCGAAGCGATGACCGCGTTGGTTCTGCGGCTTCGCGGTGCCTCGGGCACGGCCGATGGTGGCTGAGGGCCTGGTCGACGAGCGTGCCCTGGTCGGCGCGCTCGTCGGTGACTCCCCGGCCGCGTGGGACCTGGCGGGGGAGCTCCCCGTCAACCTGCTCCGCAAGCTTGGCGCCGAGGGAATCTTGTGCGCGGAGGTTCCCGCCCCCTTCGGCGGGCTCGGTGCCAGCAGCCAGGACAACGGGGAGCTCACGGCCTACACCGGCGGCCTGTGCAGCTCGCTGCGGTCGATCATGACGTCGCAGGGCATGGCGGCCTGGACGATCCAGCGGTTCGGTGATCGTGAGCAGCGGCGGCGCTACCTCGCCGACCTGACAAACGGCCAGCTAGCGGCCGTCGCGTTCAGCGAGATCGAGGCGGGCAGCGACCTATCGGCCATGCGAACCCTGATCCGGCCAAGCGGCGACTCGGTTGTCATCGACGGGCAGAAGATGTGGGTGACCGGTACGCGATACGCCGACCACATCGTGGTCCTCGGCCGACACGGCGACGGCGCGGCCGCCGTCGTGGTGCCTGCCGAGGCACCAGGAGTGCACGTGGAGCCGGTGGCCGACCCGATGGGCTGCCGCGCCGCCGGTCACTCGAACATCCGGCTCGACCAGGTGCGGCTGCCCGCCTCCTGCGTACTCGGCGGAGGCGGGCAGTCGCTATCGCTGCTCTTCACGACGGCACTTTGCTACGGCCGGATGTCGGTCGCCTGGGGCTGCGTCGGCATCATCCGCGCGTGCATGAACGCGGCGACGAATCACGCCAGGCGCCGCGAGCAGTCAGGCAAGCCGCTGGCCAACCACCAGCTCATCGCCAGGCACCTGGCCGAGCTCGTGATCGCCGAGCAGGTCTCGACGCGAGTCTGCGAGCACGCCAGCCGGTGCTGGGACTCCGCGTCGCCCGACATGGTGATGGCCGCCGTGCTTGCCAAGCATGTCAGCGCCGGGCAAGCGACCCGCAGCGCCGCGACGGCGGTGCAGGTGATGGCCTCCGCGGGTGCCGCGGACGGCCATGTCGCCGCCCGCGCCTACCGCGACGCGAAGCTGATGGAGATCATCGAGGGCAGCAACGAGATTTGCCAGCTGGTCCTGGCTCAGCATGCGCTGACCACCGTTGCGGAAGCCGGCTGATCGGGCCGGGATCACGACCCTGCAGCATCACGACCCCGCGGCGGAGTGCTGCTGCTGGAAGTGGCCCGCGAGGAGATCGCTGATCTCGGTCGCGTGGGCCGTGAGGAAGAAGTGACCGCCAGGGAACGTGCGGACGGTGCACTCGCCGGTGGTGTGCCGCTCCCACGCGGTGGCCTCTGACAGCGTCGTCTTGGGGTCGGCGTCGCCGGTCAGGACCGTGACCGGGCACTCGATGGTCACCTCGGGGTCGCACCGGTACGTCTCCGCGGCCTGGTAATCGGCGCGCAGGGCGGGCAGCGCGGCGCGCATGAGCTCATCGTCGCTGAGGAGGCTTGACGCCGTGCCGTTGAGCCTGCGCACCTCGGCGAGGATGCCATTGTCGTCCCGCCGGTGAACGCTCTCGTCGCGGTGCGCCGACGGCGCGCGACGGCCCGACGCGAAAAGCCGCACGGTCGGGCTGCCGCTGGCCTCGAGGCGGCGGATGGTCTCGAACGCGATGATGGCACCAAGGCTGTGACCGAAGAAGGTGAGCGGGAGGGGCGGCTGCCGCAGCAGGATGGCGTGGATCTTGTCGGCCAGGGCGCGCACGTCCGTCAGGGGCTGCTCCATGCGGCGGTCCTGGCGCCCCGGGTACTGGATGGCGACGACGTCGACATCGGGGCTGAGCTTCGCGGCGACGGGCAGAAAGAACGGCGCCGAGCCGCCCGCGTGCGGCAGGCACACCAGGCGGGCGGCGGCGGTACGGGACGGGCGGTAGCGTCGGCACCACAGCTCGTCGGCAGAAGGCGAGTCAGACATGCTACTCCAGACGGTCGATTCTGATTCCGATTGATTATCATTACGCTATGACGTTCGGCGCTCAACCGGCGCAATTCCTCAGTTGAACGCTCTCACGGTTGCACCGTCATAGCTATCTGTGATTTCGTTTCCGATGGCGGACATAAAGGGTTGAAAACCCACTCCGCCCATTCAACTGGCTAGGGCTGAGGAGGATACTGTGGGCGATAAGCCTGTCCTGGTAAAGTGCCTGGTGTGGGATCTGGATAATACCCTGTGGCAAGGCACGCTCCTGGAAGACTCGGACGTGAAGATGTCCGAGGAGATCCGTGATTTGATTATCGAGCTTGACTCAAGGGGAATACTGCAGTCCATCGCGAGCAAGAACGATTATGACATGGCATGGGGGAGGCTTGAGCAGCTCGGTATCGCGGAGTATTTCGTACATCCGCGAATCGGGTGGGGACCCAAGTCGGCCTCCGTGATAGGCATCGCGGAAGACCTCAATTTCGCCCTCAAGACCATCGCCTTCGTCGATGACCTCCCCACCGAGCGGGCCGAGGTCACCTTCCACGCGCCCGACGTTCGCTGCTACGACGCCGAACAGGTGCTGTCCCTGGCCGGCCTGCCGGAATTCAGCCCGTCGGTGGTAACCGTCGACGCGCGCCGACGGCGCGAGATGTACCAGGCCAGCTTCCGCAGGGACACGGAGCGAGAGTCCTTCGCGGGCCCCGACGAGGATTTCCTGCGCTCGCTTGAGCTGGTGATGACCATCAAGCGGGCCGACGGTGAAGACCTGTCCCGCGTCGAGGAACTCACCCTGCGCACCAGCCAGATGAACGCCACCGGCGTGCACTACTCCGACGAGGTGCTGCGCGGGCTGCTCACCCACCCGGATCACGAGGTGCTTACGGTCTCAATGAGCGATCGCTTCGGGCCGCACGGCGCGGTCGGCGTCATGCTCGTCGAGTATCACCCGACCGTGTGGCATCTCAGGCTCCTCGCGACCTCCTGCCGGGTAGTGAGCTTCGGCGCGGGGGCGGTCATACTCAACTGGCTGATCGATCAGGCCGCGCGGTCGGACGCCCATCTGGCCGCCGACTTCCGGCGGACCGACAGGAACCGCATGATGGACATCGCCTACCGATTCGCCGGATTTACCGACGAGGCCTGCCCATGCCTCGGCGACCTCGCCAGCCTCGGTCAGGAGACCGACCGCGACGGCATCCAGTGCCTGCACCTGACCGCCGGTCCACGCGAGGCGCCGACCACGATGCGGCTGGTCTCGCCCGACCTCGGCGCGAGTACGGCCGCCCCGCTGATCTGATGAGCGCGCTGATCGGGCTGCTGCGCGCCTTCCTCAGGCCCTACGCCGCGCAACTCTGGATCGTCATCGCCTTGCTGATGGTCCAGGCCGCGGGCAACTTGTACCTGCCCGACCTCAACGCCGACCTCATCAACAACGGCGTTATCAAAGGCGACGCCGACCACATCTGGCGCACCGGCGGCGTCATGCTCGGCATCGTTTTCGCGCTTGGCATCGTGTCGATCGTGACCGTGTACCTGGCGTCACGGGTGTCGATGCGGGCAGGCGCCGACATCCGTGACGCCATCTACCGGCGGGTTCAGGGGTTCTCCGGCGTCGAGATGAGCAGGTTCGGCATCCCATCCCTGATCACGCGCAACATCAACGATGTGCAGCAGGTCCAGCTGTTCCTCCAGATGGCGCTGACCATGCTCGTCATCGCGATCTTGATAAGCGTCGGCTCGGTGGTCCTCGCGATCAGGGAGAGCCCGGTGCTGTCTCTTCTGCTCGTGGTCACCATTCCGGTGATGATCGGAGTCGTCGCCGCGATCACGGCCATGCTGGTGCCCCTGGTCCGGGTCATGCAGGTCAAGGTCGACAGGATCAACCAGGTGCTGCGGGAGCAGATCACCGGCGCCCGGGTGATACGCGCGTTCCTCCGCACGCGGTTCGAGCAGGATCGTTTCCAGGAGGCCAACGCGGACATCACCCGCGTCGGGCTCCGTTTCACCCAGGTCTTCGCCGTGGTCATGCCCTTGCTGATCGGCATCGCCAACCTGTCGGGCGTGGGGGTCATCTGGTTCGGCGGCCGCCTCGTCAGCGAGGGCTCGATGCCGATCGGCAACATGACCGCTTTTCTCATCTACATACTGCAAATCCTGATGTACGTGGTGATCGCCGTGACGGTGATCGTCTTGATCCCTCGTGCGATCGCCGGCGCCGAGCGGATTGGCCAGGTGCTCGCGACCGTCCCCGCCATCTCCGACCCGGCCAACCCGGTCCTCCCCGCCAGCGTCACCGGGACCGTGGCGTTCAGCCACGTCACCTTCGGGTACCCGGGCAGCGAGCGGCCGGTGCTTAACGACCTGACGTTCACCTTGCGGCCGGGGCAGACGAGCGCGATCACCGGCGGCACCGGCAGCGGCAAGACCACCCTGCTCGGCCTCATCCACCGGTTCCATGAGATGACGGACGGCGCCGTGCTGCTCAACGGGGAGGACGTCAGGCAGCAGGCGGCCGATCAGCTCTGGTCGACCATCGGCTTGGTGCCGCAGACAGCCTTCCTGTTCCGCGGCACGGTCGCGAGCAACCTGCGGTTCGGTAGGCCGGACGCGACCGACGAGCAGCTCTGGCATGCCCTCGAGGTCGCGCAGGCGCTTGACTTCGTGGCCAGCATGCCCGGCGGGCTCGAAGCCCTCATCGACCAGGGCGGCAGCAACCTCTCCGGCGGCCAGCGGCAGCGGCTGTCCATCGCGCGTGCCATCGTCAGGCGGCCCAGCCTGTACCTGTTCGATGACTGCTTCTCGGCCCTCGACGCCGGTACCGACGCCCGCCTGCGCGCCGCGCTGCGCGCGGAAACCGCGGACGCCACGGTGGTGATCGTCGCACAGCGGGTCGCCACCATCGCGGACGCCGACCAGATCATCGCCCTTGACGCGGGGGGCATCGCCGGCATCGGGACCCACAGGGAACTACTCGCCGGCTGCGCCGCTTACCGGGAGATCGTCGCGTCTCAGTTCGGCGCGGAGGAAGCAGCGTGAAGGCACGCAAAGCGCGGGAAAAGACGGCCGGTCACGGCACCTCGTCACGGCTGCTCGCCCTGCTCAAGCCGGAGGGGTCGCGGCTCATGCTCGTCGGCGTGCTCGGCGTGCTCTCCGTTGGCCTCGTCGTCGCAGGCCCCGTGCTCCTCGGCAACGCCACCAACCTGGTATTCGATGGCGCCGTCAGCAAGCTGCTTCCGGCCGGCGAGACCAAGGCCGCGGTCATCGCCGGGCTGCGCGCGCAGGGTCACGAGTCGCTGGTCAAGATGTTCGCGGCGATGGACATCACGCCAGGAACCGGGATCGACTTCACCAGGCTGGGCCAAATACTCGGCCTTGCCGCCCTGGCCTACGCGCTGAGCGTGTTCTTCGGCTGGGCTCAGGGCTACGTCATGGCCGGCATCGCGCAGCGCGTCGTCTACCGGCTGCGGCAGTCGGTCGAGGAAAAGCTGGCCAGCCTGCCGCTCCGCTACTTCGACAGCCATCCGCACGGCGATACGCTCAGCCGGGTTACCAACGACATCGACAACATCACGACCAGCCTCAACGAGGCGCTCAGCCCGTTGCTGACCTCCGTGCTCACGGTCTTGGGGACGCTCGGCCTCATGTTCTGGATCTCCCCGCTGCTCGCCGCGCTCTCGCTGGTGACGATCCCGCTGACGATCGCGGCGACGGCCGGTATCGCGAGCCGGGCCAAGGCCCAGTTCATCGCCCAGTGGGCGGAGACCGGCCAGCTGAACGGGCTGGTGGAGGAGACGCACACCGGCCACGCGCTTGTGCAAGCGTTCGGCCAACGGCAGGCGATGATCGAGGAGTTCGGCCGGCAGAATGACGAGCTGTCCACCTCTAGCTTCCGCGCGCAGTTCCTGTCGGGAGTGATCTTGCCGGCCGTCCAGTTCGTCGGCAACCTCAACTACGTGGTCGTCGCGGCGCTCGGCGGCTACCAGGTGGCCACCGGCGTGATCTCGCTCGGCGCCGTGCAGGCGATCATCCAGTACACGCGGCGTTTCGCCATACCGGTCGCCCAGATGGCCGGCCAGATGAACGTGCTCCAGTCGGGGCTCGCGTCCGCGGAGCGGGTATTCGGCTTCCTCGACGCCCCGGAGGAGCCCGCCGTCCCCGGCCGCGATGCCCTTCCCGCGGGCGCGGCGCCCGCCCCGCTCCGGGTCGAGCTGCGTAACGTCTCGTTCAGGTACGAGCCGGAGCGCCCGCTCATCGAGGACTTCACGCTCGAGGCCGCCCCCGGCCAGACCGTCGCGATCGTCGGACCCACCGGGGCGGGCAAGACCACCGTGGTGAACCTGCTGATGCGCTTCTACGAGATCGACGGCGGGCAGATCCTGCTTGACGGCCGCGACTACCAGGACCTCAGCCGTGACGAGGTGCGGAGCTGCTTCGGCATGGTGCTGCAGGACACCTGGCTATTCGGCGGCCCGATCCGCGACAACATCGCCTATGGGAGGGTGGGCGCGAGCGAGGCGGAGATCGTCGCGGCGTCTAAGGCCGCCCACGCCGACGACTTCATCCGCACCCTGCCCGAGGGCTACGCCACCGTCCTCGACGGGGAAGCGTCAAGCATCTCTTCTGGCCAGCGGCAACTGCTCACCATCGCACGGGCGTTCCTCGCCAACCCCGGCATCCTGATTCTGGACGAGGCGACAAGCAACGTCGACAGCCGGACAGAAGCCATGATCCAGGACGCGATGACCCGGCTGCGGTCCGGCCGTACCAGCTTCGTCATTGCGCACCGGCTGTCGACCATCCGCGCCGCCGACGTGATCGTGGTGATGGAGGAGGGGCGGGTCGCCGAGCAAGGCAGCCACGAGGAACTCCTGGTCCGCGGCGGTCTCTACCGCTCACTCCACGACAGCCAGTTCTCCGTGGCGGCCGCCAAGCTCACCACGTGCAACACGCTCACCACGCGCGAGCGCGAGATACTCGGGCTTGTCGAGCAGGCACTCAGCAATGGCGAGATCGCCTCTCTCCTGTCTTTGAAAGAGGCGACAGTCAAGCGGTACCTGCGGAATATATCTGTCAAGCTTGCCGTCGTCTCACGTGTCGACGCTTTAACAAAGCAGCGGAATTACGGTGTTCAACTGCGGAGGCGCAGCACTCGGACGCCATAAACCTACCTGGCCGCTAGAATTGATTGACAGTGGAGCTGATTGCTGAGGAGCACTAGATGGCGAACTTTAGCTCGTGGGATGTCATCTTCGGTGCAGGCTCAAGCCAGCTCATTCTCGGTTTCGAGTTCCCAGGCGCGGTCCGCCATGAGGCCGGCTTCGCGGAACTGGCCGGCCGCATCGGGGCGGAGTACGGATTTCTCAGGGCCAGGCCGCCGGACGCGCAATTGTGCCAGCACCTCTCAAGCGACGCCTACCTTGGCCCCTGGATGAGGGACCTGGGAGAGGACAGGCAGCGTGTCAGGGCGGTGCTCGGCCACGGTGTCGGCGGTGTATACGCCACGGCCGTCGCGGAGGAGATCTCGCGATGGCAGGACGCGCCGCACGTCATACTGTTCGACCCACAACTGCCGAGCCCACGGCTTCTCGGCCAGGAACTCGGCAGGGAGATCGCCGCGAGCAGTTCGCTGCTGTCCGATGCCGAGCTGGAAAGTGCCAGAAAGGTTGCCGCTAGGGTAACCAATATGGCCGCGGAAGACATCGCGGGCACGGCGTTCACGATGGTCTGTGAATACCTGGACATCATGTCGGCCGCATTCGAGAGGGCCGGTCTCGGCGATGCCCATGCCAGCGATCTCATGGTGCCTTTCGAGTCTTACATATCGTGGATATCAGCGGCGGATCAAATAGGCCATAATCGGTCCCTTGAGCGGTTCGCTATTATAGTGTCCTCCGATTATCAAGGGTCGCAAGGACTGGGAATCAGGTCCGCGGAAGGACGGGCGGATCTGCTCAGGTCCGATGCCGTTGCCAAGACCGTCCGTAATCTTCTGGAATCCCAGAAATAAGCAGAGGGAACATATGTCGATACTGGCGATCGCTCAGCTGCCTGCCTCGGGTGCGGAAACCGATGGGCGCGACCCGCTGCTGCGGCTAGCGCGGCTTTTCGACGACGACAGCTGCGAGCTGATTAACCCGGACGACGACGGCGCTGAGGTACGGGCGGCCGTCGGCCGCGTCAACGGCGTCAGGGTCATCGGCTATTGCAGCGACGCGACGCGGATGGGCGGCGCCCTCGGCGTCGGCGGCGGGCGGCGCATCGTCGAGGCCATCGAACTGGCGGTCCGCGAGCGCTGTCCCGTGGTCGGCATCTGGCATTCCGGCGGCGCGAAACTCGCCGAGGGCGTGGAGTCGATGGACGGGGTGGCGCAGATGCTGGCGGCCATCAGCCGCGCCTCCGGGCGGGTACCGCAAATCTCCGTGGTGGTCGGCCCGTCCGCGGGCGCCGCGGCCTACGGCCCAGGGCTCACCGACCTCATCATCATGGCTCCGGCCGGGCGGCTGTTCATCACCGGCCCTGACGTGGTGAAGAAGGTGACCGGTGAGCAGATCGACATGGAAGGCCTCGGCGGCTCCGACGCGCACTCCCGCCGGTCGGGCGTGGCCCACATCGCCGTGGACTCTGAGGCCGACGCCTACCGGCGCGCGCGTCGGCTGGCCACGTTCTTCGCCGCCCCCGGGCTGCTTGACCTGGATCGGGCGGGCAGCGAGCGGAACCTGCGCGCGCTGCTACCTGAGTCGAGCCGGCGGGCCTATGACGTGCGTCCGCTCATCCGCGCCATCGTGGACTCCGAGGAATCCGCTGGATCCAACGGATCCGTGGGCGCGGACGACAGCACGTTCCAGGAACTGCAGCCACGCTGGGCGCCGAACATGGTCACGGGACTCGGCCGCCTGACCGGCCGGACGCTCGGCGTGCTCGCGAACAACCCGATTCGCAAGGGCGGCTGCCTCGACTCGCGCAGCGCGGAGAAGGCAGCGCGTTTCGTTCGGATGTGTGATTCGCTCGGCGTCCCGCTGCTTGTGCTCGTCGACGTGCCCGGATACCTGCCCGGCGTCGGCGAGGAGTGGAACGGCGTCGTCCGCCGCGGCTCCAAGCTCCTGCACGCCTTCGCCGAGGCCTCGGTGCCGCGGGTGACGCTGGTGACGCGCAAGTCCTACGGCGGCGCCTACATCGCGATGAACTCCCGCGGGCTCGGCGCCACCGCGGTCTTCGCCTGGCCCGATGCTGAGATAGCGGTGATGGGCGCGGAAGCCGCCGTGGAGATCCTGCACCGCAAGCGTCTCGCGGCCGTCGCCGACGACGAACGCGATGCCGTGAAGCAGGACCTGATCGCCGAGCATGCGCGCATCGCGGGCGGCGTCGACCGCGCGATGGCGATCGGCGTGCTCGACGAGGTCATCTCCCCATGGCAGACCAGGCGCCGCCTGGCCGAGGCGTTCGCGGCCGCCCCCGCAGGCCGGGGACAGCACGGCAACATCCCGCTCTAAGCCGGTACCGCCCTGACCTGGCAGCGGCGGTACCGCCGCCACCGCGGCGGACGGGGGAACCGCACGGGGGGCTTACGGCACGCGGTCGGGGAAACCGCGTGATGCGGTACCGCCGCATAACGTCACCATACAAAACAGCCTCATAAGCCAACAAGCGTGTCCAACATGAACAAGCTGCCAGGTATGCCCTTGAGCGAATTGACGGTCAATATGAAAAGCTCTTTCCGTGCCTCATTATCCCGCCGACACGACACCTAGGCTGCTAGCCCTCAGCGACCTCCACGTGGCCTTTCCTGAGAACCGCAAGCTCATCACCGATCTTCGTCCAGGCGCTGAGGGGGACTGGCTCCTGCTCGCGGGAGACGTCGGTGAGCTGTTCGCCGACGTCGAATGGGCGCTGCGCACGCTCAGCAGCAGGTTCTCCACGGTCGTCTGGGTGCCGGGAAATCATGAGCTGTGGACGCACCCAGAAGATCCGGTCAAGGCGCGCGGCGAGGCACGCTACCAGCGTCTTGTGGAACTGTGCCGGAGCCTGGGCGTCCGCACCCCGGAGGATCCATACCTGGTATGGGACGGTCCGGGAGGTCCTGCGACCATCGCGCCCTTGTTTACCTTGTACGACTATTCGTTTCTGCCGGACGGTGCGCTCGACAAGGAGCAGGGGCTTGCCCTGGCGTATGAGACGGGCATCGTCTGCAGCGACGAGGTCATGCTGCATCCCGACCCGTACCCAAGCAGGGAAGCCTGGTGCCAGGCACGGGTCGCGTTGAGCGAGCGTAGGCTCGCCGAGCGGGATCCGGCGCTCCCGGTGATCTTCGTGAACCACTATCCGCTGGTCCGCGAGCCCACGCGGGTGCTGCGATATCCGGAGTTCGCCCAGTGGTGCGGCACGACGCGGACCCGCGACTGGCACGTGCGGTTCAACGCCGCGACCGTGGTCTACGGCCACCTGCACATCCCACGGGTGACCTGGCATGACGGCGTCCGATTCGTCGAGGCCTCGATCGGTTACCCACGGGAGTGGCAGCGCCGTCCCGCGCTGCCTGGCATCCCCGAGCCCGGCGTCCCACGGCAGATCCTCCCGCTGCCGGTGGCTTCCGTGGCTGAGGTCCGTGCGTCTGCGAGCAGCTAGCCGTGATCAGGGACATCGTGCCGCCCGAGGTGGTGGTCGAGGAGACGTTCGAGGATCTGCCCGACGTCGAGCTTTTTCCCGAAGAAGAGGCGGTCATCGCCAAGGCCGTCGCCAAGCGGCGCAGGGAGTTCACGACCGCCCGCGCGTGCGCCCGCGCCGCGCTCGAGAAGATCGGCGTGCCGCCTGTCCCCATCGTGCCCGGTCTGCGCGGTGCTCCGCAGTGGCCGTCGGGCGTGGTGGGCAGCATCACGCACTGCGACGGGTACCGGGCGTGCGCGGTCGCCCGCGACAGCGACATCGTGACGATCGGTCTGGACGCCGAACCGCATCTCAGGCTGCCTGACGGGGTACTCGAAGTGGTCAGCTCGACGGCCGAACGGCTCATGCTTGCCAGGCTCGCGGAAACCATGCCCGGCCCGTGCTGGGATCGCATCCTGTTCTGCGTGAAGGAGTCTGTCTACAAGGCGTGGTTCCCGCTGACCCAGCGCTGGCTTGGCTTTGAGGACGCCGCCGTCGACTTCGACGCCGCTAACCGGTCCTTCACCGCACAACTGCTCGTGGCCGGCCCGGTCGTGAACGGGCAGGTGCTGACCGGGTTCGATGGCCGCTGGCAGGTCAGCGACGGGCTGATCGCGACCGCGATCGTCATTCCCAGGTAACGCTAGTCCCTGGTCGTGTCACGATACTGTGATGGCTGCTGCGCGTTTTGCCGGCTACTCGCCGGAACCCGGCGCCCCGGCAGAAGTGAGGACGAGACAATGGGTGTTAACCAGCGCGCACAGATTCGGATGAGCGACGAAGAGGTGGCGTCGTTCCTCCAGCAGAGCCGGACGGCGACGATCGCGACGATCGGACCGAGCGGCTTCCCGCATCTCGTGGCGATGTGGTACGGCCTGGTCGAAGGAAAGGTGTACTTCGAGACCAAGCTCAAATCGCAGAAGGTGGTCAACCTCCGCCGCGACCCCAAGGTCAGCTGCTCCGTCGAGGCGGGGCAGTCCTACGACCAGCTGCGCGGCGTGGCGATCGAGGGAACGGCCGAGGTCATCGACGACACGTCAAGCGACGAGTACTGGGCGGCGGCGGTGAGCGTATTCGAGCGCTACCAGGGGCCGTACACCGAACAGGCCCGGCCGCTGGTCGAGGTCATGATGCACAAGCGGGTTGTCGTCAGGATCGACCCGGCGCGCGTCCGGTCCTGGGATCACCGCAAGCTTGGACTTGCCGCCATGCCCGTCGCCGGATCGACC
>Ga0302314_10011679_pt1 | contig 15301 bp, 12 predicted proteins | sample III_Palsa_N2_3_FD_200533 | JGI IMG/M metagenome (GOLD analysis project Ga0302314, IMG submission 200533) | Peat permafrost microbial communities from Stordalen Mire near Abisko, Sweden - III_Palsa_N2_3 | ecosystem: Environmental > Terrestrial > Soil > Palsa > Peat permafrost | place: Sweden...
GCCGCGATCATGGGAGGCGGGGGGCCGGGGAGCCGGTTCGTGCTTGATACATGGGCGGGGAGGCTGGAACCTTTGGCCTCTCTGATTAACCCGTCCTCCCTGATGAAACAAGCCAAATACCGATTCCTCCTCCTAACCCTGGCCGCCCTCTGCGTCCTGGTCGCCCTCCCCGCGCAGGCGGCGCCCGATCCCGAGAAGCCGACTCCGCCGGTCGGCTGGGTCCAGGCCCGCGTCTTCCGCAACCTCGTCCTGCAGGACTTCAAGCTGGAGGGCGTCCTCCACACCAAGACCAAGATCTACCCGCTGACCCTCAAGACGAAGGACCGCCAGATGGTCTACCTCTTCAAGGAGGAGCCACTCCAGATCCGCGTCACCCTCGACCCGACCCATGCCGCCGTCGACCGCCGCACCTCGTCGAGCGAGCCGTGGCAGCAGGTCGAGGGCAAGGCGCTGACCCAGCACATCCTCGACACCGACATCACCTACGAGGACCTGGGGATGAGCTTCATCTTCTGGGACCGGGTGACCGGCCTGGGCAGCGACAGCATCAAGACCCTCCCCGCCTGGGCCTTCGAGGCCTTCCCGCCGGAGGGCTCCGCCAGCGCCTACGCCAAGGCCCGCTACTGGATCAGCACCGAGTATTTCGCCTTCCTCCGCGTCGACGCCTACAACGCCAAGGGCGAGGTGGTGAAGCGGGTCGAGGTCAACGGGGTGCAGCAGATCGGCGACGCCTACGCGATCAAGGAGATGGTCGTCGCCACCATGCTGCCGGGCCGCGACCTCTCGGCCTCGCGCACCTTCATCGAGGTCCGCTCCGGCGCGCCGGGGTCCGGCCTCTAGTGGCCTAGCGTCCGTCGGCGGCGATGCTGTTCCAGTCCCCGGAATTCCTCTTCCTCTTCCTGCCCGCCGTCCTGGCCGGGCTGGGGCTGCTGCGGATGCTGGGCTGGCGGCGCGGGATCGTCGCCTGGCTGATCGTCGCCTCCATCGTCTTCTACGCCCGGTGGGAGCCGGTCTTCGTCCTCCTCATCCTCGGCTCGACCACGGTCAACTACGGCTTCGGCCGCTGGCTCGGCGCGCCGGAAGAGGCGCGCCACGTCCGCCGCTCGTCGATCCTCGCGCTCGGCCTCGCCTTCAACCTGACGATCCTCGGCTACTTCAAATATCGCGGCTTCTTCGCCGAGAACTGGAACGCGCTCTTCGGCTCCCACTTCGACCTGGGCGCCATCGTCCTCCCGCTCGGCATCTCGTTCTTCAGCTTCCAGAAGATCGCCTACCTGGTCGATGTCTACCGGGGGACCACGCCGGAGCGGAACTTCGCCAACTACCTTCTCTTCGTCCTCTTCTTCCCGCAGCTGATCGCGGGGCCGATCGTCCATCCGGGGGAGTTCCTGCCCCAGGCGCGGACGGCGTGGCAGGGACGGGCCGACTGGGCGGGCATCCGGCAGGGGCTGGTCTTCTTCGTCCTCGGCCTGGCCAAGAAGGTGATCCTGGCCGACTCGATCAGCCGCTTCGTCAGCCCGACGTTCACCTGGGCCGCCGGGGGCGGGCCGATCGGCGCGGTCGAGGGATGGACCGCCGCGCTCGGCTACACCCTCCAGCTCTACTTCGACTTCTCCGGCTACACCGACATGGCGATCGGCCTCGCGCTCTGCCTCGGCATCCGGCTTCCCTTCAATTTCAACTCTCCTTACCGCGCGCACAGCATCCAGGAATTCTGGCAACGGTGGCACATGACGCTCTCCCGCTTCATCCGCGACTATCTCTACATCCCCCTGGGCGGGAACCGGGGCGGCCTCTTCTTCCACTACCGCAATCTCCTGCTGACCATGCTGATCGCCGGGCTCTGGCACGGGGCGGGCTGGCACTTCGTCCTCTGGGGCGGCGTCCATGGCGTCTACCTGGCGATCCACCACGCGTGGCGGCGGCGCGCGCCCGACCCGGAGGCCTATCCATGGTGGACGGTCCCCGCGACCTTCCTCTCCGTTGTCGTCGCCTGGGTCCTCTTCCGCGCCGAGACGCTCCGCTCCGCCGGGGCGATCCTGCTCGGCATGGCCGGGGCTCACGGCAAGGGGTTCATGCCCCACCAGAACCTCCTCGGCTGGCTGATCCTCGGCACGGCCATCGTCTTCCTGGCGCCGAACTCGCAGTGGTGGGCGGGCGTGGCCGCCGATAGCGCGGCCACTCCCGGCATGCCCCGCCGGGTCTGGAACCGGATGACTCCGCTCTCTCTTCACTGGGCAGCGGCGGCAGTGCTCGCCCTCCTCACGCTCATCTGCCTGCTGCAGATCTTCTCCCAGCCGCCATCGGAATTCATCTACTTCAACTTCTGATGCCCGACCGCCGCTTCATCCTCCGCTGGGCGCTCTGCCTCGTCCTCTTCGCCGCCATCTGGACCGGCCTTTTCTACCTCCAGTTCGGCGCGCCGACCGCCATCTCGGGCCGGGTGAAGGGGGTGATCGACCTGAAGCGCCAGACCGCCGCCGCGCCGGGGCCGAAGGTGATTCTGGTCGGCGGATCGAGCGTCTGGGAGAGCCTCCATGCCGAGACCCTGGAAAAGGAGCTGGGCGTCCCAGTGGTCAACTTCGGCCTCACCATCGGCCTGGGGCCCGATTACCTGCTGCACGAGGTGCGCCGCTCGATCCATGCCGGCGACACCGTCGTCCTCGTCCTCGAATACGAGCAGTTCAGCGACCTCGCCCTGCGCAACGAGGTGGTGACCGACTACGCGGTGGCGGAGGATTGCGCCTACTTCAACGCCCTCCCCTGGCGGACGCGGGCGGCGTGGATCCTCGGCTTCCCCTGGAAGCGGCTGCAGAAGGGCCTGGAGAGCCGCTGGCACCACGGCCCCCACCTCACCGAAAAGGACGCCAAGCAGGCCTCGACCCGCCAGACGAACCGCTGGGGCGACTTCACCGAAAACCACCTCGCCGAGCGCGATCCCGGCCAGCTCGAGTTCGTCCGCCGCTACCGCGCGCCCGATTATTACCGGACGCTCGAGGCCCATGCCGCGATCTGGCGGCTGGTGCGCGAGTTCCACGCCTGGTGCCAGGCCAACGGGGTCCGCCTCGTCGTCGCCTACCCGCCCTACTTCAACGACGTGCCGCCCGCGACCGAGTTCGACCGGCTCTACGCCCGCATCGCCGCGTTCTACGCGCAGGAGGGGATCGAGGCGGTCGGTACGCCGCAGGAAATGCTCCACCCGCGCGAGGCCTTCTTCGACTCCCCCTACCACCTGACCTACGAGGCGGCCGAGGCCCACACCGCCGCCTTCGCCGCCCTGCTGCGGCAGCATGGCATCGGCGCGGCGGAAAAGAATTCGCCCTCGCCCGCTGACAAGCGCCCCGATTCGGCTAAATAACCTTATGGCCGTCCTCCGCGTCTTCCGTTACCTCCGCTCCTACCCCGCCCTCGGGATCGCCACCCTCCTCTGCGCCATCGCGACCACGCTGGCCACCTTCGTCTTCCCCAAGACGACCGGGCTGATCGTCGACAAGGTCCTCGTCCCTGGCCGGGCCGATCTCCTTTGGCCCTACGTCCTCGCCATCGCCGGGGCCTTCCTCGCGCGCGACGGCTTCAACAGCCTCCGCATCCGCCTCAACAACACCTTCGAGCAGAATGTCGTGCGCGACCTGCGCTGCGATCTCTACAACGCGCTGCAGCGCCTCCCCCTCCCGTGGTTCGAGCAGCGGGCCACCGGCGACCTCATCACCCGCGTCAGCGACGACGTCACCGCCGTCGAGCGCGTCCTGATCGACGGGGTCGAGCAGGGTCTGGTCGCCCTCCTCCAGATGGCCGGGATCGGGTTCATCCTCTTCCGCCTCAACCCGACGCTGGCCGCCTGGGTCCTGTTGCCGATCCCCTTCATGCTCGGCGCGGCGATCCTCTACTCCTCGACGCCCGACCGCTACCGCGCCCAGCGCCGCGCCGCCTCGGCGATGAACTCGCTCCTGCTCGACAACATCCACGGCATGCGCCAGATCAAGTCCTACGCCCGTGAGGCCGAGGAAGGCGCCCGCTTTCGCGGCGCGGCAGAGGCGGTCCGCTCGACCCAGCTCTGGGTCATGCACGTCTGGGCCACCTACTCGCCGGGGACCAATTTCCTCGGCGCGCTGGGGACAGTCCTGGTCGTCTTCATCGGCGGGCGCGACGTCCTGGCCGGGAAATTCACCACCGGCCAGCTGGTCGAGTTCCTCCTCTACGTCGGCCTCTTCTACGATCCGGTCGGCCGCCTCCACCAGCTGAACCAGATCTGGCAGGGCGGGCGTCCGGCGGCGGAGCGGGTCTTCCAAATCATCGACGCGCCGCCCGAGGTTTCCCAACCGGCGAACCCGGCGCCCCTTCCCGCGCGGTTCCAGGGCGCGGTTTCTTTCCGCGACATCGGATTCGAGTACCGCGCCGACCTCCCGGTCCTGCACGGCGTGAACCTCGAGGTCGCCCCCGGCCAGACCATCGCCCTGGTCGGCCCGACCGGCGCGGGCAAGACGACCCTGGTCAGCCTCCTGCCCCGCTTCTACGAGTCGACCTCCGGCGCGGTCATGATCGACGGGCGCGACCACCGCGACTACCCGCTCGACGGCCTGCGGGCGCAGATCGGCCTGGTGACGCAGGAGAGCTTCCTCTTCAACACCACCGTGCGGCGGAACCTCCTCTTCGGCCGCCCCGGCGCGACCGACGCCGAGCTGCGCGAGGCGGCGCAGGCGGCCCATGCCGACGACTTCATCATGGCATTGCCGCAGGGATACGACACCGAGGTCGGCGAGCGCGGGGTGAAGCTGAGCGTCGGCGAGAAGCAGCGCATCGCCATCGCCCGCGCCCTGCTCAAGGACCCCCCGATCCTCATCCTCGACGAGGCGACCGCCAGCGTCGACACCGTGACCGAGAAGCTGATCCAGGCCGCGCTCGACCGCCTGCTCAAGGGCCGCACCTCCTTCGTCATCGCCCACCGCCTCTCCACCATCCGCAAGGCCGACCTCATCGTCGTCCTCCGCCAAGGCCAAATCCTCGAGCAAGGCACCCACGCCCAGCTCCTGGCCGCCAACGGCCTCTACGCCAAGCTCTCCACCGCCCAGCACCCCGACATGATCGGGGAGAGCGATTTTACGTAGCCGCTACGGCGCCGTTTGAGGAAGGACGCGGTAGAGATCGGGACGGGAGGGCCAGACCCAATCACCCTGGAGGCCCTTTCGATCTGAATCGGCGAAGCCGCCGTCATCCCGGCCATTCCAGCCGATCGAATAGAGCAGATAACCGCCGCCCTCCACGCGATACCGCAACGGTTGGCCATCGAGCGGATCGAGCGGAAACTGCGGCAGGAAGGCCGGGACTAGGGCGTCGAGCGTCGCGGGCAAACCCCCGTTCTTGACGCGGTAAAGCTCCAAGGCGCAGGCCGTCTTTGCCTCGACCAATTTCACCTGCGATCGCGCGGCCTTGACCAAGGACCCTTCCATCAGGGGATTCAATAAGGCACGATACGGATGCCGCAACCGGACCCACCAGCCGCCTTCCCGTCCGGCGGCGGTCTTCTTTTGACGAAGCAGGTCGAGCTGTCCCCGCTCCCCGTCGATCACATCGATCATCGACTGGATGCTTTGCAGGCTGTCGGCTTCATTCATCTTCATCTCCCCCCTTGAAGGCAAACCATAGGATGCCTCCAGGAGCCGATGCTGCCATGGCGTGGCCGGCTTCCCATTGAACACCGTCTGGCTCTCCAACCAGCGAACCTGGTCGGGCAAGGACATCTCGTAAAAACGGACCGAAAGAAGGCGATCCCGACGGAGGGCCGCTTGAAAGTCAGCCAAAGGCTCCAATGAAACCAATGCCCCCTCGAGTTGCCGCAATTGGGCCGCGTTCCACACCCTTTTTCCCAAGCCGTAAGCCAGCGCCTCATAACCCCACTCCTGGCAAGTGACGGAGACCAGGAAATCGATGAGAAGCCCGTTGCGCAACGTTTCCCGCAGGCGGAACATGAAGAGCACGTCCTGAAGAGCCGCCTCTCCATTCCCACTCTCGATCTCGAAATCGGCCCGAGCGACCAGGAATCGGCCGAGGGTCAATTCGACCGCCGTGTAAGTCCGGAGTTGAAGGAAAGGGTCGTCCATCGAATTCGTCGGCCAGCGCATTGCCGGTCTTTCCAAGGCGGCGCGGGCCTCCTCGGTGATGGGACGATATTTCTCCATCTCCGCCAATACGTCGGCGACCGCCGTGGCTCGATCTCCCCTTCCGGTCAGCCATTTTTGCCAGGCAACGGCTTCGATGGGCGTTAACGGATTTTCAGGCACGCGCAATGGCGGGGAATGGGCTCCATCACGTAGGCGGAAGAAATCATGCAATGAACCGAGCCGCGTCTGGAGGAAGTCTCGCGGATCTTTTTCATACAACTCCGCAAAGATCGGCGCGGCGGCGATATTCAACTCGTCCGGGATCGGCGGAGGTACCAGCGCCTTGGGATCGAGCAGCTCGCCGCGCGCGGCCAGCTCCCGCTTGAGTTGGGTTAGGACCCTGGCCCCTTGCCAATTCTCTTCCGCATAGTAAAGGACGACCAGCGTTGCCAGAAAGGCGCCGATCCAAAGACTCCATTTCAACCAAGTTTTTTTCATGGGACGCTCTCCTTTCGTTGCAAGGGCCGGGCGAAGATGGCGCCCGGCGTTTCCTCGCGGTCGATACCGTTCAACTGCGCGAGGATCATCTGCCGTTCCCGCTGGGCTTCCCGGAGGGCGACCTCGTTGAGGTGACTCGGAAGGGAAGGAGGATCGGCTGGGGTATTGAGGAAGAAGCCGAGGATGAGCAGCCAAAGGAGGCCCAAGGCGGCGGCTGGGGCCGGGCCTGGATTGAGGAATCGCAGGAAACGTCGCAGCCCGCTTTCCCGCGACGCCCCGGCGCACGCGGCCAGGATCTCCCGCCGCCAAGAGGGCGGCAGGGAGCGGGGCTTCAGCTCGCGCAGGTGGGATTCGAGGTCGTCGGGCATGGCGTTATCCGGAATGAGGACGCAGCAGGCCGCGCAATTTGTCTAGGGCGTAGCGGTAACGGCTGGCGGCGGTGTTGGGAGAGATGCGCAAGGCGCGGGCGATCTCCTGGAAGGTCTGTTCCTCCCAGACTTTCAGGTGGAGGACGGCGCGCTGCTCGACCGGCAGGGCGCGCAGGGCTTCCTCGACCTCGGCGGGCGGGAGGCCGGACGCGGCGGCCTCGAAGAAGAGAGTTTCCCCCTCCCGCGCCGCCGCCTGGTGATGGCGGACGCGCGCGCCGTGGCGGCGGCAATGGTCGATGAAGAGGTTGTGCGCGACGCGAAAGAGGAAGGCCCGCTTGTCACGCGCCCCGGCGAGCATCCCCGGCTTCCGCGCCAGGCGGACGAAGAGGTCCTGCAGGAGGTCCTTCGTCTCGGCCTCGGAGCGGGTCAGGTTGAGGAGGAAGCCGTGGAGGGCGGCGGCATGCCGGTCATAGATCGCCGCCAGATCGTGCGCCTCCTCTCCCATGTCCCCTCAAGACGCGCCCGACTCCGGCTTTTGTCTATTTTTTGGCATCCGGGACTTCGGCGGCGCTCGCGTCGGGCGCGACCGTCCGTCCCCACTCATGGACCGAGACGGTGCAGGTCAGGCCGGCGGCGACGCGGGTGCCGGGGGGGATGCGGTCGAGGTGGAAGCGGACGGGGATGCGCTGGGCGAGGCGGACCCAGGTGAAGACGGGGTTCACGTTGGCCAGGCCGAGCTCGCCGGGCGCCCCATTGACGTCGGTGATGCCGCGGCTGATCCCCTCGACATGGGCGTCGAGCGCGGGGCCGCCCTGCATGAGGCGGACCTCGGCCCGCGCGCCGTCGCGGATGCGGCGGAGCTTGGTCTCCTCGAAGTAGCCGAGGATGTAGAACGAATCGCTGTCGACGATCGAGAGCTGGGGCACGCCCGCGTTGACGAAGTCGCCCTGGCGCAGGGTCAGGTTGGTGACGTAGCCGTTGACCGGGGAGCGGAGGACGGAGCGCTCCTGGTTGAGACGGGCGACCTCGCGGTCGGCGACCGCCTGGGCGTAGGCGGCGTCGGCCACGTCGGCGATGCCCTGATAGGCCTGCACCTCGTCCTCGGAGACGGCGTGGCCCTTGAGGAGGTCGATGCGGCGCATGGCCTGGTAGTCCTTCGCCTTCTTGTCGGCGGCGCGCTGGGCGACGACCGCCTCCGCCTGGTCGACCGCCAGCTGGAAGCGGACGGGATCGATCACGAAGAGGATATCGCCGCGATGGACGAGCTGGTTGTCGGCCACCCCAACCGAGACGACGGTGCCGAAGACCTCGGAGGCGATCTTCACCACCTCGGCCCGCACCCGTCCGTCCCGCGTCCACGGCGCGAGCATGTAATACCACCAGAGGATGCAGAGGCCGAGGAGCGCGAGGGTGACTGCCGTAACGGTGGCGGTGAAGCGGCGCCGCTGGGGCGGGAGCTTCTCCCACTCTGCGCGCAGCCGGACGGCAAGGTCGTTCCAAAGGGGTTTCATGCGAAGAGAAGGTTCAGGAGGGTCAGCAGGATGAGGAAGAGGGCCAGCTTGAAAAGAGGCGGATGCCAGACGTAGCGGTCGATGTCACGCAGGAACCGCCGCGCGATCCAGGCGTAGAGGAGCCCCGCCGCCACCAGATAGCCGACCATGGGGGAGAAGAAGACCCCGCCGATGTTCATCTCGATCATGCGGCCTCCCCGGACTTTGCCGCCGACTCGCGCCGAATCTCGCGGAACGTCCCGCCCTGGTCGTCGAGCAGGAGGGAGATGCCGTCGAGCGAGGCGGCGGCGCGGACCAAGAGCAGCCGCTGGCCGCGTTCCCCCTCCGAGGCGCCGAGGCCGAAGGCGGCGTCGAGCAGGGCGCGGGCCCCCGCCCGGGCGGACGCCGCCGCCTCGATCGCCCCTTCGGCCATGTCGGCCAGACGGTCGAGCGCCCCGTCGAGGACGCGGCGCCAGGCGGCCAGCTCGGGCCGGTTGGCCGCGGCCCGCAGGTCGATCAGCGAGACGCCGATCTGCAGCGCGGCGAAGGCGCTGTCGAGCGCGCGCACTTCCTTCGGGTCGTCGGAGAGGTAGGGCGTCGACTCGGAGAGACGGTCGTACATCCGGCTTTCCCATTCGATGCGCGGCGGCAGCGCGGCGGGGAGCGCCCGGGCCAGCGCCTCGACCTCCCCGCACAGGCTGCGGATGCAGACGCGGGCGCGCGCCCCCGGATTGGGCGGGAGGAAGAAGGCGGAGCAGACCACCGTCGCCGCCGCCCCGGCCAGGAGGGCCAGGGCGCTGTTGAGGTAGGCGCCGACGTCGTAGGTCATCGGGTTGTGCGGCGCCGTCAGCATCATGAAGAGGACGAAGACGATGACCCCCATCCCCGCCAGCTTCGGATGGGGCGAGGCGACGGCCAGCGTCGCCAACATGATCGGCACCGCATAGACCGCCACCAGCGGCAGGAACCCGTCGGCGAAGGGGAGCATCTTGAATTCCACCACGTAGCCCACCGGGATCATCAGCGCGGTCGCCTCCAGGAAGGGGAGCGCGAAGGAAACCGGATCGTTCCGCACCGCGGCGAGACAGCAGAAAATCGCCGCGATCGTCACCATCAGCGAGCCGGAAGGCCACGCCGTCAGCACCCAGAAGGCCGAAGCGATCAGGACGACGAGGAAGCAGCGCAGCCCGTTGCGGAGCGCGGCGGCCAGGTCGCGGTGGAAGTCGAAGCGGGCGCGCAGCGCCGGGTCGATCGGCCGCCCGGCCCGCCAGTCGGTCCAGGCGCGCGCGGCGACGCCGACGCGCTCCAGCGCCTCGCGCAGGCGGTGAATCGCCACCGGGACGGCGGCAGGATCGTCCGCCGTGCGGGAGGCGATGGCCAATTCCCCCAGCCGCGCCCGCGCTCCATCGGTGTCGGGCAGCGGGCCGCCGTGCAGGAAGTGCTCCAGATCGGCAGCCGCCGCCGGGCCCTCCTCCAGCGCGGCGCGCAGGCGGGGATTGGCCCGCTGCGCGGCGTCCATGTGCAGGAAGGCGAAACCGACCCCTCCGATCGCGGTCAGCGCGTGGAGCAGGGAGGCGGCCACCCCGACCAGCTCCTCCCGCTGCCGCTGGATGCGGCCCGATTCCGCCCCGGCGTAGCCGACCAGCGCATCGACCTCGAGCACTTCCTTGACCAGGAGGCGGCGGCGCGGCTTCAGCGCCGCCGCATCCCTCCCGGGCAGGTCCTCCAGCAATCCGGCGATGCCGCTCATCACCCCGCGCAGGCGCAGCTCCAGGTTGCGCGAGGCGCCCCCCGGCTTGAAGACCGCCGAAACGATCGCCGAGGAGGCGATGCCGACGAAAATCGCCGCCGCGCGCGCCAACGCCGTGTCGAACGTCTGCAGCGGCTGGTCCGGCACCACCGCCAGCGCGATGATCGGCGCGGTGTAACCCGCCAGCCGCGCGCCGTAGGCGGTGAAATTGCGCAGCAGCGTGGCCACGACCATGCAGGCCCCGACCCACAGGGACATGAAAAAGAGGTAAAACCCCGGCGACTGGGCGAAGAAGGCGGCGAACACCACCGCCATCGTCGCGCCGATCACCGTCCCGATCATGCGGGCGACGCTCTTGGAAATGATCTGGCCGTAGATCGGATTGGCCACGATCAGCGCGGTCAGCGCCGACCAGTAGGGACTCTCCAGCTGGAGGAAGAAGGCCGCGCCCAGCCCCAACATCGACGCCGCCATCGTGCGCACGGCAAAGCCATAGGCCCCCGGCGCCGACTGGCAGATGAACGCCGGCGGCCAATGCCACCAGGCGGGGAGGCGGAGGGCGGCGGCGTTCATGACGGAAAAAGATTAGTCGGGACATTCTTTCGCGAAAAGAATCAATTATCCACGATTCGCGGTCGACAACGCCGTCCTGACCGTGACCCCCGTCGTCCCCCCGACCCCCGAGCCTGCCACCTGGGCGCTCCTCTTCTGCGGCGCTGTCGCCGCCCTCGGCCTGCGCAGACGCGTCGCCCTGGCCTAAAGCCAGAGATCCCCTCACCCGGCCCGCGCCGGGGATTTGCATTTCTTCCGCCGCCGGAATCGGCCATGCTGGTCGGCGGCCTCCCACGCGCCCATAGCTCAGTTGGATAGAGCAACGGATTTCTAATCCGTCGGTCGCTGGTTCAAATCCAGCTGGGCGTGCTTCGCCATTGCGTCGCGCGGCGGGATGGCCTTTCCTTGATTCCATGAACTCTTCCCCGGTTCCCTCCGCCAAGACCGCCCGCACCTTCGACGTGGTGGTGATCGGCGGCGGCAGCGCCGGGTATGCGGCGGCGCGCACGGCGACCGCCGCCGGGGCGCGCACGGCGGTGGTCGAGGACATCGGGCGGCTCGGCGGGCTCTGCATCCTGCGCGGCTGCATGCCGACCAAGGCCCTCCTCGAATCGGCCCACCGCTGGCAGGAGATCGGGCGCGCGGCTGAATTCGGCCTGAAGGTGAAGGCGCTGGCCCCTGACCTCCCGGCCATCTTCCGGCGCAAGGAGATGCTGATCGCCGACTTCGCGGGCCACCGCGCGGGGCAGCTCCGCCGGGGCGACTTCACGTTGATCCGGGGCCGGGCGCGGTTCCTCGACCCGCAGCGCATCGAGGTGCGGGGCCGGGGACCGGCGCGGATCGTCCGCGCCAAGACCTTCATCGTCGCCACCGGCTCCGAGATCCATCCTGTCTCCCTCCCCGGCCTGGAGGAGGCGGGATGTCTCACCAGCGACAGCGCCTTGGCGCAGGCCCGGCTCCCGCGCTCGCTGGTCGTCCTCGGCGGCGGCGCGATCGCGGTCGAGTTCGCCCAATTCTACGCCGCGCTCGGCACGAAGGTGACGCTCCTCCAGCGCAACGCCCACCTGGTAAAGGAATTCGACTCCGAGGTCTCGGCCGAGCTGGAGGCGGCCTTCCGTGACGAAGGGGTCACCATCCGCACCGGGGTGACGCTGGAGCGGGTGCGGCGGCGCGGCGCGCGCAAGGAAGTCGTCTTCACCCAGGACGGGAAGCGGCAGACCGTGGCGGCGGAGGAGATCTTCTACGCCCTGGGCCGGAGGCCGCGCCTCGGCGGCCTCGACCTGCCGCTGGCGGGCGTCCCGGTCAAGGACGGGCGGATCGCGGTCGACCCCGCGCTGCGGACGCGGGCGCCCCACATCTTCGCGGCGGGCGACGTGGCCGGGCCCTACGAGGTCGTCCACCTGGCGGTGCAGCAGGGGGAGATCGCGGCGCGCAATGCGGTGGCGGCGGCCCGAGGCAAGAAGGGGAAGCCGGAGACGATCGATTACCGGCTGAAGACCTCGATCGTCTTCACCCAGCCCGAGGTTGCCTCCGTCGGCCTGACCGAGCGCGAGGCCCGCGCGAAGGGGGCCGCAGTCTTCGCCGCGCAGTACCGTTTCGACGACCACGGCAAGTCGATGATCATGGGGGCGAAACACGGCTTCGTGAAGCTGGTCGCCGACTTGCGGGGGAAGATCCTCGGCGCCCAGATCATCGGGCCCCATGCCTCCGACCTGATCCACGAGCTGATCGCGGTGATGTATTACCGGGGAACCGTCCAGCAGCTGGCGGCGATGCCCCACTACCATCCGACGCTGGCCGAGATCGTCACCTACCCGGCGGAGGAGATCGCCGACCGGATCGCGGCCGGGAAGCGGAAACGGAAATCGCGCCCCCGGCGGGCCGAGTTCAGTCCCGGCGGATAGTCTCGTCGAGCGGGGCCACCTGCGGCTGCTCGGCCGGGTTCTTCGGCGCGACCGAGGCGGGGTCGCGCTCGGTGTCGACGTTGAGGGTCAGCCGGATCTTCCCGCCGGTGCGGCTGACGATGAGGATCGTGTTCTTGTAGAGGTCGACGCGGCGGCTCTTCGCGCGCCGCCCGATGGCGATCTTCTCCCCGGTCGGCGCGGTGACGGTGATCGTCTGGTCGGGCTCCAGGGTGGTGCCGGGGAAGCGGAACCAGAGGTCCTCGTTCCCGCCCGGCGTCGCGACGTCGGCGTGCGCGTCGTTGTTGTAGGTGACGACGGCGAGGAGGCTGTGGTCCTTGTCGCTCCAGCGGACCTCGCGGCCGACCGCCTTCGACCAGGCGTAGGTCGTCTCGTGGTCGGGACTCTCGATCTCGACCCGTGTGGCGCGGGCCGAAACGGCGCAGCCCAGGAGCGCCAGGAAAAACACCGCGTGGGAAAGCATCCGCATAACCGGGGAGGATGATCGACGCATGGGAACCTGGCGAATCAAAAGGAGCCCCCTCTTCTAGGGCGTGATCAGGCTCTGCAGGGTGTAGAGGCCGCCGTGGACGATCTCGTAGAAGGGCAGCGGCATCTTGCCCCCCGAGGCGTCGACCACCAGCCGGGCGCTCACCCGGGTGCCGGAGTGGGTGACGAGAACCATCGCGTTCGGCGCCAGGCGGGTCACGCTCTGGAAGAAGCCGCTGGTGCGGCGGGCGACCACGATCGTCCGCGTCTTCCCTTTCCTCGCCGGGACCTTCAGGAGATAGGCATGGCTGGCCGCGTCATAATGGGCGGCGGGGAAGCGGAACCAGAGATCGTCCTGGGTGACGGGGTTCTCCCGGTCGGCCAGCAGGTCGTTGGTGTAGGTGGCGACCACGGTCAGGCTCTGGGTCGAGGCGTCGAGGCGGAAGCTCCATTGCAGGAGGCGCCCGTAGTTCCAGGTCCTCCCCACGTCGGGGCTGTTCACGGTGAGGATGGCGGGAGCCGGTCTGGCCTGGGCCGCGACGGCGGCCATCCCGAGGAAGAGGACCAGCAAAAGAAGAAAACGTCCCATGCGCATGGCATTTGTGATATCATGCCTCTCCCCCAAGGTCGAACCCCATCCATGTCACCGATTCGTAACAATCCCGCCGTTGCCAGCCGTCCCGCCCCGGGCAAGGTGGAGGACGTGCCTCCGTCCTTCGAACGTCCCGAGTATTTCCTCAACCGCGAGCTGAGCTGGCTCGAATTCAACCAGCGGGTGCTGGAGGAGGCACAGGACCCCTCCCAGCCGCTGCTGGAACGGCTCCGTTTCCTCACCATCGTCAGCTCGAACCTCGACGAGTTCTTCGAGGTCCGCGTCTCCGGCATCAAGCAGCAGATCGAGAACGGGACCGAGGAGGACTCCGTCGACGGCATGCCCCCGGACGAGGTCTTCCGCGCCATCGAGGCGCGCACCCGGCGGCTGGTCGCCGACCAATACCAGCTGTGGAACGACGAGATCCAGCCCGCGCTCGAGGCGGCCGGCATCCACCTCCTCGACATCGCCGAGCTGGCCCCCGCCGACCTGGCGTGGGTGAAGGCCTATTTCCACAACGAGGTCCTCCCCGTCCTCACCCCGCTGGCGGTCGACTCGAGCCACCCATTCCCCCAGCTGCTCAACAAGAGCCACAACCTGATCATCCAGCTGCGCCGCCCGCAGGACTCGGGCCGCGAGGCGCGCGCCATCGTGCAGATCCCGCGCGTGCTGCCGCGGCTGGTCCCCCTTCCCGCGGCGAAGGGGAAGGCGGGGCCGCGCTTCGTCCAGCTCAGCCGCCTCATCGCCCACTTCGTGAGCGAGCTCTTCCCGGGCGACGAGGTGGCCGCCGCCTACGCCTTCCGCGTCACCCGCAACAGCGACCTCTACATCGACGAGGAGGAGGCGGAGAACCTCCTCCGCTCCATCGAGGAGGAGCTGCGCAAGCGGAACCGCGGCAACGCCGTCCGCCTCGAGATCGAGGCCGATTGCCCGCCCGAGGTGGAGAAATTCCTGCTCGACGTCTTCCGCCTCGGCCCCGAGGACGTCTACCGGTTGCCGGGGCCGCTCAACTTCGCCCACTTCGCCCACTGGCACGGGCTGGAGGGCTTTGCCGAGCTGCGCGACCGCCCCTGGACGCCGATCCTTTCCGCCGACGTCCCGCCGGAGACCGACATCTTCGCCCTGCTGCGGGAGAAGGACCTTCTGCTCCACCATCCCTACGAGAGCTTCGGCACCGTGGTCGACTTCCTCGAGGCGGCGGCCAATTGCCCGCAGGTGCTGGCGATCAAGATGACCCTCTACCGGACGGGGAGCAACTCCCCCATCATCCGCGCCCTGGTCCGCGCCGCCGAGAACGGCAAGCAGGTGACGGTGCTGATGGAGATCAAGGCCCGCTTCGACGAGGAGAACAACATCGTCTGGGCCCGCCGCCTGGAGGAGGCCGGGGTCCACGTCGTCTACGGCGTGGTCGGCCTGAAGACCCATTGCAAGGTCCTCCACGTCGTCCGCCGGGACGAGGACCGCATCCGTTTCTACACCCACCTCGGCACCGGCAACTACAACCCGGCGACGGCCCGCTTCTACACCGACCTCAGCCTCTTCACCACCCGGCTGGAGCTGACG
>Ga0302314_10011680_pt1 | contig 15299 bp, 15 predicted proteins | sample III_Palsa_N2_3_FD_200533 | JGI IMG/M metagenome (GOLD analysis project Ga0302314, IMG submission 200533) | Peat permafrost microbial communities from Stordalen Mire near Abisko, Sweden - III_Palsa_N2_3 | ecosystem: Environmental > Terrestrial > Soil > Palsa > Peat permafrost | place: Sweden...
AGGTCGTCGCCCTTGGCGACGACGCGACAGCCCGCGCAGGTGAGCTGATCGCCTCGGCACTCGAGTCATCGCTTGCCCGGCGCATGCAGGACGCGCTGAGTGAAGCGGCCCTGGAGATCTCGGCGCAGCTGGAGCAAGGAAGCGTCGAGCTGCGACTCGCCGCCGACGACCCCCAGCTCGTCTATGTCGCCAACCCTGACTCACGCTCCGCGGAGTCAAACGATGAGGCGCTCGAGGCACGGATCACTCTGCGCCTACCCGAGAGCCTGAAGACCAGGGTCGATGCGGCCGCCGCGGCGCGCGGCGTCTCGGTCAACACCTGGCTGATGCAGACCCTGACTCGCGCGTTGGATACGCGCCCCAAGAACACCCACGGCAGCCACCGGCTCAGCGGCTACGGCCGCAGCTAGTGGTCTCGAAAGGAACCCCGATGAAAACGAAGGACGAGCAACGCTTCAGCACCCCCACCCCGATCCGGCTCGACATCAAAATCCCGGCCGGCGACATCCAGCTGACGACGAGCGACAGCGGTGAATCCGTGGTGACGATCGACGCCGAGCAGAAGGTGCTTGACGAGATGCGAGTTGAGTTTGTCGGCAGCCATCTGACAGTCGAATGGCGCCGCAAGTCGCTGTTCAACGGCTGGATGCACCACGACAACGCACTGAACATCCGCGTCGAACTGCCGCACCACAGCAGAATCAAGATCTCCAACGTATCCGGCGAAACGATCCTCAACGGTGAGTACGGCGACGTCGACGTCAACACCGTCAGCGGCGGCGTGCGGCTCCCCCGGATCGTCGGCGACGTGACGCTGAAATCGGTCTCCGGCGACCTCACGGCCGACTCGATCGATGGCTCGGTCTCGGTCAGGTCCGTGTCCGGGGACGTTAGCGTCGAGAAGCTGCACGGCGGCCGGGTCGAGGTTCAGAACGTGTCCGGCGATGTCAGGCTCGGAGTCGCGCAGGGCATCAACCTCGACGTCGACGCGAGCTCCGCCTCCGGCGAGGTCAGCTCAGAGCTCCCACTGTCAGACGTTCCCGCCGAGGGCGCAGACGGCCCGACGCTCGTCGTCCGCAGCCGCACGGTCAGCGGCGACTTCCGAGTCGTCCGAGCAGCCTAGATATCGCTGGCTTGGACGCTGGCTCGGGCGCGGGTGCCGGTTCGGCCTCGCGCTCGGGCTCGGACTCGGTCTCGTCAACGTAATCGTCGCCCGGCGGCGCGATCGTCGCCCGTAGTCGGGTTTGTGCCTCCGCTAGGCGCCCGGAGATATCCTCCGGCGTGCCGTCATCAGGTGCCGGCTGCGGCTTTGGGCTGAGCACCGATTTGCCCCGCGGCCCGAGCCCGCCCTGCGTCTTCTTCGACGCCGAACCGTTCTTCGGCCGCTCAGCTTTTGCCACCGCTCACTCCGTCGGGCGGTTGCGGACCTGCCAGGCCATCCGCGACTGCAGTGACCAAAGCTCGATGAAGCCGGGCGAGGCGGCCTGCGAGAACAGTCCACCGGACTCCGAGAAGGTCGCCAGCTGCGCGTCGTAGACCGCGTTTGGCGACTCACGCGTGACGACCCGCGCAAGACCCTTGTACAGCTTCATCCCGATCGTGCCGGTGACCTGCGCGTTCGCGGCCTCCATGTAGGCATCAAGATCAGCGCGCAGCGGCTCCCACCACAAGCCGGCATACACGAGGTAGGCCCACTTCTGATCAAGCAGCGTCTTGAACTGGTTCTGGTGAATCGTGCCGACCAGCCGTTCAAGCTCGGCGTGCGCCGGCAGCAGGATCGCCGCAGCCGGCACCTCGTAGATGTCGCGAACCTTCAGCCCGACGATCCGGTCCTCGATGTGGTCGACGATCCCCACCCCGTGCCGGCACCCGTACTCGGCAACGCGCTCTAACAAATCCACCAACCCGAGCCTCTCGCCGTTCAAAGCAACCGGCACACCGCGCTCAAACCCGAGCTGAATCGTCTCGGCCTCGTCCGGCGCCAGCTCCGGACGCGTCACCAGCTGGAACACGTCGTCCTCCGGCGCCTGCCCGAGATCCTCGATCCAGCGGCCCTCTGACGAGCGGCCCCATAGGTTGTCGTCGATCGAATACGGCGCCGACTCGGTCCCGCCCTTGACCGGGATCCCATGTTCACGCGCGTAGGCGATCTCCTCGTCGCGTCCCATCGCCCAGCCGCGCACCGGCGCGATCACCTTCAGCTCCGGCGCGAGTGTGGCGACCGTGGCCTCGATCCGCACCTGGTCGTTGCCCTTGCCGGTGCAGCCGTGGGCGATCGTGTCACAGCCCGCCTTGCGCGCGTACTCGACCGCCAGCTTGGCGATCAGTGGCCGCCCCAGCGCAGTGAACAGCGGGTAGCCGAGCCCGTAGATCGCGTTGGCTTTGATCGCCGGCACGACGTACTCGGCCGCGAACTCCTCACGCGCGTCGATCACGAATGCCTCGACCGCCCCTAAGTGCAGTGCCTTGCCGCGCACCACGTCGTAGTCCTCGCCCGGCTGGCCGAGGTTGACCGTCAGCGCCACGACCTCGGCGTCGTACTGATCCTGAATCCACTTCAGCATCACGCTGGTGTCGAGCCCGCCGCTGTACAGCAGCAGCACCCGGTGGACTTCACTCGGCACGGCCTGGTAGGTCGCGGTGCGTAGTTCGCCGGTGGCAGCCATCTGCGGTGAAATGTATTCGTACGGGGACCGGCTTGGTGGCTCGGTCCCCTACCCGAGCCGATCTTGCACTTCGGCCCACAATGCCTCGTACGCCTTTGCCGCCTCGCCCCTTGGCGCGAACACCGCCACCGGGTTGCGTTCCTCCCCCATCTCCTCGACATCCTCGGACGTCGGGATGGCGGCCTCGAGCATCGTCAACCGATGGCCTTCAGCCAGCGCCGCCATCGCCCGCCGGTGCCGGCGCCGGCGACCCTTCGTCATCGACCAGAACGCCAGCACCTGCGGCGCCTGCTTGCCGCCGGCCGCCAGCTGCTCAAGCTGCTCGAACGTCCGTGCAGACAGGGCGTTGGGGATGATCGGCACGAGCAGCGCGTCGGCGGCGTCGAACACGCTTTCAGACACCAGCGAGATCGACGGCGGGCAGTCCAGGAAGATGTAGTCGTACTCGTCCTGCAGCGGCTCAAGCACGCGGCCGAGACGACTGGTCGGCCGGTTGAACGAGTCGAGCGCGAGGTCCAGGTGGCGGTAGGAGAAGTCTGCGGGCAGCAGGTCCAGGTGTTCGTGATCCGTGCCCTTGATCTGCTCGGCGACGACTGTCCGCAGGCGGACCAGGCCACGCCCGCCGCCCTGCACCTTTGGCTGAACCCGGAACAGGAAGGTCGAAGCGGCCTGTGGGTCGAGGTCCCACAGCAGCGTCCGCTGCCCTGCCTGCGCCGCCAGGTAGGCAAGGTTGACCGCAGCCGAAGTCTTGCCAACGCCGCCCTTGATGTTGTATGTCGCGAGGACCTTGCTCATCCGCGGAACGTCTCCTTGACAAGCTCGCGCTGCTCACCTGAGGAGAACGCAGTAAACGATTTGGCGAACTCGGCGCGCGCCGCCGCGGCGTCGTCCTCGAGCTGCTGCACCAGTACCCCCATCGCCATCAGCGCCTGCGCTCCGCCAGGCTCTGCGCTCACACGGTCGGCTAGCCCGCGCAGCATCTTCGCCTGGATGTCACGGTCCTGATGGCGGCCGAGCACGTCCTGGAGACCCTTCAGCGCCTTGACCATCGGCTTGACTACGCGCGCGTCGTGCAGCGGCTGCCCGAACAGTTCGAGCAGGTAGCGGAGCTCCTTGCCCTGCTTGCGTAGCTCGTGGTAGGCCTCGGGCTCACTGCCTGGGGTGATCCCCGCCCCCATCTTCAGCATCCGCCGGTAGACGGTCCGGATCCGTTCGGAGGAGAGGTCGTCGATCGCGCGGGCGGCGTCGGGACGGTCGTCGTCCGGTAGCCGCGGCAGGTACTCGAGCATCGTCGTCCAGTCGTTCATCGCCCGCCGCGCCCGCCGGCCGCCGAGGTCCTTCAGCATCTGTGTGTGGGCGGCGGCACGCCGGTGGCCAAGCACCCGCTTGACCGGCTCAAGCTCAGGCTGCTGCTCGGTCGGCACACGGGCGCGCAAGAGGTCGAAGTCAAGGATGTAGACGTCGAGGTCACGGCGCTCGCCGGTCACCGCCTGCAGCCATTTCAGCTCGCCACGCAGCGCCGCCAGCCGCTCAGGCGGGAACACGCCGCTCAATTCACGTAGAACGGTGCGGGCCTTACGCAGCGCGACCCGGTAGTCGTGCAGAAACTCGGAGTCGACGTCGTCAAGCGTTCCCGGCAGGTTCAGCTGAACGACCTGATGGAGCCGAGTCAGCACCACGCCGGCGGCCTCGTCCGCCCGCTGGACCGGTGACAGGGCAACGTCGACTGCCGAACTGGTGCCAGCGGGATCAGCGCCAAGACCGATTGCGGCCTCCTCCCGCAGGCTCTGATCAGCGTCGCTGCACTCAAGCTTTGCTTGCAGCAGCCGGCGGGCATCTTCAACCTCGCTGTCGTAACCGCGCAGCGGCACCAGCACAACCCGCGGGCGTAGGCGGCGCTGAGCGCGGGACGCCTGCGCCAGCTCGAGGCGCTCAATCGAGACCCTGGCAACGGTCTTCTGCAATGAGTCGAGCAGCGGCGCGGTTTTTGCGCGCACACGAACGTGCGCCACTGGCAGCAGGGCACGGACACCGATCGCCTCGCGCGCCGCCTCCGACAGCGATTGGCGTGGCGCGATCCCAGGCACCGCCCAATGCTCCAGACCTGCCTGATACAGCAGCCCATCGAAGGTGTCGTAGAAGACCCGCTCGGTGGTCGTGTCGACCCCCGCGCCAACCGTCAGCGCAGGCCCCAACGCAACGCCGATGGCACCGAGCGACGGAGGCTCGGCGGCAATCAACTCCACGGTCACGGGCGCAGCTTACTCAGCCTGCTGACAGCCTCGTCGATCTGTTGTCCAGTGACCGTCAGCGGCGGCTCAAACCGCAGTGTTTGCGGGCCTGTCGCGTTGATCACGAGCCGCTGCTCGGTCAGCGCACGACGCGCGATCTCGACGGCCGACACGCCCTCCACGAGATCGGCGCCGATCAGCAGTCCGCGTCCTCGGACGGAAGCGACAAACGGAACCTCGGCGAGCGAGCCGGTCAGCCGCTCGCCGAGCTCGACAACCGAGCGCAGCAGCTTGTGATCACTACAGATCGCGATCGCCTCAAGTGCCGCGACGCACGCCACGGGGCCGCCGGCGAAGGTCGAGCCGTGGTCGCCGGGCTGGAGCACGTCGGCGAGCCGCGCGCCGGTGACGAGCGCACCGATCGGCAAGCCGCCGCCGAGCGCCTTGGCGGTGGTCAGCGCGTCAGGCACGACGGGGGTCTGCTGATAGGCCCACATGCTGCCGGTGCGGCCCATGCCCGTCTGGACCTCGTCGAAGATCAGTGCGGCGCCGTGGTTGTCGCAGGCTTTGCGGGCTACCAGCAGCAGCTCGTCGGAGATCATCTGCACGCCGCTCTCACCCTGGATCGGCTCAAGCAGGATCGCGGCTGTCGTGTCGCTGACGGCGGCAGCCAGCGCCCCGGGATCCTTCGCGACCGTCACGAAGCCCGGGACGAGCGGCGCAAACGGCGCCTGCTTCGCCTCCTGCGGGGTCGCCGACAGAGCGCCGTAGGTGCGCCCGTGAAAGCCGTCACGCAAGACGACGATGTCGCCGCCCGGTTTGGCGCGACGCGCGAGCTTGATCGCGGCCTCGTTCGCCTCGGCACCCGAGTTGCAGAGGAACACCTTGCCACCGAGTGAGCCGTCCGATAGCGCCTTCGACAGCCGCATCGCCGGCTCGGTGTAGTAGAGGTTGCTGACATGGGTCAGCCGGGCCGCCTGCTTCCTCACCGCCTTGACCACCCGCGGGTGGCAGTGGCCGACGTTCAGCACCCCGATCCCGGCGAGGAAGTCGAGGTACTCGTTGCCCTCGTCGTCGTAGAGGTTCACGCCCTCGCCGCGGACGAACTCGACCGGGTTCCGTACGTAGGTTCCGATTGCGTAGGAGCGCTCGAGCTCCTGGAGCTCTTGCAGGCTCATGCTTCGTCGGCGCGGATCAGGGTTCCCTGGCCGGCGTCGGTGAACAGCTCGACGAGCAGCGAGTGCGGCTCGCGCCCGTCGACGATCACCGCCGTCTCGACCCCGCCCTCGACGCTCTCAAGGCAGGCCTGCAGCTTTGGCCGCATCCCGCCAGACACGTCGGGGAGCGCGTTGCGAAGCTGTGTTGCAGACGCCTCCCGGATCAGGCTCTCACCGTCAGCGGGGTCACGCAGCCAGCCGATCACGTCGGTCAAAAACATCACCTTGTAGGCGTTCAGCGCACGCGCGACCGCGCCCGCGGCCTCGTCGGCGTTGACGTTGTAGGAGTTGCCCTCGGCATCGGAGCCGACGCTGGCGATCACCGGGATGTAGTCCTGGGCGACGTGTTTCAGCACGCCGGTGTCGACCTCCTCGATCCGCCCGACGAAGCCGATATCGGCACCGCTGGGCGCTGCCTGCCGCGAGCAGCGGAACAGCTGGCCGTCGTCGCCGCAGAGCCCGACGGCGCGCTGGCCGTGGCGGTTGATCAGCTGGACGATGTCCTTGTTGACCTTGCCGACGAGCACCATCTTTACCACCTCGACGGTCTTCTCATCAGACACCCGCAGGCCGTCGACGAACTCGACCGGCAGGTTCAGCGCCTCCATGTAGGCGGTGATCTCGGGGCCGCCGCCGTGGACGATCACCGGGTTGATCCCGACGTACTTGATCAGCGCAACGTCCCGCGCGAACTCCTCCTTCAGCGCCGGGTCGGTCATCGCCGCACCGCCGTACTTGATCACAACCGTCTTGCCGTGAAAGCGTCGGATGTAGGGCAGCGCTTCGAGCAGCGTCTGGACATCGGTGGTGCTGTGGCTGGCTGGGGTCATGTCGTGTAGTCCGCGTTGATCGTGATGTATTCATGACCGAGGTCTGAGAAGTAACGCTCGGTCTCGGCGCCCTCCCCGGGTAGCGTGATCTCGTACTCGATCTCGCTGCCCTGCACGGCTTGCTTGAGCGCTTCCGTGTCGTGGTTGACGACGGCGCCGGCGACGCACACGGGGATCCCTTCGATCGTGATGTCGACGCTCAGCGGGGCGGTGCCCGGCAGGGCGGCGCCGACCGCTTGAATGATCCGGCCCCAGTTGGGGTCGCCGCCGTACAGGGCGGTCTTGACCAAGGGCGAATCGGCGACCGCGTGGGCAACCCGTTCGACGCCCTGCTGCTCGCCGCCGCGCACCAGCACCCGGCCGGTGCGCCGCGCGCCCTCGCCGTCACGCGCGACCATCAGCGCGATCTGGCGCAGCGCCGCGTCGAGCGCCTCACCGAAGATCTTTTCGTCTTCGGTCTCGGGCTCGATGCTGACACCGGAAGCACCTGAGGCCTGAAGGATGATCGTGTCGGAGGTCGACAGTTGGCCATCGACGCTGATCCGGTCAAACGAGCGCTTGGTGCAGACGCTGAGCAGGAGGTCCGCCTCGTCAGCGTCGAGCTTGGCGTCGGTCTGCGCGAACACCAGGAGGGTGGCGAAGTTCGGCGAGATCATCCCGGCGCCCTTCGCCTGCACCGATAGGCGGGCGGTACCCGTTGATAGGGCGACCTCAAGGCTCACGTTCTTGGCGAAGGCGTCGGTGGTGCGGATCGCCTCGGCGAAGTCCGCGCCGCCGTCGCTACGTAGCTGGCGCCCGGCCTCGGCGATCCCTTTGATCACCTTGTCGATCGGTAGCGGCACCCCGATCACGCCGGTTGAGGCGATCGCCACGTTTGCTTCTGAGACGCCGGCGACGATCGCTGCGCCGCCCTGCATCTTGGCGGCGTCGTCCAGCCCGCGGTTGCCGGTCGCGGCGTTGGCGTTGCCCGAGTTCACGATGATTGCCCTGATTGCGTGTAGCTCGGTGCGTTGCCGGGTGACGAGCACCGGCGCGGACTGGGCGCCCGAGCGACTGAAGCGCGCGGCGCTGGTGGTCTCCGGGACGTCGGAGACGATCAGCGCGATGTCCTTGTTACCGGACGGTTTGATCCCGGCCGCGACCCCTGCGGCACGGAAGCCCAACGGCAGCTCGCCGGTGGAGACCTCGGTTGCCTGGGCGGGCGCGTCGACCCAGCGGGAGTTGAAGAAGGAATCGGCCATCAGGAGATCCCGGCACCTTCATCGAAGCCGAACATCAGGTTGAGGTTCTGGATCGCCTGCGAGGCGGTGCCCTTCCACAGGTTGTCGATCGCGCCGAACACGATCACGCGGCCGGTCCGCTCGTCCCGGTGCAGCGAGATCCGGCAGAAGTTTGTGTCGCGCACGTCACGAACTCCTGGAGGGGTCTCGGTCAACTCCACAAACCTCTCGCCCTCATAGAAGTCCGCATACATCGCCTCGAGGTCATCGCCCGCTCTCCCGGCCACCGTCACGTAACAGGAGACGAGTTCGCCCTGATCAAGCGGCAGCAGATGCGGGGTGAAGGTGATCGTCACCGGGCTTCCGAGCGCGGCGAGTTCCTGCTCGATCTCCGGCGTGTGGCGGTGCCGCGGCACGCCGTAGGCGCTGACGTTCTCATCGACGGTCACAAAGTGGGTCTTGTCGGTCGCGGCCCGGCCAGCGCCAGAGACGCCGGACTTAGCATCGATGATCACGTCCTTGATCAAGCCGGCTTTGGCAAGTGGTGCGAGGGCGAGGATCGTGGCGGTCGGATAGCAACCGGGGTTGGCAACCAGAGGAGCCAATTTGATCTGCTCGCGGTAGAGCTCGGGGAGGCCGTAGACGGCACCGTCGATCAGCTCGGGGGCGACGTGCGGGACGTACCACTCCTCGTAGGTGCCAACGTCGCGCAGCCTGAAGTCCGCGGACAGGTCGACGACCTTGACGCCTCGACTCAGCAGCTGCTGGACGATCGGAGCGGCAGCACCGTGTGGGTAGGCGACGATCGCAGCGTCGACCTCGGCGTGTTGGTCGATGTCGAACTCCTCGAGCTCGAGCCCCACCCGATAGTGCGGATAAAGCTCGTCCAGGCCACGGCCCGCATCCGCGCGCGAGGTGATCGCCTGCAAATTGAAGCTCGGGTGCTTCTGGATCAGGTGGGCGCTCAGCGCCCCGGCATAGCCGGAGGCGCCGAACACCGACACGGTCGGATTACTGCTCACGGATCTTCCCTCCGAGCTGCTGTTCAAGCGCCCCGACGATCCGCTTGCGCTTGCCGGCGACCTCCTCGTCGGTCAGTGTCCGGTCGGCCGCGCGATATGCGAGCCGGACCGCGAGCGAGACCTTGCCCTCCCCCAGCCGCTTGTCGTCGCGGTAGACGTCGAACACCTCGGCGCTCGCCAGCAGCCCGCCGCTGGCCGCGAGGATCGTGTCGATCACCTGGGCGGCGGAGACCGTCGCATCGACCACCACGGCGAGGTCCTCGCGAACCTCGGGAAAGCTGGTCAGGTCCGTGTACTGCGCCGGCTCCGCCAGCGGCAGCTTGTCAAGATCGAGCTCGAAGCCGGCGACCGGCTCAGCCTCGAACCCCCAGCGCGCGGCGACGTTGGGATGAAGCTCACCGACCCAGCCGACGGTGGCGCCGCCGACGATCACCGCCGCTGAGCGGCCCGGGTGCAGGAACTTCGTCGGCTCTGCCCGCAGCTCCCACTTCACGCGCAGCGCATCCAACAGTCCGCTCAGCACGCCCTTGACGGCGAAGAAGTCCGCAGTCGGCGGGTTCTGCTCACGCCACGAAGCGGGCCGCACCGCGCCGATGATCAGCGCGCCCAACATGTAGGGCTCGTCTGGCAGCTGGTCCTCGCCACGGGAGTGGTAGACCCCACCGGCCTCGAAGATCCGGATCGCCGCGGCTCCCTGGTCCCTGTTGCGCTCAGCGATGTCGAGCAGCGATCCCGTCAGGCTCGAGCGCAGCCAGGCCTGCTCGCTTGACATCGGATTGAGCAGCTTCACGGGTTTCGCCAGCTCGCCCATGTTCAGGCGGTCCGCCTGTTCCGGGGCGCTGAACGACCAGCCCACCACCTCGTCCAAGCCCTGCGCGCAGAGCGAGTCCGCCGCCCGCCGCCGCTGCTTCTGCCGACCCGTCAGCGCCCCCACCGCAGAACGCCGCGCCGGCAACGTCGCAGGAAGCGTTTCCAAAACGGCCAGGCGCGCAACTTCCTCGATCAGATCGACCTCGCGGGTCACGTCAGCGCGCCGGAAGTCAGGCACCTCCACGGCGAGGTCGTCGGCGCTGTCCTCGGTCTTGAACCCAAGTGAGTTGAGAACTTTTGCGAGGGACTCGCGACTGAGCGCAGTCCCGAGCAAAGTCTCAACTCGCTCGGGGCGCAGAGTGAGCACAGCGTTAGCCGGTCCCGGGCCGCCGAGGTCAAGAGTTCCCGGCCGCACGGTCGCGCCGCAGACGTCGATGAACATCTGAGTCGCTACAGCCTGTGCCCAGATCGCCTGTTCCGGCTGAAGCCCCTTCTCGAACCGCCCGCTCGCCTCGCTACGCAGCGCCAGCTCACCGCTGGTGCGGTGGATGTTCGGGCCGTTCCAGCTCGCGACTTCGGACAGCACGGTAGTCGTCGACTCCGACACCTCGGAGCGCGCGCCGCCCATCACGCCGGCGATCGAGGTTGGCCCGTCGCTGTCCTCGATCACCAGCATCTGCTCGTCAAGCGTTCGGACCTGCCCGTCCAGCGTCTCGACGGTTTCCTTCGGCTTGGCATTACGAACGGTCAGCTTGGCGCCGGCGACCTTGTCAAGGTCGAACGCGTGCATCGGCTGGCCGGTCAACAGCATCACGTAGTTGGTGATGTCGACGACGTTTGAGATCGGCCGCTGACCGGCGGCCATCAGCCGCGCCTTCAGCCAGCGCGGACTGGTGCCGACCGTGATGCCGTCAAGGATCCGGGCGGTGAAGCGGGGGTTCAGCTCCGGTCCTGCCGCATTGACGATCTCGATCCCGGCGAGCTCGCCCGCGGTTCCCGGATCAAACTCCCACGGCGGCGCCTTCAGCGGAACCCCGGTGGCGGCGTGCACCTCCCGCGCAATCCCGTAGATGCCGAGGCAGTCAGGCCGGTTCGGCGTAATCTCGAGCACCAGCACGTCGGTTGAGATCGGGACGAGCTCGGCCAGCGGCGTCCCCGGCACAGGGCCCGGGTCAAGCACCATGATCCCGTCGTGATCGACACCGATTCCGAGTTCGTCTTCGGAACAGATCATCCCCTCCGACACCTGCCCGCGCAGCTGCACCCTTGACAGCTCGAGGCCGCTCGGCATGATCGCGCCGGGCCGGGCAACACCAACCGTCTGACCGGCGGCGACGTTCGGCGCGCCGCAGACGATCTGCGACGGCGTCGAACCGCCGACATCGACCATGCAGACGCTGAGCCGATCAGCGTCGGGATGTTTGCTGCGCTGTAGCACTTGGCCGACAACGAACCGATCAAGGTTCTGCACGCCGTGGTGTTCGATCCGCTCGACCTCGGTGCCTGTCAACGCCAGCCGCGTCGCCAGCGTCCGCGCATCCATGTGCGGCTCGCAGTATTCGTACAGCCACTCCAATGGGACCCGCATGACTAAAACTGCTCCAGGAAACGGATGTCGTTGTCGTAGAGCAGACGCAGGTCGCTGATCCCGTGCTTCAGCATCGCGATCCGCTCGATCCCCATGCCAAACGCGAAGCCCTGATAGCGCTCCGGGTCATAGCCGTTGTCGGCGACGTAGCCGAGCACGTTTGGATCGACCATCCCGGACCCGAGGATCTCGATCCAGCTGGTCCCCTTGCAGATGCCGCAGCGTTCGCCGGCAGCCGTCACCCCATCGGTGCAGTTGAAGCAGCTGACGTCGACCTCAACACTCGGCTCGGTGAACGGGAAGAAGTGCGGGCGCAGGCGGACCTCACGCTCGGCGCCGAAGATCGCGCGGGCGAACGCCAGCAGCGTCCCCTTCAGGTCAGCCAGCGTGATGTCCTCATCGATCGCCAGGCCCTCGATCTGGTGGAACTGCGGCGTGTGGGTGACGTCTGAATCGCGCCGGTAGACACGCCCGGGAACGATCAGGTAGATCGGCGGCGGCTGCAGTTCCATCGCCCGGACCTGCATCGGGCTCGTATGGGTGCGCAGCAAGACGTCGTCAGAGATGTAGAAGGTGTCGCTGTGCGCCCGCGCTGGATGCATCGGGTCGTGGTTGAGTGCGTCGAAGTTGTAGTAGACGGTTTCGACCTCGGGGCCGTCAGCGACGTTGAATCCGAGCCCAATGAAGACGTCCTCGATCTCGCGCCGGGTCTGCGTCAGCAGGTGCAGCCGACCCGCCTGCGGCAGTGGGTCGGCGGGCAACGTGATATCGACTCGGTCCTCCGTCAGACGCGAGTCAAGCTCACCAACGGCGAGCGCGGCGAGCCGCGCGTCAAGCAGCGCCTCGAGCCGCTTACGCGCCTCGTTGGCGGCGCGGCCGACCGGACCGCGCTGCTCGGCGGGCAGCTCAGCCACGCCACGCAGCAGGTTCGGCAGCTCGGCCTTGCGCCCGAGGTAGGCGATCCGCACCTCTTCAAGTTGGTTGGTGTTGGTCGCCTTGGCGACGGCTTCTTCGCCGGCCTTCAGCAGCTCTTCGATCCGCTCGTTCATGCCGGGGGCATCCTACGTGTCAGCTCGTACAGGGCGACAGTCGCAGCCATCGCTGCATTCAGCGAGTGGATCGCGGTCGGGATCTGTGCAACGTGATCGGCGCCGGCGACAACGTCGTCCGGCAGCCCGTCGCGTTCGGCGCCGACGAGCACGGTGATCGCCCTTTCTTTGTCCCTCCAGGTGTCTATAGGACTGATGGAGGGACAAAGTTCGTCGATCGGTGCGCCTTCGCCGGCCACGAGCGCGATAGTCGTCCCAGGCAACTCGGGCGCCCGCGTGACAGGAACGTGGAAGATCGAACCCATGCTGGCGCGTACAGCCTTTGGCCCGAACGGATCGGCGCTACCCGGTCCAAGCGCAACGCAACTCGCACCAAACGCGTGCGCGCTGCGCAACACCGTCCCAACGTTGCCGGGGTCAGACACCCCGTGCAGATATACACACAGCGGTCCAACGGCAGCCGGAGCCCACTGCTCTTCATAGACGGCCATTGCCCGCGTTCCGGATCCGAGCTCCGAAGCAGCAGCGAGGAGCTCGGGCACAACCTCTTCGCCCTCAAGGCCACTGCCGTCCGCGCACAGCCGGAACACCGGCGCCCATCCCGCCTCATCGGCGGCCGCCAACAGATCCTCACCTTCAGCGACGAACCGGCCCGCGCGCTCACGCTCACGCCGCCGCGCGTTCAGCTTGCGGATCTCTTTCAGCTTCTCGTTGTGGGGGCTTGTGATCGTCATAGAAAGCAAAAAAGGCGCCTACTCCGCGAGGAGGGCGCCCTTGAGGTTTGGCCGGGTGTCGGCTGTTTGTTCAGCCGGCAGCCAGCGCCTCACGGGCGCGGTCGGCAAAACGTCGGAACGTGTCGGCATCGTGCACGGCGATGTCAGCGAGGACCTTGCGGTCCAGCTCGACACCGGCCAGCTCGAGGCCATGGATGAATTGGCTGTAGGACATCCCGTTAATCCGCGCGGCAGCGTTGATCCGGGTGATCCACAGACGACGGAAGTCACGCTTGCGGTTCTTGCGGTCGCGATAGCGGTATTGATCGGCCTTCAGCACCGCCTCTTTGGCGGTCCGGTAATGACGGCTGGCGTCACCACGCATGCCCTTCGCCATCGCCAGCGTTGCGCGACGCTTCTTCTTCGCGTGGACTGAACGCTTGACGCGGCTCATTTCTTCTTCGCTCCCAGCAGGACCTTGACCCGGGGGGCGTCGTGATCGGACAGGATCACTGGTTTGCCGAGCTCACGCTTGTACTTCGGGCTCTTCTTCTCAAGGATGTGGCTTGAGAAAGCATGCCGAGCCTTGACCTTGCCGGTGGCGGTCAGCTTGAAGCGCTTCTTAGCGCCCGAATGGGTCTTCATCTTCGGCATTGCGGCTGATGAGTAAAGCAGATCGCCTACGCGGCGATCAGTCTTCAGCTTCGGAAGCCGAGCCGCGCTTGGCGGGCCGGGAACCGCCGCCAACAGAGGCTGCGGGGGGTGCAAGCTGGACGCCTGTACTCGGTGGTGCCTGTGGCTTGCGGGGACGCTTGGGGGCGGCGGCCTTCGCCGGCGCCTTCTCAGCCAGAAGCTCGGGGGTCTCGGCCTTGGCGGGGTCCGAACCGTTGCTTGACTTGGCGGCCTTCGTCGCCGTCGCCTTGGTGGCCTTCGTCGCCGCCGGCTTGGCGACGGGCTCGGAGCTGACGGCGTCCTCGGCGGCCTTCGGCGTCTTCGCCGCTGCGGCCTTCTTGGCGGGAGCCTTCTTGGCCGGTTCGGCAGGCTCAGCGGCCGCGGCCGGCTCAGCGGCCGCGGCCGCGACTGGAGCTGGCTCGGTCGCCGGAGTCGCGCTCTCCTCGACACCTTCACCGTCAGGGTGCTCGTGGCCGTCAGCGGCCAGCACGTGTTTGGAGGGCCCCAGCATCATCGTCATATTGCGGCCGTCTTGCAGCGGCATCTGCTCGACCACGGCGATCTCGGCGAGCTCACCGGCGAGCTTGTCAAGCAGGGCCACGCCGCGCTCGGGATGCGTGACCTCGCGGCCGCGGAACATGATCGTGATCTTGACCTTGTCCTTGCCGAGCAGGAAGCGGGTCACGTGGTTCTTCTTGGTGTCGTAATCGTTCTGGGCGATCTTCGGCCGGAACTTGATCTCGCGGATCGTGATCTGCTGCTGGTGCTTGCGCGCAGCCTTCAGCTTCTGGGCCTGCTCGTACTTGTACTTCGAGTAGTCGAGCACACGACACACCGGCGGGCGCGCTTCCGGCGCGACCTCGACCAGGTCGAGATCGCGCTCCTGGGCGTACCGCAGCGCCTCGGAGGTCTTGACAACCCCGATCTGCTTGCCGTCCTCGCCCACCAGCCTGACTTCGGGCACGCGAATCCGGTCATTGACCCGCGTCTGGTCCCGCTCCGGCGGGCGCCGGTCGAACCTACGAGGGACCGGCACTAGCTGTAACGGCGGCGTGACGTCAAGCGGCGCCGAGCCGTGTGTGATGAAGCAGTTGGATCAACAAAACCGAGTATAGCGGCGGGGCGCAAGTCAAGTCCGTTTTTGCACTTGCTCGCGCACGCGAGAGACAAATCCCTGCAGCTCGACCGAGCCCTCGTCGCCGCGACCGTGTCCGCGCACTGACACCTCCCCGGCGTCCTGCTCGCGGTCGCCGACGACGAGCATGTATGGGATCTTACGCA
>Ga0302314_10011682_pt1 | contig 15297 bp, 10 predicted proteins | sample III_Palsa_N2_3_FD_200533 | JGI IMG/M metagenome (GOLD analysis project Ga0302314, IMG submission 200533) | Peat permafrost microbial communities from Stordalen Mire near Abisko, Sweden - III_Palsa_N2_3 | ecosystem: Environmental > Terrestrial > Soil > Palsa > Peat permafrost | place: Sweden...
CTTCGTCTACCGACCGGACGAGGACGTCTATCGCTGCCCGGCCGGCGAGACTCTGACCCGCCGCTTCACCTCGGTCGAGGAGGGCATGAACATCCACATGTACTGGACCTCCAACTGCGCCGGTTGCCCGCTGAAGAGCCAGTGCACAGACGGCAAGGAACGGCGGATCAGGCGCTGGGAGCATGAGGCCGTCATCGACGCCATGCAGGCGCGGCTCGACGCCATGCCGGACGCCATGCGCATCCGCCGGGCCACGGTCGAGCACCCGTTCGGCACGCTCAAGGCATGGATGGGCGCCACCCACTTCAAAATGAAGACCCTCGACAAGGTCAAAACGGAGATGAGCCTCCACGTCCTGGCCTACAATCTGAAGCGGATGATCGCGATCCTCGGCCCGCAGCCCCTCATGGCCGCGATAAGGGCCTGACCCGGCCGCCCGGCTCTCACGCCACTGGCTTGAAGCTGAACTCTGACGATCTCGCCGATCCCGGGCGGTCCCTCCAATCACGTTCTCACACAGCCTGGACCCATTGCGGACATTCTGCAGTCGCAGCACGCTGCGTGTCTAACGCGCCGTACCCAGTTCGTCTGCTCGATGACGGTGGAACACCTGGGGCTAGGACCGCGTTCCACCCTTAGCGGGCGTAACCGCAGGGCCACTTTCGACCCAGAGCGAACCTTACGCCAATCGGTCAATTCCGACTGGACATTGATCCATGTCACCGCGGACGGCCCAATCGGGGTCCACGGTGCGGCTGACGCCTAACAGTAGCGTGCTCGCGCAAACCCCAAGCAAGGAGCGCCTTATAATGACCGCCCGCGATTTCATCCCCACCACCATCCGAGTTGCACGGGCGGAAGCCGCCATGACCACCCCAGCCCACCTCGGTCTCTCCAAGCAACACTCTGACAATGGAAGGGTCTGACAGTGACCCGCTCGAGTTCCCGCGCCACGGGCGATCCGAAGGTCCCCATCCGGGCGGGCGCCGCTGCGCGAGTTCCCACACGGCCCAAAGCCGCGAGTGTGGCGAAGCCGCTGCCGCCCGACTCGCCTCCCGTCGCGCCAATGGCGTCCATCCGGGCGGCCGCCACCGCGCGAGTTCACACACGGCCCAAAGCCGGAAATGCAGCGAAGCTTGCGCCACCCGCCCCCCCTTCCGTGGCGCAAATGGCGCCCAATCGGATGCGCGTCACCGCGCGAGTTCGCACACGGCCCAAAGCCGGGAAAGCGGCGAAGCCTGTGCCGCCTGCCCCGCCTTCCGTGGCGCAAATGGCGCCCAACCGGGCGCAGCTCGCGCCGCGGTTTTTGGCGCAGCTCTGGGCGCGCGTTTGGGTGTTCGTCCGCGGTCCGGGCGCGGCGATGGCCTCTGCCGCGCTGAAAATGGCTGGCGCCCTCCTCTCCAGAGCCTGGGCCCTGCTCGCGGCGGCCTCACGAGGTCCCGCTCCAGCCCTCGAGGGATCCCCACGTCGCCGGACTCCGGGTAACCTCCACGTCTCCGACGTCGATCTCAGCTCACCCGACGAAGCCCTCCACGCACTGCGCCGAGCCGCGCGCGTGCCGCCCCACCGGCGCCACCTCGACATCCCTTGGCAGTGGTGAGCCGAGGCGCCGCCCACCGAGCGTCACCGTCCAAGGCCTAACCAAAGCCCATGGACCGTCGCCCTCAACGTCCGCTTTCCACCGATCTCCGACATTCGAATGGTCCGCCATTCGGCGTTGAGCCAGTGAGGGGATCCGGCGCCTCCCATTGATTCCTACCTGCTAGCGCCCGACAGGCTTCAGCCGATAATGGCTCACGCCCCAGTGGAAACCCTCGGCGTGACCGAAGAGGCCCGCGGTGGCCAGGAAAAACAACCGCCAGCGACGGCCCCGCAGCGTCGCCTCCTCCCCATAGACCTCTCGCAGGATGGCGCCGATAGCGCCGGCGTTGCGGTCGTAATTGGCCAGCCAATCCTCGGCGGTCCGCCGATAGTGCGTCCCGCTCCAGCGCCAGTCGGCCTCGACCTCGAACAGGTCGGGGAACGCCCGCATCAGGGCGTGGCTCGGCATCACCCCGCCGGTAAAGAAGTGCTGGGCGATCCAGTCGTCGGGGTCGCCGTGGTCGAAGCGGTAGGCGGCCGAGCGGTGGCTGAACACATGCACGAACAGGCGCCCGCTCGGCGCGAGCCAGCTCCGGCAGCGCTCCAGCAGGGCGCGCCAGTTGGCCATGTGCTCGAACATCTCCACCGAGACGATGCGGTCGAAGGTTCCCGCCGCCTGGAAGTCGTTCATGTCGGCGGTCACCACCGTCAGGTTGGTGAGGCCGAGGTCGTGCGCGCGGGCCTCGATGAAGGCGCGCTGGGAGGCCGAATTGGACACGCTGACGATGCGCGAGGCCGGATAGGCGCTGGCCATCCACAGGCTGAGCGAGCCCCAGCCGCAGCCGAGCTCCAGCACGCCCTGGCCGTCGGCGAGGCCGGCGCGCTCGCAGGTCTCGGCCAGCGCCAGGTCCTCGGCCTCGGCCAGGCTCTCGCGACCGGTCGGATAGAGACAGCAAGAGTATTTCAGACGCGAGCCCAGGATGTATTCGAAGAAGTCTGCCGGCAGCTCATAGTGCTGGTCGTTGGCCGCGGCCGTGTGTTCGGCGATCGGCCGCGTGGCCATGTCGCGCGCGAAGGCGGCGTCGTCGCCGCCGGTCGCCAGGGCGCGGCGCGCGCCGCCGACCAGCAGATTGACGGCCGCCCGGCGCACCGGATCGGGCAACGGGGCGCCTTCGAAGGCGCGGATGGCCGTGGCGATGGAACTCATCGGATGTCCTTTCGCGGAGGTCTCGGAAACATCGGGCTGACCCGCGCCTGATAGAGGCGATAGGCCTCGCCCCGAGAGCGCAGCATCGCCGCCTCCAGCGGCGGCACGCCGGAGACGAAGCGGAGCAGCGCGAACATGACCACCGGCGCGGTCAGCGCCGCCCAAGTCCACGGCTCGGAGGCTCGCAAGGCGATGACCGGCCACGCGCACCAGGCCAGGGCCTCGAAGGCGTAGTTGGGATGCCGCGACCAGGCCCACAGACCGATGTCGCACACCTGCCCGCGATGCCCAGGGTCGGCCCGGAAACGCTTGAGCTGACTATCAGCGACCGCCTCGCCGGCCACTGCCAAGGCCAGCACCGCCGCGCCGGCGACATCGCCGGGCGTCAGGCTCGCGCCGGGGGCCCGCGCCGCCAGAACGACGGATATGGAAAGCAGCGCGGTCGCTGGGGCCTGGATCAACGACAGGCCGAGCATGTTGCGCTGGAACGCCGCGCCCCATTCGCGACGGCTTTCGGCGTAGCGTGCGTCCTCGACGTCGGAAAACACGCGCCGGGCGATGTGCAGCCCCAGCCTGAGCGACCAGACGCCGACCAGCCCCGCGACGAGCATCGCCCGCCAAGGCCTCGCCCCGGGGCCGGCCAGGGCGGCGAGCGCAAGGGTCACGCCCGTACCGAAGGTCCAGAAGACATCCGTCCAACCGGCGTTGACGGCGGCCCGCTGCACGAACCAGCTCACGGTCATGACCACCACCATGGCGGCGAGCACGGCGACGGGAAGCGCGAACACCTGAGCCACTCAGGCGCTCTGCCGGTAGTCGATGCGCGAGCCGTCCGGCGCCTTGGCCGACAGCGCCCGCCACACCCCTGCGCCGTCGTACCAGTCGACGATATTGGCGTCCCCGGCCAGGGCGTAGCGCGTCGCCGCGATCGCCCGCCCGTCCGGCAGGGTCAGAGTCTGTCCCGGCTGGCGCGCGACGGCTTCGCGCATCGCCGCGCCAGTCTCGGGATTGAACAGCGGCGCCGCGAACGCGCTTTCGTTCCAATGGGTGAGCGGCAGGGCGCCCGGGGGCAGCTTGCGGGGCCCCTTGGCGGTGCGCACCCAGACGCCGTCCGGGCCGCGGATCGCCGTCACCTGCTCTGGTCGGCCATTGGTCACGGTGCGGCTGGTCAGCTCGGCGAAGCGTCCGCCGCGCCAGGTCTCGACCGCCTGCATGCGGTAGCGGAACAGGGTGATCGGCCCGAGGGAGACGGCGAAGTCAGCCTCGATCCGCACCACGAAATTCTTGTCGTCGCCGTCGAAGTCCAGGGTATGGCGACCGATCCGCTTTCCGCCGCGCCAGGCCTCGAAGGCCAGCCGCCGGCCCGCCGGAACGCCCGCTCGCGCCGCGCCGGCGATCACCATCGCCAGCGCGGCCCGCCGGGTCAGCGCGCCTGTCGAAATCTGAGCCATCCCCCCGATACGAACGCCCGGGCGTTTTGGATGACCGCATAGTGTGGGGCGACCGTCGCCCCCATCCCCGGGCGATGAGGACATTCGCATATGTTCCGAACGTCTCTCTACTGCTCCACCTGGAGCATCAGTCCCGCTTCATCTGTCCCTTGAGGGCGTTTGGCGCCGGCCCTGTCGAGCGCCGGATCGTGAGGTGGAACGGCAGGGGCGCGAAGATTTCGCGCTCCTCCTCGATCGATACCTCACCGCTCGCCAGCGCGCGGACGCCGAGCGCGGCCAGTTCGTCGATCGGATGGCCGACCGTGGTCAGCGGGGGGCTGCTCGAGCGGGCCCCGGCGCTGCCGTCGAACCCCACCACCGACATGTCCCTCGGCACCGCCCGACCAGCGTCGTTGAGGGCGGCCAAAGCGCCCAACGCCATGTCGTCGCTGCTGGCGAAGATCGCCGTTGGCGGATCGGCGAGCCTCAGGAACGCGGCCGTGGCGTCGTAGCCCGACTGATAGGTGAAGTCCCCTGGCTGGGTCAGCTCGGGCGGGTTCGCCAGGCCATGGCGCTCCAAGGCCTGCCGATAGCCCTGCAGGCGCGCCACGGTGGCCGGATAGTGGGCCTCGCCGAGGATGACGCCGATCCTGCTGTGGCCGAGCTCAATGAGATGCTCGGTAATCGCCGCCGCCGCGCCGCTGTCGTCCATGCGGATGCGCATACCGCCGCCACACGCCGCTTCCGAGCCCAGGCGCACATAGGGAATCCCCGCTCGCCGCAGCAGATCCAGCACCGTCCCGTCGTCGCAGCTTGGCGGCGTCAACAACACGCCGTCCGGCCGAAGCGCGCCCAGCACATTGAGCACCTCGCGTTCGACACTCGGCGGCTCTCGGTCGATGAGTTCGATCATTAAGTGATAGCCCGCGCGACGGCACTCAATGGTGGCGCCCAGCTGAACGCGGGTGAGATAATCCGCCGCTCGCGCCCCACGCCAGTGGTCGATGGTCAGCGCCGCGTCGACGAAGGCCGCGATCACGAACGACTTTGAGCCGGCCAAGCTGCGCGCCGAGAGGCTTGGGTGGTAGCCCATGGCGTCGGCGGCGGCGCGCACCTTCTCGCGCGTGTCGGGTTTGACGCCGGACTCGTTGTTGAGCACCCGCGAGACGGTCTTGATCGACACGCCCGCCCGGTGCGCGACGTCGTAGATGGTTACGGCCGCCATCCGTCGGTCATTGCCCAGGGCGCCACGCGCGTCAACCGCTGGCGGCCATTGAATCACCGAGAATTGACAGCGCTGTCTATCAATGCATCCTCGGCGCGGCGCCGAACGCGCGCGGCGGGAGGCACGCCACTTGCACAGTCCAGCGACGACCACGGCGACGCCGATCGGTGTCCGGGAGAAGCCCCTCCTCGGTCTGATGATGGGTCTGTTCTTCGCCTTCGGCTTCTGCACCGTTCTGGTCGACACCCTCATCCCCAAGCTGAAGGGCATGTTCCAGCTCTCCTACGCCGAGGTGATGCTGACCCAGTCGTGCTTCTTCCTGGCTTTCTTCCTCGTCTCGGCGCCCGCCGGCTGGCTGGTCGGCCGCATCGGCTACATGCGGACCATAGTCGTGGGGCTGCTGGTCATGGGTGCCGGCTGCGTGCTCTTCACCCCGGCGGCCGATGCGGGCAGTTACCCCGCTTTTCTGGCCGCCCTGTTCATCATGGCCAGCGGCGTCACCGCCGTGCAGGTGGCCGCCAACCCCCTCGCCTCCAGCCTCGGCGCCCCCGACAAATCCTCCGCCCGCCTCACCTTGGCCCAGGCTTTCAACTCCGTGGCCACCATGCTCGCCCCCCAGTTCGGCGCCTTCTTCATCCTCGCTCATACCGGGCCGACGCCCGACCCCAGGACCTTGACCCCCGCCGCCCTGGCTGCCGTGCGCGTCATCGAAGCCCAGACCGTCCAGGGCCCGTTCCTGATGATCGCCGCCGCGCTCGGCCTCTTCGCCCTGCTGTGCTGGGTCGCGCGCCGTTGGGCGAGCGAGGGCAAGACCGCCGCAACCGAGGGGTTCGCCCACCTGCTCGGCCATCGCCGCCTTGTGTTGGGAGCGCTCACCATCTTCACCTATGTCGGCGCTGAGGTCGCCATCGGCAGTTCGATCGCCAACTACCTGATGATGCCCCGCGTCCTCGGCCTCTCCATGCGCGTAGCCGGCCAGCTCATCTCCGTCTACTGGGGCCTGGCCATGGTCGGCCGGTTCCTGGGCGCCTGGCTGCTGCGCAGCCTGCCGGCCGGCGGGGTGCTGACCGCCTGCGCCCTCGGCTCGGCGCTGTTGGCCGCCATCGCGGGGCTGACGGGTGGCCCGGTCGCGGCCATCGCCATCCTGGCGGTCGGGCTCTTCAACTCGATCCAGTTCCCGACCATCTTCACCTTGGCCATCGACGGCCTGGGCGAAGAGACGCCGGGCGGCTCGGGCCTCCTGTGCCTGGCCATCGTCGGCGGCGCGGTCGTGCCGCTGGCCACCGGCGCCGCCGCCGATCATCTCGGCCTCGGCGCGGCCCTGTTCGTGCCGGCCCTTTGCTACCTGTGGGTCGCCGTCTATGGCCGGCTGATCGGAGCCGGCGTCCTCAACGCACCTTCCGGATCGGCGTCACCATGACCGCGCCGGCCGTCGCCAACACGCCCGCGAGGACGAACACCCGGCGGATGTCGGCGCCCGGGGCCGCCAGCAGGAGGCCGGCCATGGCCGGAGCGGCAATCTGCGGCAGGGTATTGGAGAGATTGATGAGCCCGAGGTCGCGCCCGACGCTGCGCGCCGAGGGCAGCACCTGGGCGATCAAGGCGAGATCGACGGCGTAATAGACCCCGGCTCCGAGGCCCAGCACCGCATAGCTCAGGAGGGCGGCTGTCCACCCGCCGGCCAGGGCCAGTCCGAACATGCCGGCGGACAGTACGAGCGCGCCGGCGATCACGAACGGCTTGCGGCGGCCGAGGCGATCCGACGCCCGCCCCGCCAACAGCCCGGTCACGGCATTGGCGGCGCCGAACACCAGCGCCAGCCGCGCCATGTCGGCCTCGGGCGCGCCGCCGCGCCGCGCGCCATAGCCCATGGTGTCCTGCAGATAGAACAGCAGATAGATCTGCCCCAGGCTGAAGGCCGTCAGCACCAGACAGCGGCCCAGCCACACGAACGCGAAGTCGGCCGTAAACCTGGGTCGCGGGCCCCTCGCCCGCGCATTCACCATCAGCGGCGGCAGCGGATCTCGGATCCTGAGCGCGAAGGGGATGAGCATCGCCAGGACCAACACCGCCAGGACGGCGAAGCGCGGACCCTGGCTGTGGATCGCCAGACCGACCAGCACCGAGCCGATCGCCGAGCCGACGGGCATGCCCAGTCCCGCCAGAGCCGAGACCCACCCCTTCTGCGCGTCCGGCACGCGGTCGGGGATGAGGGCCAGCAGGGGCGCGAAGGCGATATTGAAGGACAGTTGGAAGACCAGCACCGAGACCAGCAGCGCGGTGGGCGAGTTGGCCGTGGCGATCAGGCCATAGCTGGCCGCCGTCGCCAGGGCGCCGATGACGATCCACGGCCGCCGCCGGCCCCATCGCCAACGCGTACGGTCGCTGATCCAGCCGACAGCCAGATTGCTCAGCGCGGCCGCGCCGGCGCCGAAAAAGGCCACTTCACTCACCAGCTGCGCCTTGTGGGCGGGCGCGAGCGCCGCGGCCTGCAACGGCACCAGGATCTGCAGCAGCGGCAGGAAACTGAGGTAGGCCCCGATCTGGGCGATGACGAAGCCGGTGAGAAAGCCCGCGCCCACGCGCTCCTGGGGGCCGGAGTCCGCCGCCACGATGTCCATCCGCCCTCCCGCTTCGGTGTCTATCCGCGTCGAGGCGGGTGCGCCGTACCTGCCTATCGCCCCCTTGCCGCAGCGATGTCCATCGCTCGACCTCTTACCTCTCAGGGAGAGGCGCTTTGATCCGGCTTCACATTCCAGCCCCTGAGGGCGACGCTGGCCTCGGCGGCCTTCGTGGCGGGGAAGCGGATCTCCACCTCGCGCGACTCCCCGGGCAGCAAGGAGATGTAGTTGTCGCTGTAGTAGGCCGGCAGGATGCGTGCGCCCGCCGCATCGACCAGGGTGAGCTTAGCCTCCAGCGCCGGCGCGGCGCCCTCATTGGTCAGGCGAACTGCCAGCGCGGCTTCGTCGCCGACCTTCTCCTGATGAACCTCCAGCCGCACCGGCTGCGCCGGCATGGCGTTCAGAGCCCTCTCCGACACGGCGTCCCTGGCCAGCCAGTAGAGATTGCGCGACAGCGTCTCGCCCTTCGCGTCGGTCAGGTCGAGTCGCACGACCACCGCGCCTTCCTTGGCCAGCACGCGGTCCAGCACCAGCACCGGACCATGGGCGACGTCGTCGGCGGGGACGACGGCCGGCCACGCCCGATCCGACAGCACGCGCCCATCCAGCGCCAGCACGCGCGCCCGCACCTTCGCGCCCATCAGCGGCGCGCGCGTCGTGTCGATCACGTCCACCTGCCGTGTCGCCAGATTGAGCTGGACGTGGAGCGGCTCGCTGGCCGCCTTGACGCCATAGAAGGCCGCGTGGGTGTCGTAGTCGTGCGAGAGGATCTGCCACTCGGTGCTCGGCCATGCCGGCTGAGTCATCCACAAAAGCCGCCCGGAATTCTCCGTCCACAGGCCGGCGTTCATGCCCTCGAAGATGGCGCGGTAGGTGTCGTAGTTCATCAACTGCGCCTTGCGCTCGAAGTCGGCGAGGCCCGTCGGCGCGCCGAGCTCGTCCGTCATGGCCTTCATGAAGCCGGCCACGTCGCCGTTCCCGGCCTGATGCCAGTCGTGATAGGCCCAGGCGTCGCTGGGCGGCCAGCAGTCGGCCGGAGCGACGACAGCCTCGAACGCCTCTAGAGTCGGGAAGCTCGGACTGCCCACCTCCACGGCGAAGCCCTTGGCGTATTTGATGAAATAGTCCGCTGGCGGACGATAATCGTAGGGCCCGCTGTCGTGTAGCTCGATGCGGTTGGAGCTGGGCGTATACCAGCGCGTTCCGTCCAGCGTCCGCGTCAGCGCCTCCAGGCCCTCGTTGACTGCCGGCTGCGGCACGCCCTCGTTGCGCCCGAACCACAGGGCGATGGAGGGGTGGTTGCGATAGCGCGCGATCACGTCGGCGGCGTTGGCGAGGAACAGGCCGGCGTCGTCCGGCTCGAGCTGATAGTCCTGTGTCGACTCCCAGAAGTCGTTCAGCACCAACAGGCCGTACTCGTCGGCGAGGTCGAAGAACACATCCTCGGTATTCTGGCCGACCCAGTTGCGGATGACATTCACCCCCGCCTCCCGGTGCAGGCGGAAATAGGGCTCCAGGCGGGCGCGCTCGACACGCTTCAGCCAGTCGTCCGTACCCCAGGAACCGCCGCGGGCGGCGATGCGCACGCCGTTGACCTTCAGGGTCAGGAACGGCGCCGGCCCGCCGCCGGCCCCCACCCGCGTCACCGCCGGTGAGGTCTCGCCCGCCACCGTCAGACTCTCGACCCAGCCGTCGGGAGTCTTTCGGATCGCCTCGTGGCGCACATCGATCACCGCCTGGCCGCGCGCGGCGGCGAAGTTGACCTCATAGCGGCCGATGTGGCCGGTCTGGTCCAACAGCGACAGCTCATAGGTGATCTGGCGCAAGCCGAAGCGAAGGGTCGTGCGGTCCGAGACCGCGCCGGCCGCCTCCGCGGTGAGTGTCAGGGTCTGCAGGGTCGGCGGCCCATAGCCGTTGGGCCACCACAGCCTGGGATCGCGCACGACGAGGGCTGGATAGTCCACCGGAGTGAAGCGCAGGGTCGTCGCGCCGGGCGGCAATCGGCGGGTCTGGCTCACGTCCACATCGCCGAACCGCGCGGTCACCTTGGTCTGGACCGGCGCGGACGAGAGGTTCTCCGCCTGCACGTCGATCTTGACCTCGGCGACGCTATTGTCCGGTTTCGGCAAGGTCGTGACCACCCGGGGGTCGCCCAGGCGCACATCGCCGGTGAAGGCCAGCGTCACGTCCTGCCACAGGCCGGTGTCGCGGTCGCGCACGCCGGGAATCCAGTCCCAACCTTCGGTGGCCACGAAGGTCGGCCCGTCAAGCGCCTCCATGCCGCCGTTCTCGCCCGGACCGGCGGCGATCGATTCTTCCTCGGCGATCCCCGGATGAGGCGGCGGGGAGATGCGCACAGCCACCACGTTCGGTCCGCTCGCGCGCAATTTGCCGGAGACGTCGAAGCGGCTGCGGATAAAGGCGCCGCGCATGACACCCAGCCGAGCGCCGTTCAGCCACACCTCGGCGGCGTAGTTGACGCCCTTGAACGTCAGGACCGCGTGGCGCCCGGCCTCGCCCGGGGGGGTCGCGAACGAGGCGCGATACCAATAGTCCTGGTGGGCCAGGCTCTCCGGAATGGCCAGGTTGTTCAGACCGTGTTCCGGGTCAGGGTAGACGCCGCGATCGATCAGGGTGGTCAGCACCGTGCCGGGCACGGTGGCCTTCCACCAGCCGGCGTCATCAAAGGCCGGCGCCGACAGCGCCTCGCCCGACGTCCGCACGCTCGGCGCGGCCGCCAGGGTCCAGCGTTTCAAGATCCAGTCGTCCTCGCCGTCCGCGATGAGGGCCGGCCCGTCATAGGCCGGCTTCGCGACCGGCGCGTCGAAGGGCGCGGCCGACTTCGGCAGCGTCCAGGCGTCCTGCGGTCGCACCTGGCCCATCATCTGGCGCACCTGCAACGGCCAGTGCGGGCTGCCGGTATCGAAGGCGATCAGGGCCGGGTCGGGGGCCTTGGCCGCCAGGGCGGCGATCTCGCCGGCGGCGAGCGCCCGCCGTTCCATCGCAAAGCCGGCCAGACGTCCGGCGTAGGGCTCGAAGCCGGGAACGCCACGCGGCGCCAGGGTCGCTTCGGCGCGTGACACTGGCGTCCGCGCCGTCCCCCCGCCGATCTCGCGTCCGTCGGCAAAGAGTCGGATCGCCCGGCCGTCCGAGACCGCCGCCACGAACCGCAAGGCGCCGGGCGCCCAGGCCGCTGCGGCGCGCGCCTCGCCCTGCCCGGTCCAGACGCCCAGACCGCTCGGGCCGATTTCCAGAAACCGACCGCCCTCTCGCGGATCGCCCACGCCGCCGATCAGCACCCAGCCGCGCGGCGTCTCGGAGGGCTCGATCCAGCCGTAGAGCGTCCAGGCCTCGCCGGCCGGCAGAACCGCCGATTCGCCGATCCCGGGCAGGCGCCGCGTCAGGCCGTCGCCGCCGGCGGGAAATTCGGCGTTGTACGGTCCGAGCGCCTGTGTCGACGCTTGCCCGGCGGACAGCAACGCAATCAGAACGACGGCGCACGCCAAGCTGTTCATCCGCCGTGTTCCCCCTCGCCGATCTGGCTGATTGGACCGGACAATGCCGCAAGAACTTGGTAATTGACAGCGCTGTCTGTCTGCGTCACATTCGCGAAATTGACAGCGCTGTCCACGAGAGACCGCGTTGCACGCAGGGGTGGAAGTCAGCCTACTAACCCAGGGGGGATTCATGTCTCAGTTCGCCGGCCGTCCGCGCATCGTCGCCATGAGCGGCGCCTCGTTGCTCGTCCTAGCCCTTTCAAGCGCGGCCAGCGCTCAGCAGACCACCACGGTCACCTCGGCGGCGGCGGCGGCCGACACCAGCCCGCCGGCGGTGTCGGAGGTGGTGGTGACCGGCTACCGCGCCTCTCTGCAAACCGCCCTCACCTTGAAGCGCAATTCGGTGATGCCGATCGATTCGGTGGCGCCTGAAGACATCGGCAAGATGCCCGACCAGAACGTGGCCGAGTCGCTGCAACGCTTGCCGGGCGTTCAGATCGACCGCACGGGCGGCCAGGGCACTACCGTTCTTATCGACGGCCTGCGCCAGAACCTGGTCACCCTCAACGGCGATCTCTTCGTCACCGGCCGCGAATGGGCGGTCTCTGGGGAGAGTTCGAACGGCGGTAGCGGGGCCGGCAACCAGTACGGATCGCTCGAAGGCATCCCCAGCGAGGAAATTAGCGGCATCGACGTCTATAAGAACCCGCAGGCGTCCATGACCGAGGGCGGCCTCGGCGGCACCATCGACCTCAAGCTGCGCGATCCGCTGTCCGGTCCGGACGGCTTCTCCGCCGGCGGCAATATCCGTGGGACGACGGCCGAGGGCGATGGCAGCTGGACGCCGGTCGGCGCGCTGGTGGTGAATTACAAGCTCAACGATCGCTTCGCCATCACCGCCAGCGTTTCCTACGACGACGAAAACACCCACACCAAGGAATTCCAGGACCAGAACCGCAGTCAATGGGCCTGGACCCAATCCTCCACCGGGCCCAACCCCGGCAACGGGACCAACGCGGTCGAAACGGTCATGCCGAACGGCCAGTACTACCTCGTACCGCAGCTCGCCTACTTCACCGACCAGTACGACAAGCGGAAGATCTTCGGCTCCTCGATCGGGATCGCCTGGAAGATCACCGACGATCTCACCACCCACCTCAACTGGTTTTTCTCACGTGAGGACGACACCGAACTCAGCTATTCCGACAAGGCGTGGTTCAACGGCCAGGGCGATGCGTCGGGCAACCCGGCCATGCCGGCCCTCGACGCCGCCGATCCCTATTCGATCGACGGCAACGGCGTGCTGCAATCCGGGACCTACAGCGCCAACGGCGCGGAGACGGCCACCGACTATTTCCACACCGTCAGCCAGGCCAACAACTTCCAGTGGGTCACCAAATGGGATCCGAGTGGGCCGTTCAAGGCCGACCTCAGCGTCTTCTATTCCCAGTCCTACTCCAACTTCCAGGCCGACCAGGCCGACATCGAGCACGGCCTCTATCTGACCGCCGGCGGCGTCGCGACCTCACCGTCGGCGCCAGGATGCAACAACGGCGCCGACCAGTGCGCGGGCGGCAATCCGGGCTATCAGTTCAATTGGAACAATGGCGGGACCTCGGGCCTACCGTCAGTCAGCTACCCGACCAACATCCTCGACAACCCGACCTACGCCACCTTCAAGTCCAACTGGGCCTGGGCGAACTTCACCGGCGAGAAGGACTGGGCGGTCAAGGGCAACCTCTACTACAAGCCGACCTTCATCCCCGAGGATACGACGCTTTCCGCCGGCTTCCGTTTCGCCGAACGGGACCTCAATCAGACCTTCGGCCGCTATCTGATCGACGGCGATCTCGATGGCGTGCAGTACGCCGGTCCGGTCACGGCCAACACAGGCCCGTGGCTCTATTACCAAGACCCCGGCTACAGCAACGGCAACGGGATCAACATCCCCTATTCGACTGCAGTGTCGAACCCAGGCCTGGCCATGACGGTCAACAATTTCGGCACCGGCTCGATCCTCGTCAAGAACCCGGCGACGATGACCAACCCTTCGACCTACCTCAATCAGATCTGGGCCGGCGCGGGCGTGCCCAACAATACCGAGAAGCTGTTCGTCGACGGCCTGAGTTCGTTCCAGGTCAAGGAGACGACCTACGCCGGCTATCTGATGGGCGACATCGGCGGGCCGTCCGACCGCTATCACATCAACTTCGGCGTTCGCCTGGTCGACACCAATCTGACCATCGACGGCGGCCAATCGGCGGAATCGCCCACCTACTACGGCACCGCGTCGTGGAATGGCGTGGATTCGAACGTCGTGCCGGTCTCGACCAGCCGCAACTACGTCGACATCTTGCCCTCGTTCAACTTCGTCCTCGACCTCTCCGACACCCAGAAGTTCCGCCTGGACGCGGCGCGGGTAATGTCGCCGCAGGACCTCTATTCGCTGGGCCTCGGCAATTCCTACGGCTTCACCCGTCAGGGCTCGAGCACCACCTTCGTCTTCGACGGCGGCTCTTCGGGCAATCCCAAGCTCGACCCCTACCGCGCGACTCAGGTCGTCACCTCGTGGGAGGACTACTTCGCCCACGGCGCCCTGATCAGCGTCGCCGGCTTCTACAAGGCCATCGACAGCTTCGTCGAACAGGAGAACGTGCCCACCACCATCGGCGGAGTGACCGCCAACGTCTCCGAGCCGGTCAACGGCGGCGCGGGCTACATCTACGGCGCCGAGGTCAACTTCCAGTACGCCTTGGACGGCGATTGGCTATGGACCGGACTGAAGGGCTTCGGTGTCGCCGCCAACTACACGCGGTCACAGTCGCACTCGCAGCAGAACGTCACCTTCGCCAGCACCAACACCATACCGGGTGTCTCCAAGGACGCCCTGACGGTGACCGGCTATTACGAACGCGCCGGCTTCTCGGCTAGGCTGTCCTATTCCTGGCGGGATTCGGCGATCAACGACTCGCCTGTCGGCGCGACCTTCCCGATCACCAATCAGAACGGCGTCTCGCAGGTCTATCAGATCTATTCGGCGCCCTACGGCCAACTCGACGGCCAGATCGGCTACGACATCAATCGCTGGGTCGGCGTGATCTTCTCTGTCCAAAACATCACCGGCTCGGCGCTGCACACATACCTTCAGTGGCCCAACGAACCCTTCACCTACGACTCCTGGGGACGGCGCTATTTCGCCGGCGTGAAGTTCAAATTCTGATCTGGCCTCCAGGGCGACCGCGGATGTGTGCGTACAGGCATGAGCGGCGGATGGCGCGGCTCCTTTCTTCCCCCCGCATCGGGGGGAAGTACCGGCGACTACGAAGCAGAGGCGCGAAGCAGCAAATCCGGGGGTGGGGGGCCAGCGCCGGCGCCGTTGACCCCTCTCCCGGCCTTTGGCCGGACTCCCGCCTGCATGCAGGGGGGAGAGACCGGGAACTCACGCCATGACCGGCCAACCAGATCGCATCCGCAGCATCGCCGTCGTCGGCGGCGGCTCGGCCGGCTGGATCGCCGCCAGTGTGCTCTCGCGCGCCCTGGCGGGGACGGGCTGTGAGATCACCGTGGTCGAATCCGCCGATATCGGCCGCATCGGCGTCGGCGAGGCCACCATCCCGGCCATCCTCGAGCTGCTGCGCTTCCTTGCGATCGACGAAACCGACTTCGTCCGCCACGTGGGCGGGACCTATAAACTCGGCATCAAGTTCCACGACTGGCGCGGCCTCGGCCACACCTA